>CENX01042185.1_pt1 | contig 11348 bp, 8 predicted proteins | sample 361321 | NCBI WGS metagenome assembly CENX01 (sample SAMEA2619678, study PRJEB7988) | marine metagenome | isolation source: saline water (ENVO:00002010), including | reverse complement strand
CAGGTTCCTCCTCCACCGCAAGCAGAGGATAAAAAGATGCCTGAATCTGCAAGGGTGTTGAGTAATTTACCTCCCGACGCACACACTATGGTTTTTTCAGGATCCCCATTGATCTCGATTGAAACCTCTCCAGAACTCACTAATGATCTGCGTGCAAACAAAATCAAAAAAACAAGCATCATAATGACCGCGGTAAACATGCCTACGCTTACGAAAACTTCAAAAAAATTCATCTCTTTCGTTACCCTTCTAAACTAAAGCGAAATCCCGCCAAAGGACATAAAGCCCAGTGACATTAAGCCAACAGTGACAAAGGTTATACCAAGACCACGCAGCCCCTCTGGCACATCACTGTATTTCATCTTTTCCCTTATTCCAGCAAGAACCACAATTGCCAAAGCCCACCCCACCCCGGAACCGAAACCATAAACAATGCTTTCACCAAAACTATAATCTCTGTTCACCATAAACAAGGCAGCACCGAGAATTGCACAGTTTACAGTGATAAGAGGTAAAAAGACTCCCAGCGCGTTGTACAGAACGGGAACATATTTATCCAAAAACATCTCAAGAATTTGAACAATTGCGGCTATAACCCCGATGTAGGAAAGAAAACCAAGAAAACTCAAATCGACGTCTGGCATTCCTGCCCAAGCGAGGGCACCATCTGCCAGGAGATATTGATAAATCAGGTTGTTAACCGGAACAGTAATGGTTAGAACCACAATTACAGCAATACCAAGACCGAAAGACGTCTCAATTTTCTTTGAAATTGCGATAAAAGTGCACATGCCTAGAAAGAACACGAGAGCCATATTCTCTATAAAAACAGCTCGGACAAATAACCCCAAGTAATATTCCAACATTCTTTTTACACCTTTGAAAACGCTGTCTGTTCACCAATCTCGTGCTCAGACTCTTCAACTTGGTCTTTTTTCCAAGCTCTAATAGCCCATATAATCCCGCCAATAATAAAAAACGCGCTTGGCGGAAGAAGCATCAGACCCATCGGCGAATACCAACCACCATTCGTGGCAAGGGGCAGGACTTCGACACCAAACATACTACCCGAGCCAAATAACTCCCTCACCGCGGCTACAACCATTAGAATCAAACTATAACCTAGCCCATTTCCTACTCCATCTATAAAGCTAGGCCACGGAGGGTTCTGCATAGCAAAAGCTTCTGCACGGCCCATAACGATGCAATTAGTGATAATCAACCCAACAAACACGCTTAATTGTTTACTTAAATCGTATGCTACTGCGCCAAGGACTTGATCTACCACTATCACCAGAGAAGCGATAATCGTCATCTGAACAATTATCCTGACGCTGCTAGGTATTCGGTTCCTAATAACGGAAATGAAAAGATTTGAAAAAGCACAAACAACAGTAAGTGCAATGCACATGACCAAAGCGACGCTCATCTTAGTGGTGACCGCGAGAGCTGAGCAGATACCTAAGATTTGAAGGCCTATGGGGTTGTTATTAAAGAGCGGGTTTAAAAGGATTTCTTTGCTGGTCATTTTTATATTTACCCCTCTAATTTCGACAATACGGGACCGAATCCATCTTTCCCCAACCAATACGCAACCATGTTTTCAACGCCGCGACTTGTGAGGGTTGCACCCGAGAGACCATCAATCTGGTAATTAAAATCAGGCGAGTCCGAGGAAGCTTTGCCTTTTATAACCCTTAGAGCAACGTTGCCATCGGAAAAAATCTTCTTCCCTTCCCAAGATTTCTTCCAATCTGGGTTGTCTACCTCTCCTCCTAACCCGGCGGTTTCACCGTGCTCGTAAAAGGTGATACCTGAGACCGTATTCATATCCCCCTTCAAGGACAAAAAACCGTAAAGTGTCGACCACAAACCATAACCGTGCATTGGCAATATGATCTTTGAAATCGCCCTAGTTTCCTCTTCTCTTAGAATATAAAGAAGGCTATATCTCGCCCTTCGATTGATCGCAGCTAAGTCTTCTCCATCGTCAAGCGCTTTTGATAACGAAGGGTCTTTGGAGGCTTTCCGTTGATCGTAAGTACTAGTATCGATTCCCAGATCTAGGGCTTCCAGATCGCTTAGTATCCTTCCCTCAGCTAAATCAGCTACTTTTACCTCAAACTTATTGAACTCGCTTATAATTTCGCTAGGACTAACATTTTGAATTCCCGCTGCCACCAAGATATTCGATATTCTATCGAGATTCTTATTGGCAACTCTCTGAGGCTTCAACAAAACCGCTGCGCTCGCGACCATAATGGAGCAAACGAAACAGACAACTAAAGCTACAGCCATTACGTTCGACATTGAATCTTTGTTTTTAGGCGCCAACACGAGCCAGCCTCCTTTTAATATTTGATCGAATAACCGCCCAATCAAATAGCGGCGCAAAAAGATTGGCGAACAATATAGCTAGCATCATGCCCTCAGGGAAAGCTGGGTTAACGACTCGAATGAGAACACACATCAATCCAATTAACGCCCCATACCAAAATTTTCCTTGGTTTGTCATTGAGGCCGAGACTGGATCCGTCGCCATATAAACCATACCAAAAGCAAAACCGCCCAGCACAAGATGCCAGTACCAAGGCATCCCAAACATCGGGTTTGATTCCGACCCAATCAAATTAAAAAATGACGCTGTAAAAATCATGCCGAGAAAAACGCCTAACATTATCCGCCAAGACGCGGTTCGAGTGATGAGTAAGACAGCGCCACCAATGAATATCGCCAAAGTTGAGGTTTCTCCTATAGACCCTTGCATGTTCCCGAAGAAAGCTTCAGACCACGAAATTCCCATCTCTGCTAACCCAGTCATCCCTTTCGCCGCAGCCTGACCCAAAGCCGTGGCCCCACTAAAACCATCTACAGCTGTCCAAACTGAGTCGCCTGAGATTTGCGCGGGATACGCAAAGTACAGGAAGGCTCTCCCTGTCAACGCTGGATTCAAAAAGTTTTTCCCCGTCCCACCAAAAATTTCTTTTCCTACCACTACACCGAAAGTGATCCCTAGAGCCGCTTGCCAGAGAGGTATGGTAGCTGGAAGCGTCAAAGAAAATAAAATACTGGTGACAAAAAAGCCTTCGTTAATCTCATGGCCTCGCACTATTGAAAATAGGGCCTCCCAGATACCACCCACAATAAAAACAGTAATGTAGATAGGGAAATAATGCACAGCACCAAAAACCATACAATCCCAAACACTATCGGGGTCGTGGCCTGCGAGGAGGAGAATCAAATCCCCACGCCAACCGGAGACCGCCGAAACTCCCATATTTTCCATTGCGACATTAGCCTGAAGACCACAAAAATAAATTCCAGCGATCATTGGGAAAAAGGCACAAATCCAGACAGTAGTCATTATTCGTTTCATATCTACTGCGTCTCGAACATGTGAACTAGTCTTTGTCACAAGACCGGGCGAATAACAAATCGTGTCTATCATTTCGTACAAAGGGTACAAGCGTTCGTACCTTCCCCCTTTTTCGAATTGGGGAGCTAATCTATCTAAGGTTCCTCTAAGTGACATTCTTTAACTCTCTTCTTGGATCCGGTTCAACATCTGACGAAGGTAAGGCCCGTACTCATATTTCCCTGGACAGGCAAACGTGCATAGAGCAATATCCTCTTCCTCTAGCTCTAGTGCTCCCAGGTCTATCGCAGCTTCTAAGTCATCAACAACTAGCGCTTTTAAAAGGGGAGTCGCTAGGATATCTAGGGGCATGGTCCTCTCATATGTGCCCAACGGGTAAATAGATCGTGGGGAACCTTCAGTCGATGTAGACATATCAAAATTCATTTTCCTGAAAGATCCCAAAAAAAGATTGGTGAGCGAAAATTTGTTAGCTCCTGGGCTAACAAACTCCAGCAAATCTCGTTCAAGACCCTCTCGAATAACAGAAACTTGATTGTGAAAGCGTCCCAAGAAAGCCGTCGGGCCGGCTGCTCTTCTTCCGTCAATTACTGATCCGCTTATAACTCTATTCTCTGTCCCAAGAATTTTTCCTCCAGTCAGCTCAGAAATGCTAGCTCCTTGCAGGGTTCGGTATAATAGCGGATCAGAGACTCTCGGGCCTGCGAGGGATACAATTCTATAAGGATCGATGCAGCCAGAGAGGAAAAAAGATCCTATCGCGATTACATCTTGGTAACCGATTTGCCACACAGAACGGTTCAGGTGGACTGGATGCAGAAAATGAATGTGAGTGCCAGCATTCCCAGCAGGATGCGGTCCTGAAAAGCTTTCGTTAATGACCTTCACATTGCGAGACACCGGTATCGAATCCTCTTGGTTCGAACAGACGAACACTGCTCCTTCAGTAAGAACAGAGATGACGTCAATCCCAGCCAGATACTCTTCTGGACGCTGGTTGATTACAATAGAGGGTCGGGGACAGTGGGGTCTAGTGTCTGCCGAGGTCACAAAAATAGCTTCGGGGGCTTTTCCTTGGGGCGGGACGCTTCTACCGTAAGGCCGACCCTTGAATGCTAGCCATTGCCCGCTTTCTCTTAGCTGGTTTACCACTCTCTCCCGCCCTAAATCTAAAATTTTCGATCGCTCGATCGGGTCGAAAAGGGGCCCAAAACGACCTGAATCAATCGTTATTTCTACAGATTCTAAAACTCTTTTTTCGCCTCGATTAATCGCTGAAATTTCACCGCTTAGCGGAGAGCAAATCTTAAGGTCAGGGATCTTTTTATCGGAGAAAAGTGGTTGGCCAGGCACTACTCTCTCGCCAACTGAAACATGCATCGAGGGCTTAACACCAGGAAAATCGTACCCGACTATACCTATTCTTGAAATCTCTGGGCCTTCAGAGACCTCTTGTCGAGGGGCTCCGTCGATTGGCAAATCAAGTCCGCGCTTAGTCTTTATCATTTCTGATTGAAACTTCCTTTTCTTACCTGGAGAACAGCCTATCTTTCGTGGGAAATTTCTAATCTCAGTCGCGTCGGTGGGGTCTGAGAGGCTGACCCGCTTCCCCCAAGTAATAAAAATCGCCCTTTTCGTGGGAAGGATTATAGAGGTACGAACAAAAATTTTCTACTTCAGCGAAGAGCAATGGTTATAAAAAAACTTTGTCATTATCCTTTTTCAAACGAAGGTCACTGGCTAGTAGCAGATTTCGTTCCAAGATCAGATAATTCACCAGTAAAAGGCTTCTCAGGAACAAACGGGTACTTAATGCCCGCCATTTTTTGCCCTACCCTTACCACTTGGCATGAGTACCCAAATTCATTGTCGTACCAAACATACAAAACTACTTTTGATCCGTTTACGATAGTGGCATGAGAATCTATAACCCCCGCATGCCTATTCCCTATAAAATCAGTTGAAACCACCTCGCTTGAAATAGTGAAATCAATTTGTCGGTTCATCGAGCTGTCCAGTGCCATATTCCTCAAAAATTCGTTTACCTCTATCACGCTGGTCTTTCTTTCTAGATTAAGGTTTAAGATTGCCATTGAGACATTTGGAACCGGGACACGAATTGAGTTGCCCGTAAGTTTGCCTTCCAATTCGGGCAGAAGCTTGCCAATTGATTTAGTTGCGTTGGTCTCAGTTAACACCATATTAAGGGGAGCGCTTCGGCCTCGTCGTTCCTTGCTGTGGGTATTATCGTGAAGATTTTGGTCATCTGTATACGCATGAACCGTTTCCATGTGACCGCTTTCAATACCGAAATGGTCGTTCATACATTTCAAAATAGGCACGATAGCGTTGGTAGTGCATGAGGCGGCCGCCACAATGTTATCCTCAGGGAACAGCTGGTCAGAGTTAGCACCCGAGACAATGTTTTTCACATTTCCTTTGCCCGAAGTAGTAAGGAGAACCTTCGAAACGCCTTTTGAGTTCAGATGTTGCTCTAAACCGTCAACATCTCGCCATGCTCCCGTGGAATCCACGACCAAGGCGTCAGTAATACCATAACGAGTGTAGTCAATTTTTCCCGGATCGTTCGCGTAGATAAATCGAATAACATTACCATTGCAGATTAACGCATGGTTTTTTTCATCTACTCTTATCGTTCCATTAAAAGATCCATGCACTGAATCGCGTCTCAAAAGGCTGGCTCTTTTATCCAGATCCTCGACCAAGTTTTTTGGTGGCCTAAGAACCACCGCTTTTTGGACTAAATTTTGACCGCCCCCTGCTTTCTCAACTAGTAGTCGAGTTACAAGCCTGCCTATTCGACCGAAACCATAGACGACCACGTCGCGAGGAGAATGACTAACAGAATCAGACCTGCCCAATATTTGGCTGCACTCTTTCGAAACATAGTCTTTTGGACTTAGTCCGCGATCGTTCTCCATAAAATTTGAAGTCAATTTACCAATATCAATATGAGCCGGACCTAGTTCTAGATCACATAAAATTTGAAGGATCGGATGGGTCTCAAATTCCGACATCTCATTATTCTCAATTTGTCTTACAAAACGATGAGCTTTCATGAGATCTATGACTGATTGGTTGTAGAGAGGAACTCCATGAATGTATATAACTACGTTTTTCCTATAAAGTGAGCCTATCATCGGAATCATCGCCTCAGCTAACGCTTCCCTTTGTTTGAAATCGGCGAAAGCACTTTCTAATCTTGGTTTAGCCACTCGGAAACCTCCACTATCTTTAAATTCAACAACATCCTAAGGCTTGCAGGAGTTCAGAGTCGCGATTATCACTTTATGGGCAAGATTACGCAATCGCTTCGAACCTCGAATTTATCGATTTAGCACTCGAGATTTGCGTTGCTTAAGACGTTTCTCTCTTTTGGACAACTTGAAATTAGTCAAAATGTCTCTGGCCATGAGGGGCTCTGTTCCTTAGAATCCCTCGGTTTCCTAGAGTGTTCTGTTTTTTTTATGGCCCAACCGAAGTCTCTCTCTGGCTTGCCTTCAACAAAACGCGTGGTCTATCAGTCAGATTCGGCCGCGAGCCATGCAATTTCCGATCAAATAGATGATTTTGACGGTCCGATTTTAGTAATCACCCAGGACTCAATAACTGCAACAAAAGTTTTGGCTGAACTACAGTTTTTCTTAAAGCCCACTACTGAAATTGTATATTTCCCTGACTGGGAAACACTAATTTACGATAGCTTTTCTCCTCACGAGAACATAATTTCGGCCCGACTTAAGGTTTTAAATCAATTGCAAGAAAGCAAACCCATAATAATTGTTGCATCTTGTACTACTCTACTGCACCGGCTTCCAACGCCAAATTTTGTTTCTAGCGGCAGTTTTCTGATAAGAAAAGAGCAAGAGTTAGTCCCTGGCGATCTAAGAAAAAGTATGCATTTAAAAGCATATCGCGAGGTTAGCACGGTTATCGAACATGGGGAGTTTGCTATTAGAGGGTCAATCGTAGATATCTTCCCAATGGGATCAGCCACGCCTTTTAGAATAGATTTGTTTGATAATATCGTCGACTCTATTCGGACCTTCGACCCCGAGACCCAAAGATCGCTTGAGAAAAAAAATAGTGTTGAAATACTTCCTGGAAGGGAATTTCCTTTGTCTAAAAGTGCGATAAACCATTTTAAAAACCAGTGGCACCTTCATTTTTCAGGCAACCCAGAGGATGCTTTGATATACCGAGATATATCGAAGGGGCTTGTGCCCGCAGGGCTGGAATATTACTTAAAATTCTTCTTTGAAGAGCCTGCTTCTATTTTTGACCATCTTCCTAAAGAGACAAAGATTTTTTCGGAAAACATTACTGAGGCTCTGAAGGGCTTCTGGGAAAAAGCACAACAAAGATTTGAAAGTTTACGCTATGACCTGAGCAAACCGATACTTCCAGTCGCCGAAATTCTCTTAAATCCGAACGATTTCTTAAATCATCTTGAGTTAAATTCCTGTTCGATCCTCGAAGAACTCAAAAAAAATCAATCACAAGCCTTTCGCTACGCACAAATGCCGAACGTAAGAGCGGAAAAAAGGAGTAAGCGACCTTTCTCTCTACTTGAACAACTTCTGAAGAACTCCGCAAACAGAGTACTAATCGTTGCAGAAACCCAAGGAAGAAAAGCTTCCATCGAATCCTCGTTCAAAGAGGCAAATCTTAAACCTCTTGAAATTGATACGTGGGAGGAGTTTAAAAAAAGTGATTTTAGATTCGCTATAACCGTGGGGTTAATTCAGAGAGGATTTTCTAATAATTTTTTTCATGTGATTACTGAGCGAGAATTATTTGGTGAGGAAGTTTTTTCAACTCGAAAGCGAAAGAAAACTTTAGATAATTTCGCCGATCTCATAGTGAAAAATCTGAGTGAGCTAAAACCCGGAGATTCAGTAGTGCACATCGATCACGGAGTAGGAAGGTATGAGGGGCTTAGTATTCTCAAAATCGAGAATCAAGATACCGAATTTCTAGTTATAAATTATGCAGAGGATTCGAAACTTTATGTCCCGGTCTCATCTTTAGAGCTTATCTCGAGATATTCAGGGATAGAAGGTTTAGAGGCGCCTTTGCATCGATTAGGGGGGGAAACCTGGAAAAAAGAAAAAAAACGAGCTGTCGAGCAAATCAATGATGTGGCGGCAGAGCTTCTCGATCTATACTCAAAGCGACTTGCCGCCAAGGGGTTCAGTCATCAAAAACCTGATCAAGATTATGAAGAGTTTGCCAGAGCTTTCCCTTTCGAGGAAACACCTGATCAAGAAGAAGCCATCAAACAAGTGGTGGCTGACATGTTATCACAGAGGCCTATGGATAGATTGATTTGCGGCGACGTTGGTTTTGGTAAGACTGAAGTGGCAATGAGAGCTGCTTTTATCGCGACCAGTTCGGGCAAACAGGTTGTGGTCCTGGTTCCCACTACTTTGCTAGCGCGTCAACACGAGGAAACCTTCAAAGACAGGTTTGCGAACACTGCGGCAAACATTGCATCAATCTCACGATTTAAAACAAGCTCAGAACAAAAAAGGATTATCAATGGCCTGATCACAGGAAAAATAGATATTGTTATAGGGACGCATTCGCTTCTCCAGGAGAACATAGATTTTTCTGATCTGGGCCTCCTTATAATTGATGAGGAGCACCGATTTGGGGTCAGGCAAAAAGAAAAAATTAATTCGCTGCGAGCAGGAGTAGATATTTTGACGATGACTGCAACCCCAATACCGAGAACTTTGAATATGGCGATATCAGGTTTAAGAGATTTATCGATCATCGCGACACCTCCTGAGAGAAGACTTTCAATAAAAACCTTTATAAATAAAAAGAGCGACCATGTTGTAAAGGAAGCGATACAGCGGGAAATATTGCGCGGAGGACAAGTGTTTTACCTTCACAACCAAGTAAAAACTATTGAAAAGACAGCGATCGAGCTTCAGAAGGAAATACCAGAAGCATCGGTCTCGATCGCACATGGACAAATGCGAGAGCAGCAGCTCGAACAGGTGATGCTAAATTTTCATCGTAAAACGTCAAATGTACTAGTTTGTACAACGATCATTGAAACCGGTTTAGATATCCCCAATGCGAACACGATAATAATTGAACGAGCGGATAAACTCGGACTTGCACAAATACATCAGCTTAGAGGCAGGGTAGGACGTTCTTATCATCAGGCTTATGCGTACCTATTAACTGCGCCAGAGGAGGCGATGACACCAAGCGCCATTAAACGTCTGCAAGCGATCTCAGAATCCGAGGATCTTGGAGCAGGGTTCATTCTCGCAACTCATGACTTAGAAATACGGGGAGCTGGCGAAATTCTAGGAGATGATCAATCTGGGAACATCCAAAACCTTGGCTATTCTATGTTCGCCGAGCTCCTCGACAGAGCAGTAAGCGATATCAAGTCGGGGCGATTACCAAGATCAAAAGATATAGACAAGAAAACCTTAGAGACAAGTATTGACTTTGCAGCTCTCATTCCAGAGACCTATCTGCCTGACACACATGCGCGATTGGTGCTTTATAAGAGGATTGCGTCGCTGAGGGACGAAGAAGAACTAAAGGAGTTGCAGGTTGAAATGATAGATAGGTTTGGACTATTTCCGATTGCAGTAAAAAACCTCTTTAGATTGACCTCATTAAAGATTCAAGCAAGAACCTTAGGGATAACGAAGATAACTCTGAAGAGTAACTCCTGCAGATTAATATTTGGAGAGCAAACACTCGTAGACCCAGACACTATTTTTAAGTTGCTGAAAAATGATCCGGGGAGGTATAAATTTAATGGAGGAAACGAGCTAGTCCTAAATGCTAATATCACAGATGTTGACAAAAAGTTCGATACTGCAGAGAGATTGTTTGCCCAGCTATATTAGAGAGATAGGGAGAAAAGAGATTTGGATCAACTCAAATGGTTCTTAACCATAGCGTTCAGTTTTTCAGGCACATTGTTTGCCGAGACGAATACGTTATCGGAAGATTGGTTTCAAATCGACACCATTATCTTTGAATATTTAGAACCGGATACAAGCGAGAATATGGGTAATGGAGAAAAAAAATATTACCCGCAGAACGTCATAGCCATTGATGAAAATTTGAAGACAGTTAAAGAAGATGATGGCCTCAAGGCAAGAAACGAACCGCTGTCCATGGAAAACGGAAGCCCCAACGCGAGTCAGAATATTTCGTTTGAACTCGAGAGCGAGAGTGCTCGGAGGTTCAACAGAGAGCTTTTAGAAGCACTAATTAAAAGATCATCCGAAAACCAGTCCGACGACAGCCCTGAGAAAACTCCGGACATAGCCGAAAACGGATTTAGAGCTAAAATAATTAAGGAACTCCTTTCCCAATTGAATCCTTCGTCGGAGGGGCAACTTGCTTTCAAAGACTTCTCCTCTTTTTCAGATCTTCGAGAAATAAAAGAAAAGATAAAACGCTCGGCAGGCATGAGAGTCCTCGCTCATAAATCTTGGATACAACCGATTGGATCTGACCAAACATCGATTATGATTCAGGGAGGGGCTAAGCAGGGAGAGAAATATGAAATTGAGGGTTTTATGACCCTCTATCGGAAACGTTTCCTTCACGTAATGACAGATCTTTGGTTTACAAAATCTGCTACAAACTATATCGAAGAACGTGATTTTTCTAACGCTCCTTTAAGAGAATCCGCCAATGGAAATCTGTTTACAGAAGCATCAAACTCCTCTTCTTTTAACACGTTTATGATGAAACAGCAGAGAAGAGTGCGAGCGGCGGAATTGCATTATCTTGACCACCCCTTTTTCGGTCTTATTCTGAAAATAACAAGGTTTTCAAGGGATACAAAAGAAAATTAGGTCTCAATCAAATTAACTGTGCTGGTTGGATAAGCAAACTCAGCGCCTTTTTGACTAATTATCTCCATGACCTCGAGCATTACTTTTTGTTTTACATCATGAAA
>CENX01041797.1_pt1 | contig 11361 bp, 9 predicted proteins | sample 361321 | NCBI WGS metagenome assembly CENX01 (sample SAMEA2619678, study PRJEB7988) | marine metagenome | isolation source: saline water (ENVO:00002010), including | reverse complement strand
AAAATATGTAGAATTTGTTTTTTCATCAATTTAATTACAAGTTCAGCACTAGATTTGATTAATGAATATAACCCTTTGACCCTGAAATATCCCTGCAAATTTTAAAAACACAACCTTACAATTAAAAATACTAAACTCATTAAGCTAATACTTATTCCTTTTGTTTCAATCATTAGCGCCGACCTTGCCTCTCCTACCCCATTCAAGACAAAGCAACCAAATGGCTTAGAATTGATCATTCAAAATCGTGGCAACCATCTACAAGGATGGCACGAATACGAAGGGTGGACTGTATTGAAGAATGGAAATAATTGGTGGGTGTATGCATCAGGTAACGATGGACATGATCTGATTTCATCAAATCTAAGGGTCGGTATTGAGCGGCCTGATGGAGGCTCCGTAATAATCCAAAAAGGTATTCGTCCAGAGAAGCGTGTACTCATTGATGATGCTCCCATCCCTAAACTTAGCGCTACACGCACAGATACCTTCCATGTCCCTTTGATATTGATAGAATACCCTGATGCCAATGCAACATTTGAACCGGAAGATATCGATATGATCATGAACCAAGAAGGCTACACTCATTTAGACTATGACAATACAGGCAGTTTTAGAGATTTCTATCAGGAAATATCATACGGTAATTTCCTACCCGTTGCTGAGGTCTCAGAATGGTTTATGGCATCAAATGGCCATGACTATTACTCCTATAATAATGGATATACCAGGGTCAGAGAATTAGTAAGAGAAGTTGTTGACATGTTAGAAGAGTCTGGATTTGACTGGTCAACATTTGATAATGACAATGATGGCTATGTAGATGCACTGAACCTGATCCATCAAGGTGCGGGTGCAGAAGAGGGAGATTATTCAAATATCTGGTCACACAAATCAAGTCTTGGGAATTTAGCCGTTAGTTACGATGGAGTAATTATTAATAGTTACAATATTAGTCCAGAAATACAAAACGGTAATCTGGTTGCCATTGGTGTCTTGGCACATGAGTTTGGCCATGCACTGGGCCTGCCAGACCTTTATGACACAGACTACAGTTCTAGCGGCTCAGGCAAACTAGCTTTAATGGCTAGCGGATCCTGGGGGACTAGCAACAACTCTCCTTGGTACCCTGCAACCATGATAGGATGGTGTAAAAATCAATTAGGCTGGATAGATGTAATAGATATCAATGAGGACCAAGATGCAGTTTCCATCCAACAAACATACTCAAATAATACAGTTTATCGTGTAAACCACTCTCAGATAGAAGAAGAATATTGGTACATAGAGAACAGACAAAAAATAGGGTCCGACACCCTTATGCCAACTGCAGGATTAACCATATGGCATATCAATGATGACATAGCCCAAGGATGGGCACCGAACAATGATGAGCCATATTATGGAGTAGGCCTTGAGCAAGCAGATGGGATGTTCGCCCTTGAAAATGGCGGTCCAAGTAATGGTGCCGATGTATTTCCAGGTGACTCTGATAATAGAGAATTCAGTAATTCTTCTAGCCCTAATACAACCAGCCTATATGGCGAAGCCTCTATGCTTCGGATAGACAATATTTCTGACCCTGGCGAATTCATGTCGTTTGATGTAGAGTATAATGAAATAATCCTAGCAACTGCATCATTAAATGATGGTGGAGGCAATGCATACGGCGAAGGTGTTATATCAATGGGCATGGAAAATGAATTTGAACTAAATCAATTACAATTTGAATTAGATTTTTCACCTGCATATGTTGATATAATAGGAGTAACAGCTTTAGAAAGAACAACCTTTGATTCAGCTATAATTGAAAACAATGTGGTAACCTTGGTGAACCCCATTATCTCACCTGGAACTGGCAATATTATTAATCTTCAATTATTCAATAATGTTGGTATTGGAACTGAAGTATTGGTCAGTTATAATATGTGCATTGCCTATACTTCTGATGGCAGTGAAGTAGGCATAGCCATACAAGACAATGCTAATTATCAAGTCCAGGCAGTTGACCAATATTACATGATTCAAAGTGGTACTGGAGCAATTGGCGGAGGTGCTTCTTATTCTGTGTCGCTTGTCAATACGGTTCCTATAGCCATAACTATGTTTCAATTGTCCAATACTCCTGAAATACTGACTCCAAGTGCTGAGCCATTCAATGATATCAACAACAATGGTGAGTATGATGCTGGTGAACCATTTACTGATTGGAATCAAAATGGCCAATGGTCTCCGATCATAGAACCAATAGACCTGTCTGATGATTGGGACATTGATATTTCTGTAGCAGGAAATGATCTGATTATTGGAATCTCTAATTGGGAGGAACCACTTGAACCTGCTGCTGAACACGAATTATTTAGGGTAAATTACATGGTCAACGATCAGGCAGAATTAAATGATATCACCACAATATCAACAAGCGTGGCCTTAATTTTAGATGCTTGGGGGAACAACGGTGTTCCTTTTGTCAATGTTAATGGTACAGTTACTATTAATGGAGTATTAACATCAGATGAAGATTCCAATGAAGTACCAGAAAATTTTTCAATTGATGAAGTTTACCCTAACCCATTTAACCCTATAACAGCTATCTCATTTTCTGTACCTTCAATAAATACACAACCTGTATCCATAAAAGTCTTCGATATGTCTGGTAAACTAACAACTACTCTAGTAAATGAAAAAAAGTTTGAAGTCGGAAGGCATAAGGTAAATTGGAAATCAAATGGTATAGCAACGGGAATCTATTTTATAGAATTTAAAGCAGGGATGATAAGGCAGGTAAAAAAGGTAACGTTAATAAAATAATTCTATGCAGACTTTCTATTTTTTCCACCTTTAAAAATAGGATCTTTCCCATTGAGTATCATATCCTTAGTAATGACTACTCTTTCAATTCCATCCATATCAGGGATTTGATACATTAGCTCCATCAAGTTTTCTTCCATCACAGAACGTAGTGCTCTAGCACCTGCTTTCTTTTTTATAGCCAGTTTGACTATTTCTTTTAGTGCATTATCTTGGAATACTAAAAGAACTCCCTCTAATAAAAATAATTTTTGATATTGTTTTATAATTGAGTTTTTTGGCTCAGTCAATACTCTCAGCAAATCGCTTTCATCAAGAATATCCAGTGTACTTATTATTGGTAGTCGACCCACGAGTTCAGGTATCATACCAAATGTTATTAGATCCTCTTGCCTTACATCTTCAAAAATAGAATCCTCATTATTTTTGAACTCTTTATTTTTTGTTCCAAAGCCAAGCTCGCCCTTACCAACCCTTCTTGAAACAATATCTTCAAGTCCAGAAAAAGACCCTCCGCAGATAAAAAGTATGTTCGAAGTATCAATTTGAATTAGACTTTGCTCTGGATGTTTCCTTCCTCCTTTCGGAGGTATGCTTGCAATTGTACCCTCAATTATCTTCAACAATGCCTGCTGAACTCCTTCACCACTGACATCACGTGTTATTGATGTACTAGCACTTTTTCTTCCAACTTTATCAATCTCATCGATGTATATGATACCCTTTTCTGCAGCACCAATATTATAATTTGAGACTTGGAGTAAACGAACAAGGATATTTTCCACATCTTCCCCAACATAACCAGCCTCAGTCAAGGTTGTTGCATCTGCTATGGCAAACGGTACAGAAAGAAATGATGCCAATCTTTGAGCGATCAATGTCTTGCCCGTACCAGTGGGGCCGATGATTAGTATATTGCTCTTATCTAATTCAATATCAGAAGAATATGATTGATGAATTATACGCTTATAATGATTATATACTGCAACCGAGATTGATTTTTTTGCCTTATCTTGACCTATAACGTGGCCATCTAAGTACGACTTGATCTTTGAAGGTTTTTGGAGAGTCACCTTGAACCCTGATTTGGGATGATCATTATCAACATCCAAGTTGATCTCAGGCTCTTTCCCTTTTTTAATGCTATTCATTTTCTCTTGGTAAGAATTGTATCAATGAGACCATAACTTTTGGCTTCTTTGGAAGTCAGATAATTATCTCGATCTGTATCAGCCTCTATCTTCTTAATTGTCTGACCGGTATTCTTAGCAAGAATTGTGTTCAATTGCTTTTTCATTCTCAATATTTCTTCAGCCTGAATCTCAATATCAGTAGCTTGCCCCTCTGCTCCACCCATCGGCTGGTGAATCATAATCCTAGAATTTGGCAATGCCGATCTTTTACCTTTAGCTCCACCTGATAACAAGAATGCACCCATGCTAGCAGCCTGCCCTAGGCATATGGTTGCAACATCAGGTTTAATGTATTGCATGGTGTCGTAAATACCCATTCCTGAGGTTATGACACCACCTGGCGAGTTTATATATAGATTAATATCTTTTTCTGGGTCTTCTGCCTCTAAGAAGAGTAACTGCGCTATGATAAGCGATGCCATCGAGTCATGAATCGGTGTTCCAAGAAAAACTATTCTCTCTTTTAGAAGTCTAGAGAATATATCAAACGCACGCTCTGAGCGACCTGTTTGTTCTACAACTATCGGAACAAGTTGATTTAATATTTTTTCTTCAATGTTCATTCTCTTTTCCTCGCAGATCTTTAGTTAGCACCTCGACCTCTTTAACTTTAGCAAATTGCTCTAAGTATTCCAAGATTATCTTTTCCATCAGACCATCCTCTAACCGCTTAAGGTTGCTCGGCTTCTTATAGAATTTCTTGATCTCATTCTTTGAGGAGGGCGTATTGTCTACTAGTCTTTGTATTTCTTCCTCGACGTCTGTTTTGAGAACCTCCAAATTGCCTTGGTCTATCAATTTATTTCTCAATGAGTACCATTTTACATTTCTCTCAGCCAAGGGCATGTAATGTTCTCTGACTTTTTCATCATCCAAAGGCTCCCCATTGTTCTGTTTTTTAACATCTTCAACAAGATTAGCTAAGTAATGTTCTACCATTGAAGGGGCAGAAGATGGATTGACTTTATCAATTAACGCATCTGACAAATCTCTATCGTAGGCAGTTTTAGAGCGCTCTTTAAAATTCTCTTTTATCTTTTTCTCAACATCATTTTTCAGTGAATCAATTGAATCCAATTCAGGATTTATCTGTTTTAAGAAATCCTCATTAAGCTCTGGAAGAATCTCGCGCTCAACATTATCAACTGTTAATTCATAATCAGCGTCTCCGCCATCCTGATTAACAGGCAACCTTAATCTAGTTGAATCACCAGGCTTTAGACCAATCATCTTCTCTTTTTGATCATCAGTAAATGACCCCTTACCTACACGAAGATATTGTTTTTCAAATTTCTTTCCAATTATTGGAACACCTGATTCATCTAGCTTTTGTAAAGCACATATCAAATAATCACCCTCTTCAGCTCCATCATCAATAGTAGACATAGTTGCATTAGCCTTTCTTAATTGCATTATTGCATCTTCAATATCTTGGTCATCGTGGACATATGTTGTGCGCTGAACAGAGAGCATGTTCTTCTTCATTCTGGGAAGAGACACCTCTGGCTCAATTTCAAATTCTGCAATGAATGACAAATGTTCATTCAACTGCAAGTTAACATCTTTTATTTCAGCTTTGTTTACGGGGACCATTCCTTCTTGCTGGATCGCCATTAAATAATATTTTTGGAAATTAGAGTCTAAGAATTCTGCCTCGATATTCTGCTGGAATTGCCCAAGCAGTCTATCTCTAGGGATTTTGCCTGAACGAAACCCTGGCATCTTGATTTTTTTACTAAACTTTCTTAATGAACCCTCAAAATCTGATTCGATTTCAGACCATTTGATGTCTATTGCAATCTCTCTAGTGTAATCGTTTAATTTTTTTGTTTTTATCTTCACTTTTATTCCTAAAAAATAGCTGGCGAATTTAGGCTAGGTTTTAGTTTTGCCTAAATAAGATTTCATTTTTTTTACTAATTAGCATAATCTTGTAATTGGTAATGGGGTAAATTTATTGATTCAAAACAATATTGACTAAAAGTTCTATATCCACGATAGATATCTCACCATCGCTATTGATATCTGAAATAGATTCTGGGCATACACCTGGTATAGAACCATTGACAAAGTCCGTAAGCAATAAAAGATCAATTACGTTTAGATTTTCATTATTATCGACATCACCAATTATCCAGGTCAAGCATGCACTTGTTGGAATTGCAACAAATGAATGCCAGCCTGCAAGTGGACTTTTTTCAATGCGACCTGAAGAGTCTGCTGCTTGAATATAGTATTGAATATTACCAGTATCTATTAAGGCCGGAATACCCCCTGCCCAAAAATTTTCATTGTCATGTAAATCTAGTTTGAACATTTGTTGATCAGTCCAATATTGAGCATCAAGTATCCTCCAAAAAACTTTTATTGAATCTATTATTAAACCAGCCCCACTAAGATCATCAATTACCGCCTGGATTGGATACTCACCACCTTCAGGTGCAGTACCACTATCCAATGGATTATGGAAAACTTGTAACATCTCCACATCGGGAATACCCTTAACACGGCAATGAAGTGCATCTGTTGACTCCCAGCTACCAGAAAAACCTAAAACCTCATAACCAGGCAGAGCATTTTCATAGACTTCGAGAGCATCGTCATCCCAATTACCTCCCGTAACAGGAACGAATACCTTTTCATTAATAATAAATGAATTAGTATATGGCTGATTATTTGGAGTCCAAACCCTGTAAAGCTCCCAAGGCTCTCCCCAATCATTCAAAGAGTTTGAGAAGTATTCTGCAACTTCTTCTATCTCATCATACTGAGGGTGGCTATTAGGTACTTGCCTTATCAAAACCTTGGTTGGGCTTAAATACTTACCCCAACAATCAATATGGTCTATATAAGTATTATTTGGGTCGTTCACTACGTGATATGTATCAATTCCATAATAATTCTGCATTAGCAAATTAATTTCATCCTCTGAAATTGTATTTTCTTCGTATACAAGGTCTGAAGATGCAGCCACGCCCAAACCATCGGTCATATAATTTCCACCAGCATGAACTATCTCAGTTGCGTAATATGGGACATCTAAATAGTTAGATATCTTTAATGGTGCATCATTGTCATTTTGACGAGGGCGATTATAAGTGAAGTCTACAATTGAGACCCGATCATCACCATCAACAACCCACCAAGGTCCATAGTCCCTAGTCCAATAACTGTCTGTTGAGCCAATAACGAATTCAACATTATCCATGCTAACACCTCCACTTTCCATTATAGAGAAAGCAGAACTCAGTTGACTAGACGATACAAGACAATAAACTTTTACTCCTGATGATAATTCTGAAATAATATCCGTAGATAGACCAAAGGGATATCGAATTAAAGCACCTTGCATTCTCTCGAATTCAGCGATATTTCTGATTGGAGATGGTGGTGGATCGGTTTCCCTGCCCATTGAATATATCTCAGCTAACCTAAAAACTTCATTTTCAGTCAAACCTATGGGCAGTTCAGAATTGGAATCAAAAGCAGAAACCTGAGCAGAAATGATTAAAAGTAAAAGAATTGTTTTCATGGAGCCAAACTCTGGTAATCAATACATAACTTGCAAGGCAAAATTATGAAAGTTTAGTTATGAACCATTAGGTAAACGTACTTATTGACGAAGGCGGTATGTTGCTCCCTCAATGGTCTTTAAAAATTTCTCAATTTGATTAGAGGTATGGAAAAGTTCATCCATAGGAACAAATACATCGCTGGGATATTCTATATCATCATAGTCACGAAGAAAGTTAGCTTCTAGTTTGAGAACAACATCACGCAATACCATTGGCGGGATATCTTTTGAACGCATAAAATTGATTTGGAGATTCAACTGCCCTGTTGAGGTCATATGAAAAAGAGGTAGTGCACCAACATCAGTATCACATCTGTATGTTAACGTTCCGTGGTCTGAACCACGTCCCCATGAGATGTCATCAGCATGCTTTTCAGAAAATTCAATAATCATTACACCTACCTTGGCAACTTCTCTAGTGCAATGTTCTCTCAAATGGTCAATAAAAAGATTTTTATCCCAATTAGACATGTATAATACCTCAAAGATTATAATTTATGAATTGCAGGGTAAGTATAATTTAACATAATAACAAAGATATCACCTTGATTTAATTATTTGGCAATACTTCAAAAAATAGAACGCCGTCAAATCTATATTTTTTATCTTTCTTAAGATAATCTAAAAAATTGATGTTAACTGTTTCTCCAAATTCACTGGACGCATGAATGAGATTTAAACGATCGATAAGGTATCCTTCATGTGCAATTACAATGCCTAATTTGAAGTAATCTTTTTTTACAAAAGCGACACCACAAACTGAAGGTAATTTCGATAGAACAACTTTATCTATTAGCCTGGAAGGTATAAATCCAATGTTTTCTCTTGATGACCAACCAATGTCCAAAAAAAGTTCTCCGTTGTTTTTCTTATTTAATTCAACAATAACATTTTCTATTTTTGATGAATCTATCAGTGAGGATGTTATATCAAGCATTAATGGATGATTTAAAATTCTATCAGACGTGAAATGCCAACGGAAATCGTAACTAGGAACTTTTTTGTTATTTTCATTTAATTTATAATGTATGTCAATCATATTTTTTCGCGCTTCTATAGCTGTTTTACTTTTTACATAGGCCAAAGTCGTTAGTACATGAACCGTACAATCTGAAGAGTCATAACGAATTATAGGATCCTGATCTTTTTCATTTTCTTCTCCTAGGCAATAGAGTCCATATGGAGTTCCAACTCGCCACAGATTAATTCCCTTAAGTCTTGAATTAAACGTAGGGTATTTTGTATGAAATTCACTTAAATAATATTCAAACTCTTTTTCTTCAATTTCCCAAGGATTTGGCAGGTCCTCGATCCAATCGTATGGACCATTAGCATATGCATAGCATGTGATAAGGTTAGTAAAAAGAATGAGTCTTTTAATCATATAAGTGGTATTTAGATTTTATATTTTTATAATCATCAAGGCCGTTCATTAGATTTTTCTGAATATCAGAGACTTTAAAGTTCTTTGAAAAATTCTTTCTTATTACATCGGTTCCCAATGCCTTATCAAACATTTTTAAATGTTTGGTTTCTTCCTGCTCAAAAGGATTTTTATCGGGGTAGAGTACATTGTGTTCTTGCAAGAAATAGAACTGAATAGCAATCAAATCAATCTCATCCTGGTCAATAATATGAATCTGAACTCCACCTACGTCGTGGCTTTTATGAAAGGAATAATATGGCTTATAATTTATAGGTCTAAACATCACACCTTTCAGACCAAGCATATTCATTCTATCTGCCATTTCGCTTGCGTCAATCCAAGGTGCCGCTATGGTCATAAAAGGTGTGGTATAACCAACACCAATTGAGAAAATACCTAGTTCACCAAGAATACCAGTTGCGACCATGTATATCGGTGTAATAGAACTAGGAACATGTGGAGAAGTGGGAACCCAAACGAAGCCTATCTCATCAAGGGTACTGACTCTACCATAATTTTTCATTTCCACTACAGTCAGGTCACATTTCCCTTTCCCTAGCCAACCTTGTCCATTTATCATCATTGCAAGCTCCCCAGAGGTTAGTCCATACACATAAGGTATGGGATACATACCAATGAATGAACTAAATTGAGTTTCTAGTACATTGCCCTCTATTTTTTTTAAACCTATTGGGTTAGGCCTATCTAAGACCATGAATTCTATTCCTTTTTCTAAAGCTGCCTCCATCGCTAGCCCCATCGTCGATATGTATGTGTAAGATCTTATACCAATATCTTGAATATCAAAAACCAGTATATCTAAATCTTTCAGCATATCCTTTAATGGTTTCCTGGTATGTCCATAAAGTGAAAATATAGGCACGCCATGTAAAGTATCTTTATGATTAATAATTTTCTTACCTGCTGATACTGTTCCAAAAAGACCATGCTCTGGGCTAAATATAGCTCTGAGATCAACATTTTCTGATTTAATGAAAAGATCTATATTTTGCATCATTTCATTATTAACGCCTGTTTGGTTTGTAATAAGCCCCACTCTCTTACCCCTTAACTGCATGCAATCATTATCTAAAAGTGCATCCAAACCTGACCTGAAAGTTGACTTTTTTTGTAATCCTCCCTGAGTTGGCACAACCCCAACTACACAGCTCTGGTGGAAAAGTAGCACCAAAAAAATAACAAGTGAACTTTTAATTAATATTAATAATGTTTTCATTCGCGATTAAATTTATTCAATTTATTTTTAAAGGATGTCAATTACTATACAACAACAAATTGGGCAACTCATTATTGCTGGATTTCGTGGAAAGACAGTTGAGCCAGGTAGCGATATTGAACGCTATATTAAAGATTATAATATCGGGGGGGTCATTTTATACGATGAAGATCTTGCTATTGGCGGAAGTGGAACCAGAAATATTGAATCACCTTCACAAGTTAAAGATCTTACGAAACAATTGCAGTCTCTTGGAAATAATAATCTATTAATATCAATCGACCAAGAAGGTGGCGATGTCCATAGGCTAAGAACTGTTTACGGTTTCGAGGAAACACCATCCTGGAATCATATAGGCCTCTTAAAAAACGAATTAATGACAGAAGAATTTTCAAGATCAATGGCAACCACACTTTCTGGTCTTGGAATAAACCTTAATTTTGCTCCTGTTCTCGACCTAGATCATGGCGCAGGTAAAGTAATCAGTGATTCCAAACGTGCTTTCTCATCAGATCCAAAAATAGTAAAGAAAAATTCAAAGATATTCGTCCACCAGCATCGATTATTAGGTGTTATCACCTGCGGTAAACACTTTCCAGGTCTTGGATCGGCCTCTGGAGATACCCATGAAGGGTTTACCGATATTTCAGATACTTGGACAGTAAAAGATCTCCTTCCCTTTGATGAGATGATAAAAGATGAAGATCTTGATATGGTCATGATCTCCCATTCATTTGATAAAAAGTTAGATCCTAAATATCCATCATCACTTTCAAGAATAATTATAAACGATATGTTAAGGAACGATCTTGGCTTTAAAGGCCCAGTGATTTGTGATGACCCAAGTATGAGGGCCATATCTGATCATTATAGCTTACATGATACTTTTGAACTTATGATAAATGCTGGAGTTGACTTGTTTTGTTTAGGCAATAATTTGATTTATGATCCCGAATACATACCAAAATCCATCAAAGTCATTGAAGACCTAATTAATTCCAATAAAGTCACTGAGAAAAGAATTTTAAAATCCATCAAAAGAATAAATAATATCAAAGCGAGATTTAATATTAGTGAGCGATGACATTGTTTTAGGAATAGATTGCGGCGCTTCAAAGGT
>CENX01051924.1_pt1 | contig 11363 bp, 11 predicted proteins | sample 361321 | NCBI WGS metagenome assembly CENX01 (sample SAMEA2619678, study PRJEB7988) | marine metagenome | isolation source: saline water (ENVO:00002010), including | reverse complement strand
TCACTAAAAAGCTGACACCAAATTTCTTCACCTTTAGCCATAGGAGGTAGGTATCTTTTTTTCTGCTCTTCGGTTGCGTATGACATCAATACTGGGCCAGCCATACCTTGGCCAATCTCAAAAAAACCACCTGGGACTTTAAACTTAGATTCTTCTTGACCCCAAATTACTCTTTCCATTGGAGTGGCGTCACGGCCACCATAATCTTTAGGCCAGTGAAGGCATGCCCATCCAGAACCATATTTTTTTGCCATCCAATCTTTTGCATCTTTTAGTGCACTAGATTCTCCAGATTCATTTTCACTGCCCATTTCTGAAGGACGGTAAATGTCTTTGGCATGTTCCTTTTTTTCAGCATTAGCGGATAACCAATTACTTACTTCTTCTCTGAACTTTGCTTCTTCTATAGTGTCGTTAAAATCCATAACTTACTCCTTATTATTTTATTATTTATTTTATGATGGGGAATTACTTTTTTCTAGTGATGTAATTAATTTATCTTTCCATATACCCTGACTGCCAATATTACTTGAAAGCAATCTAGCTCTCCTGTAGAAAAGGTGACAATCAAATTCCCATGTCGCTCCCATTCCACCATGAGTCTGAATATTTTCTTTCGAACATTCATAAAAAGCTTTCGTTGCACTTACTCTAGCAGTAGCTGCAGCAGTAGGTAATTCAGGTGCGTCGTTACTCAAAGCCCAAGCTCCGTAGTAACAATTTGAACGTGCTAGTTGAAGTGAGATATACATATCTGCAACTTTATGCTTTATTGCCTGGAAGGAAGCTATTGCTCTACCAAAAGCGTATCTGCCCATTGCATATTCCTTTGCTTGATTCATTGCTGCTTCAGCACCACCGACTTGCTCAAAGGCAAAGAGAACAGCTGACTGATTGAGAAGTTTTTCTATATTTTCCCAAGCATCATTAGACAATTCCTTTGCTTCCGCATTATTGAATGTTATGTCAGCATGAGATCTTGATGGATCAAAGGTTTCTAAAGAATTAATTTCAACTTCTTTACTAGATAAATCAACAAGGAAGAGGCCTATTTTATCGTTATCAGTTTTTGCAGAAACGATAGCAAAATTTGCAATATCTCCATCAGGAACAGCTATTTTTTTTCCTGAAATTTTTCCAGATTTACAAGAGACACTAATTCCTGATTCACTAGGAAAGGTAGTTTTTTCTGAATGCGCTAAAGTTCCAATAATATCTCCACTTGCCAATTTTGGCAGATAATCTTTTTTTAATTCTTCATTTGAAGTATTTAATATTGCAGTTGTTGCTAAGTAAACGCTTGATGAAAATGGCACAGGCGCAATTCCTCTTCCAAGTTCTTCAGCAATAACGCAAAGCTCTAAGAAACCCATTCCAATACCACCATACTCTTCAGGTATTGTTGTAGCAGTTAAACCCATTTGAACCAACTGACCCCAAAGTTCTTTATCGAATTTTTCATCGCTTTCAAGAACGTTTCTGTTTCTTTTTACAGAATTTTCTTTATCAAGAAGTTTTTTTACCTCTTCTTTCATTAATAATTGATCTTCAGAAAAATTAAAATTCATTTGCTCTCCTTTTTAATAGCTTTCTATTCTAACCATGAATTAAAATAAACAAAATAACCAATCTAAACTTTATGAAAAAAAATCCTATCTCCACAAGAAGAATATTTCCTTCAAGTCAGGTACCGCCTAGCTCATTTATAACTTATGCAGTGATCGTTCTTATTTTTGTTTTATTCATTTCTTTCATGCTATTTAGAACATCTTCTCAACAAGATAATTTAATTAACATGAATTCTAGGTTAATTGAATTAGAGCAAACAGTACAAAAGTCTGTTCAGTCTTCTGAAGTGACCGTAGAGTCTTTAGCTGATGACTTAAAAGATGCCAATAGAGAAATAAGAAAACTTTGGGATCTGAGTAACAAAGGAAATAAAAAGAGAATTACAGCATTGGAAGATAAGTTTGAATCAATAGAAGACTCAATTAACGAAATACTCACTCAATCACAAGATATAAGGCTCATTTCAAAGGAATTTGCTAAATCTATTTCAGATATAAAATCTAGAGTTGCCAGATTAGATTCCTCATCACTTAGTTCCTCAGATTATGAAATTAGAATCAAAGAATTAGAAGAGGCTACTAAGTCGATGGATTCTTTTAGAAGACAGACCAATCAATCATTAATTAAACTAAGAAAAGATCTTGAAGAATTTGAATCTAGTAAAGAGCAAGATTCACAGTAATGTCTTGCCATCAGATAAGTAATTAATATACTAAACAACTACGCGGATATGGTGGAACTGGTAGACACGCTAGATTTAGGTTCTAGTGCCGTAAGGTGTGGGGGTTCGACTCCCTCTATCCGCACCAAAAAGTAACTCTAAAGATGCTCAATCAATAAAGTAGGGACTTTTAAACAATGGGACTTAATTGTTGCTACAAGAGTATTAGGTTTTCTACCTTCTTTTATATCAGTAATATTTACTCCAGCACTCAATAATCTTTTATGTGTTTTTTTAATATCTTTTGTTGTCCAAGCTAAGCCCCACAAAAAATCTTTTGGGGGACCATCCTTTTTTATGCCAATAGCCTCAATGGTTGTTTGGTTTGTTCTAAAGAAAAGCATTCTTCCTCCCCATTGCTCTACAAATTGGTCCAAAGCTAGTCTGATTCCATATTTATCTCTATAAAGCTCAACCAAGCCATCAGGATCATTGGAATTAATGACGACATGATCCATTCTGGTAATAAATGATTCGTCAGACTTTTCATCCTTTATTAAAGTTCCTTTTGTATGCTCGATTAGAAGAGTAAAAATTCCTCTGGAAACTTTTTTAGGAATAAAAATATTCTTCCAGCATCTTTCCTTCTTTGAAATAATGTTTAGGCCTTTTCCATCTGAAATTTCTAAATTTATATTTAACCTTGTTGATAGATCTATTTTAGCTTTTTCTATGTCTTCTGTTTCTAGAGCCAGACCAAAAATACCCTCTCCGTAATTTTTAAGATGTTCTTTAACAGTTTCTGCTAGAGGACCTTCATCATTCTCATTTTTGGCAATCAATTCAAGATACATATTTTCAAGAGGAAACAGAGCATTTTTCGTTCCTAATGTTGGATGTTCACCTAACCAGGTAGGAGCAAAGCCAAAAATCGTAGAGTAGTTTTCTACTGCTTTATCTAAATCTTCTACAGCTACAAGAATATGGTCAATCGTCTTTATCATATAAGCATTATTATTTTGACATATAGGCTGTCAAAGTTTTCAAAAACTTGTTAATATTTTTTTTCTAAAATAGAGGACACAACATGGAATTTCAACATACCGATAAAGTAAAAGATCTTTTAGAAAGAGTAACAAAATTCATGGACGATCATGTTTATGACGGAGAAAAGATATATGCCGAACAAATGGCTGAATTCAGAAACCAGGGAAATCCATGGCAGGTCCCGCCAATTTTAGATGAACTCAAAGAAAAAGCTAAAGCTGAAGGTTTGTGGAATCTTTTTTTACCAGATTCTCAATGGGGACCAGGTTTAACAAACTTAGAATATGCACCTTTGTCTGAACAAATGGGCAGATGTGGAATTGCCTCAGAGGTATTTAATTGTTCTGCGCCTGATACTGGAAACATGGAAGTGATAGATAAATATGGAAATCAAGAACAACAAGAACAATGGCTAAAACCTCTTTTAGATGGAGAAATTAGGTCAGCTTTCGGAATGACCGAACCAAATGTAGCTTCGTCCGATGCAACCAACATTGGCAGCACGATTGAAGACAAAGGCGATAGATATGTTATCAATGGCGAGAAGTGGTGGACATCTGGAGCTGGAGATCCTCGTTGCAAGATTATTATCTTTATGGGCGTAACTAATCCAGATAATCCTAAACATCAAAGACAATCTCAAATATTAGTCCCAATGGATACTCCTGGAGTAGAAGTCTTAAGAATGATGACAGTCTTTGGAAGCGATGATGCTCCTCACGGACATGCTCATATGAGATTCACAAATGTTGAAGTTCCTAAAGAAAACCTGTTGCTAGGAGAAGGAAGAGGCTTTGAAATAGCTCAGGGGAGACTCGGTCCGGGAAGAATTCACCATTGTATGAGAACTATCGGTTCTGCGGAAAGAGCTTTGGAATTATTATGTAAAAGATCCTTAAACAGAAAAGCTTTTGGAAAAACCTTATCCGAACTGGGTGGAAATTATGACATTATTGCCGACTGCAGAATTGAAATCGACATGTGTAGGCTTTTAACTCTTAAAGCTGCATACATGATGGATACAGTAGGTAATAAAATTGCTAAAAGTGAAATCGCTCAAATTAAAGTAGCTGTTCCAAATATGGCTCTGAGAGTTATTGATAAAGCAATTCAAATGCATGGTGGAGAAGGTGTCTCTCAAGATACCCCTTTAGCGAGACTTTATGCTGGAATGAGAACTCTTCGTCTGGCAGATGGACCTGATGAGGTACACAGAAGAACTGTTGCAAGATTAGAATTAGGTAAACATCAAGCTAACGAAGCTAAAGCTGAAGAATATATCGGCAGACCTAGTTAATTCTCAATGACTGATCATACAACGTATGGATTAGTCTGTTCAGAACTCTCCGATGATTTGTCTAAAACAAATCTAGGAGAGCTCAAACTTGATTCTTTTGATTCCAATTCAGTAAAAATAAGCATAAAAGCGGCATCGTTAAATTTTCCTGATCTGTTAATGACACAAGGAAAATATCAAAATAGACCTGAACTTCCCTTTGCCTTAGGAATGGAAGGTTCTGGCATAGTAGAAAAAATAGGTTCTGAAGTATCTTCTCTCAAAGAAGGAGACGAAGTTATGTTTGGTGGCTGGGGTCATGGCGCTATTGCAAAATCAATAATTCTTCCCGAATCTTTGGTATCTTTAAAACCAAAAAAACTCAACTTTTCTGAAGCAGCATCTTTTAAAACAGCATACCTTACGGCCTATGTCGGCTTGATTAGAAGAGGTGAATTAAAAAAAGATGAAACATTGTTAGTGCATGGCGCCTCAGGTGGAGTAGGAATGGCTGCTGTTCAAATGGGAAAACTCTACGGTGCAAGAGTCATAGCAAGTGGCACCTCAGATGAAAAGTTAAAAATTGTAAAATCATGGGGTGCTGACGAAGTAATTAATACTGGTTTTGAAGGATCTGTCTCGTTTAGAGAAAAAGTAAAAGAACTAACTAATAATAAAGGAGCAGACGTTATATACGACCCTGTTGGAGGAGATGTCTTTGATGAATCCATAAGGTGTATTAATTGGGGAGGACGTTTGTTAATTATAGGATTTACTAGCGGAAGAATTCCCACTGTTCCAGTAAATTATCCTTTGATTAAAGGTTTTTCTGTTATTGGTGTCAGAGCAGGAGAATTTGGCAGAAAAGATCCTTTAAAAGGGAAAGAAAACAATGAAATTATTATGGAATTAGCAGAATCTGGAAAATTATCTCCTCATATTTGTAAGGAGTTTCCTTTAGAGCAAGCTAAGGAAGGACTCAAATACCTTAAAGAAAGAAAACTAGTAGGAAAAGTTACTGTGCTAATGTCTTAGGCTTATTTCTTCTACAACGCTCGCTGCAATACAAGACTTCATCCCAATCTCTTTCCCATTTTTTTCGCCAAGAAAAGGGTTTTTTACATACCTTGCAAATTTTTTCACCTTTATTCATATGGTATTTCTTTCAATGAAGTCTTCAGCTAGAGAAAAAATTCTCTCTTTTCTTTCAGGATTCATTTTATCCAAAGATCTGGTTAGAATAGATAATCTTGGATTAGATTCATAAAATTTTCTATGTTTGTCAGTAAATCTCCAATAAAGTCCATCCAAAACTTCACACCAAGGACCTTTTTTATAATTACTCATTTTTAATACGTAATTAGATCCACAAGTGTATGGTTTGGTAGACATTAATCCTCCATCTGCAAATGTTCCCATTCCAAAAACATTTGGAACCATTACCCATTCAGAGGAATCTACAAACATTTCCATGAACCATCTATAAATTTCTTTTGGATCAATTTCACATAAAGTAAAAATATTTGAAAGTATCATTAATCTTGGAATGTGATGTGTATAACCGTATTGATTTACCATTTGAATAACATCATCTAAAGGAGCAAGCTGTGTCGAGGCTTCATACCAATTGTTATTCATCTTGTTTTTGTGATTCCAAAAGTTTTCATTCATTTGAAACTCACTTTTTTCTTGATAGATACCCCTAATAAATTCACGCCACCCAATAATTTGTCTGATAAATCCTTCTAAAGAATTTAAAGGAACTTCATTATTATCAGCATACTTAATAGTCTCGCTCACTACTTCTTCGGGAGTTAATAAACCTATATTAAGCAAGGGAGAAAGAAGACTATGAAATAAAAAATTTTCATTTTCTTGCATTGCATCCTCATAAAAACCGAAATTTTTAAATTTTGTATTTAAAAAATGCTTTAAACTTTTTTTAGCATCTTTTCTTGTTGTGGGTAGCCAGTAATTTAATTCTCCAGGATGGTCTCCAAAAAAATTGTAAATTACTTTAGTCACTTCAATTTTATGTTTTTCTTCAATAAAATCCTGATTCACAGGAATTTCAAGACCTTTTGGTATTTTTTTTCTATTATCTTCATCATAAGACCATTTTCCGCCGATAGGTTTTTCATCTTCCATCAGCAAATTTAGATCTTTCCTCATTAATTTATAAAAATTTACCATGCGAATGATTTTTTTATTTTCAGCAAAATTTTTAAACTTTTCTCTGCTACAGAAAAACATTGGAGTGGAAAGAATTTCAAATGGAATTTCTAATTTTTTGAGAAAATTTATAAGTCTTTTTTCAAAAAATTTGTCTTCAATTTCAAAGAATTTAATTTTTTTAAAATTATTATCTTTTAAATAAGCATCCAAGATATCAATGTATCTTTTATCTCTATTTTTAATATCTAGATGATTATAAAAAACTTTATATCCATCGCTTTTCAACTCATCCTTAAAGCATCTCATTGAATGAAGAAAGAAATATAGTTTTTGTTTATGGTAGTTCTCTTCAGTACATAGCCCAAAATCTTCCGCCATAAAGACATTTTTTATTCCTGCAATAGATATATATTTTTTATCAAAAAGTTGATTGCCAAGGATAATTAATAAAGTATCATCTCTCATTCTTTAAATTTACTTTATTTAAAGTTTTTTTATTCACTTAATAACTATTCATTATTTTAATAGGCTATGAAAAACAAATTTCCTTATTCCGGAACTAGCAAAAAAGTTACCGAAGACATGTGTGATCTCAATGGTCACATGAATGTTACTTTCTATACAAAAATATTTGAGGAAGGTTCTTATGAACTGTTTAACAAACTAGGTATGGGATTTGACTATATAGAATCTGGATTTAGTACTTTTACACTTGAACAAAATCTAAGATATGTAAAAGAAAATCTCCTGGACGATAAAATTTCAACCCATTACAGAATCGTAAATGTTAATCGCAAATTGATTCATCATGTAGGCATTCTATTAAATAATGACAAAGAATTAAGCGCGATTGAAGAAATTTTATTGATTCATGTTGATATGAAAGAAAGAAAGTCTAGCCCTATGCCAGATGATACTTTCGATAAGGTTCTAAAAATGAAGGAAGAAAACGATTCCTTAGGGGAATTAGATTTCGATCTAAGATTTAAAATTAAATCTTAATCTCCAGTAAAATTTGGATTTCGTCTTTCCAAAGAAGCTTTAATTCCTTCTTTAAAATCAGCTGTCTCTCTCAATCTATTTTGTTCAGCCAGTTCCCATTTAACTATCTTTTCTATTCTTTCTACAGAATCTCCTTTTATTGTCTCTCTGATAGCTTGGACCCCTAAAGGTCCAGCTTCGTTGATTTGATTAGCTAATTCTTCAGCCTTAATTAAGAGATCTTTTTGGGGAACTAGAAAATCTGCCAAGCCAATTTCAAGAGCTTCTTTTCCTTTTACTCGCGCACTTGTAAGTAACATCCATTTAGCTTTTTGATCGCCAACAACTCTTGGTAAAGTAACCGTTGTACCGAAACCTTGATGGAAAGCTAGTTTAGAGAAATTCGCACTAAATCTTGACTCATCACAAGCTATTCTAAAATCTGCTGACAAAGCAACTCCGAGCCCTCCGCCAACGGCAGCACCTTGTATCGTAGCTATAACTGGTTTTTTTGTTTTAAATAACCTTACGGCTTCTTGATATAGCCTTTCATAAGGATCTGACTCTTCTTTGTAAGATGATCTCGTAAAATCTGCACCAGCACAAAAGTGCTTTCCTTCCGAAGATAGAATGATAGTACGACAATCTTTGGATTGATCCATTTCTTCTAGAAAGTCAGCAATTTGTCCAATCAGTTCTGCATCAAAATGATTGTTAGGAGGTCTATTTATAGATACATAGCCAATGTTATTAGCTAATTTTGTTTTTAAATCTTTAGTGCTCATTGTGAAAATAAGTCTAACATGAACAATTAAAGTAAAATATGATCATGAATTTTTTAAAGACCGTAGCTTCAAAGATAGACATCACTTTATTTATAATTTATGGTTTTTTAGGTTTTGGAAGTATGTACTTAGCTTCTTTCATAAGAAGTGTTACGAAATTAAATTTCTGGGCAGAACTTTTAATTTGCTTTTTAATCATTTCTCCCATTTATTTTTTAGTTAGGGTTCTTAAAAAGAAATATTCAAAATAATGCTACGAATAATAATTATTTTATTTTTTCTAGTTGGGACAGTTCTTTTGTTTTCTTATCTTGCTACATTTTTAGTAAAAAAATTTGGAAAACTTATTGCCATATCTTCCATACTATCCCTTGGCTTAATTATTAGTGCTGTTTTAATCGCTCACGAGGATGGATGTGTTTTAGAAAATGAAAGCAACCAAGCTTTAAAGGTATGTTGGTTAAAATGAAATCTTTTCAAGAGCTAGTTCAAGAAGCGCTAATTACAATTCCAGAAGTTGATATACATCAACTCAAACAAAAAATTGATCAGGATGCAGATATTAAACTAATTGATATTAGAGAAGATCGAGAATGGGTTTCTGGAAGAATTCCACTAGCAAATCATATTGGAAGGGGAATTTTAGAAAAAGGAATAACTGAAATTGCAAATGAAAACGATGAAATCATTCTTTATTGTGCAAGTGGTTTTAGATCAGTTTTAGGATCAAAATCTTTGAAGGAAATGGGTTTTAAAAACGTATTTTCTTTAAAAGGAGGTATCTCTGACTGGATTACAGCAGGTTTTAATTTAGAAGAATAATTTCATTTAAAAAATTAAAGGATTTATAATAAAAATATGAAAGAAGAAATATTAGATGTATTAATAGTTGGCTCAGGAATCTCTGGGATTGGTGCAGGAGCACATTTAAGTATGAAGTGCCCAAACAAAAATTATTTGATCCTTGAAGGAAGAGATAACTTTGGTGGAACCTGGGATCTTTTTAAATATCCAGGCATAAGGTCAGACTCTGATATGCACACCTTAGGTTTTAGTTTTAAACCTTGGCTTCACAGAAAATCAATAGCAGATGGTTCTTCTATAATGGAATATTTAGAAGAAACCATTAAGGAGTATGAACTCACAGATAAAATAAGATACAAGCATCATGTTAATTCTGCAGAATGGTCATCTACAGAAAACCTTTGGACATTGAGAGTTGAAGACAAAAATTCTGGAGAAACTAAGCTCTTCAAATCGTCTTTTGTTTATATGTGTGCAGGTTATTACAGCTACAAAGGTGGACACTTACCAGAATTTAAAGGAAGAGAAGAATTTCAAGGAGACATCATTCATCCTCAAGAGTGGCCAGAAAATTTTGATTATGAGGGAAAAAATGTAGTTGTGATTGGTAGTGGTGCTACCGCAGCAACTATTGTTCCGGCAATGTCAAAAAAAGCAAAGCATGTAACGATGTTACAAAGGTCGCCCACATATTATGCTTCTGCTCCAGATGAAGATGCAATGGCTCTTTTTCTGAATAAGTTTCTGCCAAGCCGTTTTGTTTATAACATCATAAGGTTAAGGAATGTTCTTTTTCAACAATGGCTTTATAAAAGAGCGAGAAATCGTCCTGAAAAGGTTAAGGAATTTTTGCTGGATAGGGTTAAAGAAGAACTTCCAAATTACAATATACAAAAGCATTTTACTCCGTCCTATAATCCTTGGGAACAACGCATGTGTTTAGTGCCAAATAGTGATTTATTTGAGGCTATTAGACAAAATGATGTATCCATTGTTACCGATCATATTGAAAAATTTACTAAGGAAGGTATTGAGCTTAAGTCTGGCGAAGTTTTAAAAACTGATGTGATTATTACTGCAACAGGAATTGTTCTTGAAAACTTTGGCGGAATAGAAGTTAAAGTTGATGATTCAATGGTTAAAGTCTCCGATACTATGACTTACAAAAGCATGATGTATAGCGGCATACCTAATTTTGTAAATTCTTTTGGATATATCAATGCTTCTTGGACTTTAAAAGCGGATATTACTAGTGAATATGTCTGTCGTTTAATTAAACATATGGATAATAATAATTTCAAAAAATGTAGTCCTGAAATTCCTTCCGATGTAGAAGAATCTAAAGACTGGCTAGAAGATTGGTCTTCTGGATATATTCAAAGATCTATTCATAAGTTTGCTAAGCAAGGAAATAAAAAACCTTGGGTAAACTATCAAGATTATGTGAAAGATTGGTTTGATGTAAAATTTGGAAAATTAGAAGATGGTAATCTTCAATTTTCAAATAAAAAATCTTAAGTTAAATCAGCCTAATGTTAGGTTTTAGGCTTTCTTTATATCTTCTCGTTTTATTTCTTTTAATTTCTTGTGGAGGAGGAGGGGACAACTTTTCTCAAAACTCATCAGATAATTTTTCCTCTTCGTCTTCAACTAAGACTATTGATGGTTTAGTAGTCGATGGCTACATAAGAAATGCTGAAGTATGGCTTGAAACTACAGATGATTTTTCTAATTTAGAAGAAATCGCAACTAGCTCAGATGTTCAAGGAAAATTTTCATTTAATACTAGTCTGACCGACTATAGAATTCAAAGTTTAGGTGGTATCGATCTCGATACCAATAATAGTCTTGATGGATTATTTTTAATAAATGATCAAATTGATAACATTGAATTAAATACATCTGATGCAAATAAGACTTGGGAAAATTACATTGTTTCTCCTTTAACCACAGCAGAATATTTTCTTGCTAAATCTCTCTCTAATCTTGAGAATCCCATTACACCATCAATTAACGAACTTTTAGGACTAGATCAAAATTTAAACGTAAATATTTCTAACCACGT
>CENX01208223.1_pt1 | contig 11366 bp, 11 predicted proteins | sample 361321 | NCBI WGS metagenome assembly CENX01 (sample SAMEA2619678, study PRJEB7988) | marine metagenome | isolation source: saline water (ENVO:00002010), including | reverse complement strand
TGGGAATGAGACCAGATAGAGCTGATGTTATAGATCATGCGGGCAGCATTTATTTATTTATTATGAAGTCTCTAGGTATACAGAAAATGATTGTGCCTGAATCCGGTCTTCCTGATGGAATCGTTCGCGAACTTTATAAAAACTATCTAGACACAAATTAAAATTTGAAAAAAAACTTTTCCAGCCTCTCTATCATAGTATCAATTGTAAAAGACTTATTTAAAGTTCTATAGCCCTCTCTTCCAAGCTCTTTTATATTGCTGTCTAAAGCCGAAGCTTGGATAATTTTTTCATTTATATCTTGTTGTTCAGGCTCACAAACTAATCCATTAAAATTATGTGTAACAACTTCACCAACGCCGCCGACTCTTGTCAACACTACTGGTTTTTTAGCATGCCAAGCTTCAAAAAGCGTATTAGGAATTCCCTCGCTACGGGAAGGAATAATTACGATGTCTGAAAGAGAAAAAAACTCAATAACATTTTCAACTTCACCATACAAACTAATTCTACCTTCGAGAGAATTAGTTTTAATCATTTTTTTAAGTGATTTTTTTTCAGGACCATCACCAGCTATTTCTATTACAAAATCTTTTTTCTGTTCCTGAAGTGATATTGCTGTAGAAATTAAGAAATCATACCCTTTTTGAAAGGTTAACCTACCTGCTGAACGAAATATTATTTTTTTTGATTTAGCCTTTCTTTTAGATTTAACTCTTGAAAATTGATATCCATTATAGACCGCTAAAATATTATCTTTTTTAATATTCCTTCGCACAAATGAATAATCTAAAAGTTCGTCTTTAAGAGCTCTTGCATTCACTATTATCCCATCTACTCTTTTTTTGAAAAGTCGCCTTTGTAAAAGATCTCTTTTAAGGATCTTCCTTGATATACCCAATCTAATAATATGAGGTATATTCATTTCTTTTTTAACTCTTCCACCAATGAAATAGTCTTTTCTCTTCGTAGACAAAATCAGATCAATTTTGTTTTTTTTGATACATTTACAAAGAATCATTTTTGTTTTGATGCTTAGCTCATTGGTGAAAGGAGCCTCAAGGATTTTGATCTTATCATCCAGATTTTTCCAATGCTCAGATCCTTTTCTTACGCATAAAAATACTGAGTGCTTTTTTTTAATTAATCCATTTGCTAAAGACACCAACCATCTTTCATTGCCGCCCCACTGCTTTGATGAATTAAGAATTATAATATTCATGACGAATTAGTTCTATCAGGAAGATTAAAATCAATATTTATCCAAATTTTTTTGCTTAGATTTTCAATATGATTCCATTTTTTCGAGGAAATCCATTCAGCTAACTCCATTGCATAATTTGAATAATTTATTTTGATCCCATTTGAGTTTAAAAGCCAATCGCTTAAAATATTTACATCTAAACTATCCATAATTGTTCCCAATGCAAGCTTCTGAATAGACATTGCATTTGATATTTGCTCCATCTGGCCTTTTAAGGGCTTTATCAATAAACTCTTTCCCAATAATAACGCTTCGCTCGGCAACTCAAAGCCTGCATTACATATGATTTTTTCGGAAGATATAAGATCGAAATGAAAATTAGATTTTGAAAATGGTTTCAATTGAATATTTTCTATTTTTACTGCTTCCTTGATATCGTGGTAAACAGCAAAATTAAATTTTTTAAAAGGTTTAATAAATTCGATAATCTCATTCAAATCTTCAAACGGTAGATAAACTAAAATTTTTCCTTTTTCATTTTTAATATTTTGATAGTTCTTAAAAGATGGAATAATAGGAGGAAGAAGAGGTTGATTAAAGTGGTACCAGTGAATACCGATTTCAATTTCAACTGGCGCAAGATTATTCATTATTAATCTTGTAAAAAAATTATCTCCAAAAATGGGAATATTATATTTAAAAGCGTATTGATGAGCAATGCCCATGCTTGTTTTATTCTTTATTTTTGCTATCCAAGCAGTAATCGGTTCATAATCTGATATTACTAAATCAATGTTGTTCAAATCGCGACCTCTCACATCTTTGATAAATTCAATTACTCTTAAGTCAAGGACAGTTTTAAAGATTTTAACCTCACCTTTAGAAGTAATAAAAGTAATTCCCTTTTTAATTTCAAATGGCTTCAGAATTTCTATATCAAAAAAATTTGCTTTGTTTCTTCCTGAAATTATTACCTCTACCTCATGTCCCATATCTCTTAAGATAGGAATTAATAACGAACTTCGTGTAATATGCCCATTTCCTGTTCCTTGCACACCATACAAAATCTTCATTATAACAATCTAATTATTCATGTTTTTTGAACTTTGACAAAATAATATATTGTTCAAAAGTCAAATTATCAAAATTAACGCCGTACAAATTCAAACTATATGATGGGGTTTCTTTGGACCATTTCTTTGGTTTTAATTTTTTTTTGTTATCATATTGGATATACGATAAAGCATATCGCATAGCATTTAATCTTGCGATCATTTTATTATCAGAATTTATTATTACCCATGGAGCAAATTGAGTAGATGTTTTTTTAAACATTTGCTCTTTATAATCAGTAATTAATTGCCAATTATTATGTGCTTTCCAATCATTTGGTGACAGTTTCCAATACTTTAGATCGTTGTTCTGTCTAAAGTTAAATCTCATTTCCTGGTTTTCTTTTGATAGAGAAAGATAAAATTTTATTACGATCAAACCATTTTCGATCAATTTGAATTCCCATTCATTTACTTTTTGCATAAAATATTTATACTGACTTTCAGAGCAGTAACCCATCGAAGGCTGTATCAATGCTCTTGAGTACCAACTTCTATCAAAAAAAGTAATATTTCCTGGCTTAGGGAGTCTTTTTTCCCAAGTTCTAAACCAATTCTTCTCTTGTTTTTTTGATGGAACACCGAGTTCGATTGTCTTGGCAGCTTTAGGCATTAAATTTTCAATAAATCTTTTTATTGTAGAACCCTTCCCTGCTGCATCTCTTCCTTCAAATACAATTGCAATTCGCTGATTGGTATTGACTACCCATTCTTGCAATTTTAATAACTCAATTTGCAATCGATGCTTTTCCTTTTTGTATTGATGAGGTTTTAACTCGCTGTATTCGTTTCTATTATATATAATCATTGCACATATTGGTTTTTTGATTAGAAAATATAATATATCTAAAAAAGGATGTCATCGATATTCTATCTTTTTGATTTATAAAATGGTTTGAATTAATAAATAAATCCTAATTTATCGCATGCAAAAATCTAGAATAAAATTGCATTCAAATGTACCTGTAATTCTTGCTAATGGAATATTTCCTAAACATGATATGTGTTTAGATATTCTTAGAAATGCAAAAATACTAATTTGCACTGACGGCTCAGCTAATCAATTAAACAGTCTACCTATAAAACCAACTTATATCATTGGTGATTTAGACTCAATTGATAAATGCAAAACTTTTAATAGTAAAATCATACATGATAAAAGTCAAGATAATACTGATCTTGAAAAAGCTATTGAATGGATTTACTCGGAGGGATATCGTGATGTAATAATTTTAGGCGCTACAGGTTTACGTGAAGATATGTCACTAATAAATCAATTTCTTATTTTCAAATATTTTAAAAAAATAAATATTACCACCGTAACTGATCATTTTACTATTTCCTGTATTAAAGGAGAAAAGGAAATTGACTCATTCGAAAATCAATTAGTATCGCTTATTCCAGAAAATCGCGCTATAGTTAGCTCCAAAGGATTAAAATTTGAACTTGAAAAAGCAAATATATCTATAGATGGTAAAACCATTTCAAATAAATCAAAAAAAAATAAGTTCAAGATTACTTCATCTGAAAAGCTGTTAGTTTTTCAATCACATAAATAAATGCAGATTCCTAACGTAGACTACCTTATACTTTTTCTTTATTTTATTTTTATAGTTTATATAGGGCTTTATTCAAAAAATAATAAACCAAAGGACTTTGACCAATTTGTTTTATCCGGCAGAAAGCTTAGTCTTCCAGGTTTTATTATTACTCTGGTTGCAACATGGTATGGGGGTATTTTGGGTCAAGGTGAAAATACATTTAATAATGGATTTCAAACATGGGTAATCTTCGGTTTGCCTTATTACTTTTTTGCTATCATTTATGCTTTTGTCATTCCCCAAAGAGTTTTAAAGCTTGATTCGTATTCACTTTCAGATCACTTTTTAATAACATATGGAACAAAAGCTGGCATAATTAGCGCATTATACGTTTTAGTCTTAGCAAGTCCAGCGCCTTACATACTTAGCCTAGGAGTACTTACAAGCTTCATAACAGGAATTTCTCCTCAAATAAGCATTATTCTTACAACAAGTTTTACATTTTTATATTTGTGGAAAGGGGGATTTAGCGCAATTATTCGAACTGATATTCTACAATTTATATTGATGTTTTTAGGCTTCTTCTTGCTCTTATTTTTTTGTCTAGATCATAAACCTTTTTCTACTATGATTAGCGAACTTCCAAAAACTTTTTTGACTAAAGACAGTTTTGGTTCATTGCAATATATTTTTGTTTGGTTTTTCATTGCAATGTGGACATTTGTTGACCCGGGATTTTATCAAAGAATAATAGCATCTGGCAGTATTAAAACAGCAAAAAAAGGGATTTTTATTTCCGTAGTATTTTGGTTCATTTTTGATATACTGACCATTTTAACAGCTTTATATGCAAAGACCTTATTTCCCTTATCAGACCCTCTTTTCATTTACCCGGAATTAGCATATGAGGTTCTTCCTCCATTGATCTCTGGTATATTCATAACTGGATTGATTGCTACTATCATGTCAACAATAGACTCACTGGGTTTTATAAGCGGTTTTACATTTGGGCATGACATTTTAATGAAAATTAAAGAGGTTAAAAAAACAAGTAAAGCTAATAGTAATCATTCTGTTCAATATATTCAACAGGGTCTTGTTGTAACCTGTTTTATTTCACTAATTTTAGTTTTTAGCTTTCCCTCGGTTGTACAACTTTGGTATGGTATTGGATCAACCATGATACCGGGTTTACTATTACCTTTCTTTTTATCATTTACAAGATTAAAACTCAATATTGTACCATCAATGATAATTCCTACTTTGATAAGTTGCATTTGGCTTTTTATTGGATATATTTTTGGAAGCTACCCTTTTAAAATTGAACCTTTCTATTCTGGATTGTTAACATCAATAATAATTATTTTATTTACAGTTATTTATGAAAAAAGAAATTGAACGCAAGTTTTTAGTTAATCATAGTTTGCTTCCAAGCAACATGAAAGGGAGTAGCTACACTCAAAGCTATTTATCCATCAATGAAAATGGTATCATTAGAATTAGAAAAGAAGGAGATGTTTGTAAACTAACTATTAAAACAAAAAATGTAGGTATCAGTAGAAGTGAATTTGAATACAATATACAGATGGAAGATTACCGAGAAATTGCAACATTAAGCATAAGTGAAACAGTCAAAAAAACTAGATATAAAGTAGTTTATGAAAATAAAGTATGGGAAGTCGACGAATTTCATGAAAAAAATAAGGGGCTATGGATTGCTGAAATAGAGCTAAAACATGAAAATGAATCATTTAAAAAACCTGAATGGTTGCTAGAAGAAGTAACTTATGATTGCAGATATATCAATGCTAATTTGTCAAAAAACCCTTTTTCTCAATGGTAAAACGAACGAAAATAATTATCTTTTTCTTATGTTATTTCATTCATGGGCAGAACTTAGATTGGAGTAAAATACATTCCACCCGCGAATATTCAATAAGTGGAGCTGCTAAATTCCAAAAAGGATATCTCATTGTTCATGATAACAAAAAGAAGAAGCAAGCAAGGCTAAGCTTTTTGAATTATAGCCTTGAAATAAAAGAACTTATCTGGCCTGAAAAAAAACTTCCTTATGATCTTGAAGGCATATTTAAAACAATTTCATCTAACAACAAATATGTAGTAATGGAAAGTACTGGAAAATGCTACACTTTAACTATTGATCCTTCTGATTTTAGAATTGATATACTTAACACATTTGTATTACCGCAAATAAGCGGTAAAATGAATTTAGAGGGAATTAGCATTTTTAATTCTAGCCAAGGCATAGTCATTGCTTACGGTGATAGAGGTTCAGACACAAGAGCATCAACAATTTTCACTGCTTTTTTTGACGAAAAAAACAACAACATAACCAATATAAATAAAGCGGTTTTTTCGCTTCCAAAGCCAACAAAATTCAAAAGGAACATTGGCGATATTGCAATTCATGACAACGGAAATGTTTGGGTTTCTGCTACATCTGACCCTGGTAACAACGGTCCTTTCTCTTCTTACCTCTATAATATTGGTAATATTTCAAAAGAAGGTTATTTTCAAATCAACCATCCTGATTTATTAATGCCTCTCGTTGCTGTAGGTGATCAAAAAATTGAAGCAATGGTTTTTAATAAAAACAGTTTGATTTTAATGACAGATAATGAAAACTTTGGTTCAACTATGTCAATTTTAAAGGAATTAATAAGGAATTGAAAAAATGTATTCAGATCTTAATGCTCTTTACATTCCTGTTTGCACAAAAACTGCCGAACCACTCAGAGAAAATTCTTATAAAAAAAAACACATTTTCAATTGATTTTGATTGGAGATCCAACAAATCGGGTTTTTATTACCAGCATTATGATCTTGCAAAATCCTTTAAGCTAAAAAATAACTGGTCGACCGCTTTCAATTTTAGACTTATTGGAAGAGTTAAGGATGGAAATTTAATTTGGAATGAAAGAAGACCGCATGTCTCTTTACAAAAGAGACTGAACAAAAAAAATATAAGATGGACCTTAAGAACACGTCAAGAATTAAGACTTAGAGATGATAAAGACCCAGTAACTAGGAACAGATTTAGGATATTTGCAAAGTCTAATAAGCTATTAGGAAAATTTAGACCCTATATAGGAAATGAATTTTTCTTTGATTTTGAAAAAAAATCTTACAACAAAAACTGGTTAGTATTTGGATTCGATCTAACTGAATCTAGTCAATATGCTCCAACCATATATTATAAACTTATCTCTGATCTTGTTGATGGCAAATGGACAAGTACGTATACTTTGATTTTTAAAGTAACGATTTAAAATATCTATGAAAATACTCGTCTCCCAACTACCAAAAAATAAATGGTGGGGTCATGGAACACCCTCGTACAAGAACAATCCAGCAATGAAAGAAGGGTTGATTCCAGATCAAGAATTAGTTGAAATTGAAATGTATTTAATATCAAAACTTTTTAATCGTCTTCCTTTCGAATTTACTGAAATAAACTTTCCAAAATATTTGGATCGACAAAATAAAGTGGAAAGAAAACATGATTTTGTGTTTGTCAGAGATTTATTTATTAGTGATCAAAAGTCAAAGATTATTATTTCAAGCTTCAGTGAGAAAGAGCGTCAAATTGAGAGTGACATCATGCAAGAAATGCTTGAATCAATGAATTACAATACCTTAAGAATACCTGAAAAAAATAATGCAAATACTGAAGGAGGAGAATTTTATTATTGCAAAGGCAGTAACCTGCTTTTTTCAGGATGTTGCCGCAATAATAAAACTGGCGCAGAATGGATCGCTCAAGAATTTGATGTTAAAGATCTACTTGTTTTGCAATCGGATATATTTCATTTAGATACCTTCTTTACGCCCGTGATAAATATTTCAGACCATGTTGTTGCAGTAATAACTTGCTTAGATTTAATGAGTGTAAATTCACAAATAGAATTAAAAAGTTTTTCAATAAAACATGATTTTGAAATCATAAATATCGATCACAGCGATTCTATTGGCAACGAAAATGAGCTTGGTGATTTCTCCGTAAATTGTGAACCTTTACCAGGATATTTAATAGGACCTGCTAGATTTAGATCTAGTAGGGTTAATACTGCGCTAAAAAAATTAAAGGTTAAACATATCACCATTCCAACTACCCAATTTAGAATCAGTGGTGGTGGGGTCCACTGCCTTACAAATGAACTATATTAATTAGTTTATTTATTCCATGTCCTCAGAATAATCGCCCGTTGTCGCTAAACTATTTAATTTAGCTCGATGTAGAAGAGCACCTTGAGCATTTACAATATTTTGTTCAGAACCACCCCATGCTTTTATCGCTGATTGTTGTAATGCCCTGCCATATGAGAAGCTAAGTTTCCAAGGTTTGTTATTTTCAAGCAATTGATTCATTCGATTCAGATGCGCTGTAGCGTGCTGATCGCTTTGACCCCCAGATAGAAAAGCAATTCCCGGAACAGCTGCTGGCACAGTTCGCATAAAACATTCAATGGTTGCGTTAGCAACTTCATCAACACTTGCCTGTGATGAACACTCATATCCTGACAAGACCATATTTGGTTTTAAAACCATTTCTTCGAAATGTACCCCTTGAGAATAAAGTTCAAAAAATACAGTGTGCAATACTTCTTCAGTAACTACAAAGCTGTCATCAATATCATGTTTTCCATCCATTAATATTTCCGGTTCAACTATTGGAACAATATCATTTGATTGACATAGTGATGCGTACCTTGCAAGAGCATGAGCGTTTGTAGCAATTGCATACCCGCTTGGATTTTCTTCTGAAATAACTATCACTGCTCTCCATTTTGCAAACCTAGCACCCAATTTTCTATATTCATTTAATCTCTGGTTTAAACCATCAAGACCTTCAGTTATTTTTTCTCCTTCAGTTCCAGATAGATTATGAGCACCCATATCCACTTTAATTCCAGGTATTATTCCTTTATCGGATAAATATTGAGGGTACAATACGTTACCATCTAAAGAAGATTGACGGAATGTCTCATCATACATGATAACACCGCTGATGTAATTTTCAATATCATTTGCACTAAATAAAAGATTGCGATATGCATTTCTATTTTCAACAGTGCTTTCTAGATCAATTTGATCAAATCTTTTACCAATGGTTCCTGTGCTTTCATCGGCTGCTAAAATACCTTTTCCATCAGCGACCATTGCATTTGCTACGTCATTTAAAGTAGTTAATTCCATATTTATTCCCTTTATTTAAATTTGTCCAATTTCTTTCAACATCTTTTGAAACCATTGATTATTAACGTCAAATGGCTTCCCTCCTTTTATTCTTTCAAAATCTATTTTAACTAATTTTCCATCAAGTTTATCGTCCATACCAATAAGACCACTTTTACCCATCATAGCATAATGAACAGCCATTTTTGCTGAATCACCAATAAGCTTTAGGTCTCTCTCTCCAGGAGCAGCGCTCCTTGCAAAATAACCACTTTTTTGAACCAATGTCTTATCTGCTTTTAATTTTTTTGAAAATTCTTTTGCAAACCACTGGCCTGGATTCAAAGAGTCTAATGCCACATGGCCAAAAGCATCTCTTTCAACTTTTTGATTTTTGGATTCCATTTCTGATAGAATAGTATCTGTTCCGGCTCCTTCACTCAAAAAAATATTAATACAATCTTTATCGTCCATCCTTTTTTTCAGGCGGTCACATTCATGATCAAAATCCATTTTTAATTCTGGGATAAAGATTGCATCAATATCCCAACGTTTTTTTTCAATGAGGATTTCAGGGATAAACTTTTTATTTTTTAGACTGTTTCTATATTCTTTTGCGGAGTAAGCTGTAAGCCACCCACAATTTCTTCCCATAACCTCATGAATAATTAACTGTCGACTGCAAGTGGTATTTTCATTAACAATATTTTGAAAAAATAAAGAGCTTTGCTCTGCAGCAGTCCAAGCTCCAAGGGTTTGTACCAAGGGATAAACGTCATTATCAACAGTTTTGGGAAGGCCTACTACAGTTAAATCATATCCATTGTTATTCAGGAATTGTGATAATGTAGCAGCCATTGTATTAGTATCGTCACCTCCAATCGTATGTAAGATATTAATTTTATCTGCGATGAGTTGATCTGCTGCAACTTTTAAAGGGTCTTCTCCATCCATAACATAGCCTTTGTTAATACAGTCCTCTACGTTCGTTAATTTTACTCTACTATTTCCTATGGGGCTACCACCATACCTTAATAATTCAAGCGCATTATCTTTTATTTCATCTTGAAGATTTATGGAATTGCCTGTTAAAAGACCCTTGTAACCATTTAAATAACCAATAAAAGATATATCATTGCGAAGATCGCTATAAAATTGGATTAAATACCCAATGGAAGCAGATAAACAAGGAGCAATGCCTCCAGCTGTTAAAAATGCGACTCTCATATTATAAATTTACATAATTATACAACAAATTCATTATATATAGTTTAATTTCGTAAAATATATTTTTTTAAAATACTATTTACAATTAGAATAATTGAAAAAATATACAATCAGTTCTTTTTTAAATCCTTGCACAAAAAGAGGTTTCTTATATACAATTAAGGGTTACTTTTTTTACAAGAATGATAATTGGAGGTATTCAAATGATGACATTTATTCGAAAATCATTTTATTTCAGCTTATTTTTAATTTCTACTACTGTTTTCAGCCAAGGCTTTAATGAAAGTCTTTACAATGCAATGAAATACAGAAATATAGGCCCTTACAGAGGGGGACGATCGGCTGCAGTTGATGGCGTAGCCGATAACAAACTGTTAGCTTACTTCGGAGCTACTGGCGGAGGTGTATGGCGAACTAATAATGGTGGTACATCGTGGGAAAATATTTCAGATGGTTATTTTGGAGGATCTATTGGCGCCGTTGCAGTTAGTGAATGGGATCCTAATGTAATCTATGTAGGTGGCGGTGAAGTGACAGTGCGTGGAAATGTATCGCATGGTGATGGTATGTGGAAGTCTGAAGATGCAGGAAAAACATGGAAATCTATAGGCTTAAAAGATACAAGACACATTCCCCGAGTGAGAATTCATCCTAAAAATCCAGACCTAGTTTACGTTGCTGCTCTTGGACATTTGTTTGGACCAAATGAAGAACGCGGTGTTTATCGTAGTAAAAATGGTGGAAAAACATGGGAGCGAATTTTATTTATTAACAATGAAGTAGGCGCTTGTGATCTTATTCTTGATCCAAACAATCCTAGAATCATATATGCATCAACTTGGAGAGTCAAAAGAACTCCTTATAGCCTAGAAAGCGGTGGCCCTGGATCAGGACTCTGGAAATCAACTGATGGAGGGGATTCATGGGAAGAGGTAACAAGAAAAAAAGGGCTTCCTGAAGGAGAAGTAGGTATTATTGGAGTAACTATTTCGCCATTGAACTCAAATAAACTTTGGGTTTTAATTGAAAATAAAAAGGGTGGCTTATTTCGATCTGATGATGGTGGTGAGACCTGGACAAAAACTA
>CENX01096006.1_pt1 | contig 11367 bp, 9 predicted proteins | sample 361321 | NCBI WGS metagenome assembly CENX01 (sample SAMEA2619678, study PRJEB7988) | marine metagenome | isolation source: saline water (ENVO:00002010), including | reverse complement strand
GACGCAACACTAACTGCTGTTCCAAAACTTTGTTCTGGAGTATCATAGATTATTTCATGAGGTAAGGTTGTGTGTACGACACCAACCATCTTTACACCAGTTGTTGGATGGAAATGAAATGGGCCATAATATGAAACACCATTTACATAACCGACTAACTCTCTCTTACCACTAATACAATCTATAACTTGAACAACTTCACCTTGAGGTCTTGTTTTAGACATTATTGGTCTTAAGATAGCACCAACTCCAGTATCACTATTAATATTTAGATTAGGTAAATCGTCATAAGGAATATCATTAATCATTTTACCTCCTACAATTCTACCATCAATTATGTTCAAATTAAAATTTTCTAAAGTATCATTTTCGTTATATCCTTCACCTTGATTTTCAATAATAACTTTACTTATGAATAAAGGTGTCTCATCATCTTCTACGGGATAATTTTCACCAGAAGTGAGTATTGTTATACTAGAGAGTTGTCCATATGTAGGAGATTGTGGATTAGAATCTATGTGTGCTCTAGCATATGCTCCAAACCCCTGATTACAATTATCATTAAACTTTACTATTGGATCTTCCGTGTATCCACTTCCAGGATCAGTTATTTCAACACCAACAATACTTGCAGTTCTTTTTACTGCAGCAAATATATCTTCAGTATCTAATCTATTAATAAATTTTCCAAAAATAATTTTACCAGCTGCACCCACACCTTCACCACCAAATATATCAACAGTTGGAGCTCCACATTTAAAAGGATTTCCAGTATTACAAGAACTTAAAGATGTTGTATTTGACGAAGAACCTCCAAAAATATCCCAAGAACCATATTTTTCTTCAAAAGGAGTTTTAATTTTATTTGATGCATTAGAAAGAGTATTTAAACTATTACCATCAAAAACATTTTTAAAATTTGATTTAAGATCACCGACTCCCTTAACCATTTGGTTACCTTTACCAATTATGGTTTTATCAGTGGAAGAACAATTTTGTTTGTCATCACAACTAAGGAAAGCATCTACTCTTTTAAAAACATCTACACCACCAAGCACAAATTCCTGTATATCAAAGTCTATTCCAAACTTTCCTGTAAGAGGTGTTAAAAGTGGAGTTATGGCATCATCTATGGTATTTGCGATTTCATGAGTAACAGCACCCATCATTTGTTCCACAGCACATGCAGGGACATTAGTTACATTTTTCATTGCTGATGTGAGTAAATCACTTAAAGTATCAGTCAAGGCATTCATTATTTTTGGGCCTACACAATTGACTCCATCTAATAATGAACTAATAGAAGGCAGAAGACCCTCTTGCTCTGCTTTAATTAACTCAATAGCTTTACTATAAGGTATCAATCCCAAATCTGCTTGTGTTTGATAAGATGTTGCTATTCCATCAAATCCAGAACTCATCAATCCTGCCATTTTATCATTTAAAGAACCAGTTATTTTATTAACATAACCATTCATACCACGACTCATTACCTTAGACATTTGTTTAATCTCATTAGGTAAGTTTAGTGATGAACTTCCAGGAGCATTAATTTTACTAAAAAAATTCTTCAAATTAGATTCCATTTGATCAAATGTGCTATCTTTACATGCATTTGGGGAAACAATATGAAATCCAGTGGTAATACTATCAGGCACTGGTACTGTTCTATGAGTTTTAATTAAATTAAATCTTTTTATTTGTTCTTCTGAAGAAAGTAAATCATTATCTATTGGTGAAACATCATTAAAAACTTCTGGATATGTATTTTTATATCCTTTTATAGCATTTTGTATTTTTTCCGAGGGAGGATTTGCTTCTATTAAATTTTTAACAGTGTTAATAGTTGTTTGATCTAAATTTTTTGGTGGTGGTGTTGCTAATTTAACATTCGATGGTAGTACATTAGGATTTAATCCCTGTTGAGCCATCTGTTCTATGGGTGGTTGTCTTTTATTATTTGATGATGATACAGCTCTAGGAGAATTTAACCCAATATTTTCATTTGTTTCTTCATTTTGATTAGCAATAGCATTAAGTAAATTACCTTTCTTAGTTGATCCAACAAATCCAGTTTTTGAATCAAATCTACCTTTACCATATCTAATACCCGAAGATCTACCTAAAACATTCAATATTATAGGATTTTGTTTTCGATCACCATCTAAAAATTTACCAAGAACAACATCACCTTGAGATAGTGCTGGATCTTTTTTTCTACCTGCTGCACCACTTCCATCAGAGACACCAAGAGCAACCAGAGCAAAAACTATTTCTTCATCTTTTATTGAACTATCTAAAGGATGATATCCCATGATTGCGACTCTAAATCTATATCCGAAACCAGAATTACCATCAATTTGATTTTTTTGAGATTCATAAGGTAAAATAATACCAATCCATTCATGAGTTGCAAGTCCATAAAAGTCATGATCTGATACAGAATTATACAACATTATCTTCTACCTCCACGTCTAGTTCTACTTTTATTACTAAATTTAGTTGATGCATTAGATTTAGATGAATTTTTAGAAGCATGCAATCCATAGGAATCACGTACTAAAGTTAACGAAGTTACAGATTTTTCTGATTCAAAATAATGGCATAAAGATGAAATAATATAAACACCACTTTGTTTTTGATCTGGCCCTTGTTCTTTTTTATCAGTGATATCTTCAATTTCAAGACGTAAAGTATTACCTGCTTCCAGATCAGTATTGCAAGGAATTGTTATAGAGTGTTTTTGTGAAAAAAGCATATTATATCTAGTGGTTCCAGCAGCATAGTATAACTCAGGACTATTATTAGGATTAATACTTTCAGATTCACCTCCGATATTTAATACTGCAGTTTGCACTCTATGAAATTTATTTCCTTGTTCAAAATTTTCAGATAATATTTTAGGAATTTCTGGTTTTTTTCCTAGCGTAGAAAATTTTGGATCTTTATATAATCTTCCATCATCAACAGTAACATCAATTTCTGTAAACTTGTAAGTTTGGGGATTGAAAAATATAGTTTTATTTGCATATACACCAGATCTAATTTGAGACATTAAATTCTGATCCTTTATTACTTGTAAAGATGCTATCTTATAATCATTACTTTCATCCCTAGTTTGTGATGTTGATTGAACTTTACCATCATAATGATATGTTTTGTCATATGGATCATTATTAATAATTGAATCAACAGAAACATAATTGAAACCACTTTTTGTTTCATAAGCAAAATAACCAGGATTTGAAGTATTTTCTGGTACTGATTGTTTTGCAAGCATAAGAATTAAATCAAAAGGCCTTTTTGTCATTCCAGCAAAGGAGTATGGATTACTACAATCATCAATATTAATTCTATCCGTATCTAATTTAAATTCATTTTTAAGAATTTTTTCTATAGAATTTGTAATTTTACCTGTGTAATGTTTAGTAAGTCTTTTTGTATTATTTAATAATCCTATTCTAGATATAAATCTTATTTGAATAATTTCAGAAGTTGATTTTTTATCTATAATTTGAACTTCATTAACATACAATCTTTTAAATGGATCTTTTTTAGATGAAAAATCCAATCCCTCTCCTATAGGATCTTCAATTTTTATCAAGAGTTCACAACCTACTTCCAATGGAAGTGAAGTATGTAAAGATCCAACTCTCTCCTGCGTATCATCCTTAGATTGAGTAACTGCACTTGTACTTACAATTGTAACTATTCCTGTTATAAATGGTGATAATACATTTTCATAATAGTAAAAATTAGCAATTCTAAATTGACCCTGTGCAAAATCCACCTCATTTTTACCATCAGCAGATATGATTTTAAATATACTATATTTTGATGATTGTACTGACATTATGGCATCCTCATATCTGATCCAACAGATGCTAATGGTTCAACTGAATTTATGGTATTAGATCCCCCATTAGATTTATTTGTTGGAATTATTTTTTCAACTTCGATGGGAATTATTACAGTATTAGTTTTATCATCAAGGTTTCCTACTAAATTTTTAGAATTTTTATTTTCAATTTTTGATACCACTTTTTTTGAAGTCTCATTATTAAAAATAGATGACGACATATTTGTCTTATGAATAATCTTATTAATTTTATTATCATTTACTATATCACCAATCTGTGAATTTATATTCATTTTTGGTGTAGTCTCTGATTGGGGTTTTGATTTATCCTTAAACATGGATAAGTCTCCACTGGAAGGTTTTCCTCCTCCCAGTGCACCAATTTCATTTATACGAGTACCTGATACAACTTCTGGATTAGCAGCACGAATTTCATCTGTGGAAAGAGGTTTTGGTTTTAATTCTGTTGTCGATTCCTGAATATTATCTTCTGAATTATCAATATTGATAGTATCTATTTCTTCTTCCAAAACAGTAGAATTATCATATAAAAGATCGGTGTTTTCCTCTGCTTTTTTACGATTAAATAATCCAGATATCCATCCACCAAATTTAAACAAAGATTTACCAATAAAACTTATAACTTTCCAAGCAGTTTCAATCAAAGGTTTTACAAATTCATAAGCAGATTTTAATTTTTCTATGACTATGGGTAGATTTTTAACCAACATTCCCATTAAAAGATAACCAAAGAAATTTAATATTTTATCTTTTATACTCATAACAGTAGTTGATATATTGGATAGAATACTTTTTAATGGGCCTTTTTTTGGTTTCTTTTCTATATTTGTTTCAGCTGCATCTCTCTCTGCTTTTAATCTTAATTTGCGTGATAAAGTTGTTTTTTTAGAATTTAATTTTTCTAATGTTTTGGTATTTTTATTCAACACACTTCTAATATTAACAGCAGTAATTTTTAGTTTTGCAGATGTGATGGCCATTAGTCATATACCCCCAAAAGATCTTTTGTAAGAGGTATATAAGAATTTGAAACATCCTCTGCCCCAACAAAAGGTATGGAATTTTCACTATCACCACCCATATTTGGATTAGCAGTACCCTGATTATTAACCATATCAGAAACTTTTATAGTATCCATTATTGTTACATTATTTCTTGTAGATTGTTGAAGATTTTGTGATTTAACATTTCCAGAAAAATCCATATTGGTAGTGGTATTGACCAAATCACTATAAGTATCGGCAACTGTTCCCAGTGTGCCTTTAGGTCTGTCTTCAGAAGGAGATATTACATCTCTTGCAATATCTGCTGCAGCAATAGTATAACCAATAGGGCCAGGAATAGCACTACCCAATGAAAGTGCAGCACCAGTAAAGTCACCTTTAGAAGCACGATAAACAGCCATTCCCAAATCAATCACATTTCCAATAATTGGGAACATACCCAAAGCTTTAAATCCACCTTTTTTTGCTACTTTTGTAGCAATTTTTTGAGTTGTTTTTTGAGTTACTTTAGGAGCAATTTTAGTACTAGTATTAAGAACTTTACCAACTTTTCCTAATGCTTTAGGGCCAAATCTTAGCAACATTCTTGCTATTCTAAGAGCATTCTTAACAATGACTAAACTAGTTTTAAGAAATCTAATAACTTGCCTAACTTTTTTAACAAGTTTAACGGCAATAACACCACCAACAAGAACTCCAAGACCAATTAAAATTTTCTTTCCATGATCTTGTAAAAATCCAAAAAATCCTGTTACTTTATCTTTATTTTCTGACAACCATGTTAATGCCTTATCCGCTAAAAATCCTGTTGCTAAGGTAGTAAAAAATCCTATAACTTTATCAAGAATATTTCTTGCAGGAGCAGTAACAGCACTAAATGCTGTTCCTACTTTACTAGTTATTTTATTGACTGTTTCTAATCCTGCCTCTATTCCACCTCTTTTTTTAGTTTCTGCTCCTTCTCTTAAAGCATCTATTTCATTATTTTTTTGTGTTATTCTATTCCCAAAATCTAATGATAGTGCATTACCAATATCTTGAAGAATAGAATTAATTTCTTCCAAAGGGCCACCACCAAATGGATTTTGTTGGGTTTTAATAATTCTTTTGAGTATCGTTATTTTCTTTTCATTCGCAGCAACCCTTTTTTCTAAAGGATCATAATCATTTAATTCAAATAATTTTTCAGTATTAAGAGCACGACCTTTGGAGACAATGGCACCACCTTTAGGAATAATATCTCCTGATCTACGACGAGTTATAGCACCTCCCTTACCGCCACCGTTAAAAATACTTTTTACGTTGGTTACATTTAATTTAATGTTTGATGGTACTATCTCAGGAGTAATTGCTGCCACTTTGCTGTTGTTTTAAATTTTCTTCTTCGATGTATTGTTGGAGAAGTGAAACATATATTTCTCTCTCCCACGGTATCATGTTTTCAAGCTCTGTTAAGCTATATTTATGGTGCTGTATGAGGGCAAAATTAGTACGATAATAATTTTCCAAACTCTCATGTGCCAGAGCTAACTGAAAAAAGATGCTAATCCCTCAATTACCACATCACTTTCAACTTTAGTCTCTGGATTTGTTACTTTGACTTTATGGGATAATTTAGGCATTGTTTCAAAAAAAGTTTCAACTTCTTTAAATTGTTTAGAGTTCATTGATTCAACAAAATCTTTCAATTCTTTTTTTGTACATTCAGCAGCAGACCAAGATTCTTCACTATTATATACTTGATTAATACAAGACATAATTACATATAAAGATTGATCCACTTGATTTTTAGTATCACTAAGATCAAAATTAGTTTCGATAAATTGATTTAATGATGGATAATTCATCTGAATGGATAAATCATTATCTAATTTAATGATATTAGTATGATTAGGATCCTTTTGAATTTTTATTGAATCAATATCAATCTCCATTTCAACTGTAGTTTTCCCATCATCTGGACATGTTACATTAACTTCTACAGTTTCACCAACAGATTTTCCACGAACATTTAAAAACAAATATTCAATATCAAATGTTGCCATCTTATCGACCTTAATACCTCTAGTTAAAATACAGTCAGCTAAAACTGTTTTTATTGCATTGGTAATCTGTTTTTGATCTTCAGATTCCAATGCCATAATTAAGATTTTTTCTTCTTTAACTAAAAATGGTCTATATTTAACTTTTTTATTAGTAGATGGTAATACCAACTCATATGTTGGTGTAGAAATTTTCGGTAATGGCATAATGTTTTCACACTTCAGTAAGTTTATTTATAGCAGTTTATTTAGATAAGATTATAACGATCATAAGCAAATTGAACATTTACTTTTAAAAGATCTGCACCACCATATTGAACAGGTATTGATATCATTGCTTTAGGAAATGCATTTATAAAACTATATTTGATAGATTTACCAAGATTTTTTTCAAACTTAGATATTGTTAAACTTCCACATTTATATCCAATTTTTCTATCAGTATTCATAGGATAATTAAATCTCCTGTAATAATTTAAATCATCATCTCTTCTAAACTCACTATTATCATCACCTGAAATATAGTCCATCCATCCTTCAAAAAATTTCAAAACATTATAATTATCATCAATGTAAAAAGAAAAATCACTATCAATGTAAATTCTTGTATGAGCAAATTGTTGATTTACTCCATGAAAATTATCTTTAACTTCTGATGTAGCAAACGAACTAGTTGGAAGTGTGGCTTCTGCACACATTATACCAATATCACCACCAGATGCATAGTTATTTGGAATATTATAATATCTACCCAAATATCCTTTTAAATCTGCAGTTATTCCTGAAATATTAACTTGATATTGATTATTCAAAGATACCTTACTAATATCCATTTTAGTAAGTGCTGTCATTTTATAATTTGAAATAAGTCCTGACACTCTAAATATACTTATATTATTATTTCTATTTAGATGTCTTATAAGGGTCGTTATCAACCAAACAATCCCCTAAAATATAAAGGTAACTTTAGAAACATCATCTATCGTTCATTATGGGAATTAAAATTTATGAAATATTGTGATAGTAATCAAAATATTTTAGAATGGGGAAGTGAAGAAGTCTTTTTACCATATCGTTCTCCATTAGATAATAAAATTCATAGATATTTTCCAGACTTTTATATTAAAGTTAAAGAAAATACAGGAAAGATTAAAAAATATATTATTGAAGTAAAACCCAAAAAACAATGTATCGAACCCAAACCACAAAAAAAGAAAACAAAAGGTTATATTTACGAAGTTCGTGAATATGTAAAAAATCAGGCAAAGTGGAAGGCAGCAAAAAATTATTGTCTTGATAGAGGATTGGAATTTAAAATATTAACCGAAGACGAACTAGGTATTACCAGATGACATATAGTTATCCAACAGAAGACAAACATAACAGAATACGTTCTGTGGTTAATGGTATCAGAGGGACAGAAGATCCTGATGATTTGATGTTGGAAATGATGGAAGCTCTTAATAAAACGGTAACACCCGTACCAGATGTAGGAAAGTATTATACATTTGTATATGCACCAAAAACACCAATTATTCAATATGATGCACATCCATTAGTTGCGGTCACTGATATATTTCAATGGGGTTTTAAAGGTTTAAATTATCATTGGGGTCAAATGAGACAATATACTTGGAATGAGATAGTCGGCCAACTGTATGAAATCTATCCTGATGAGATTGCGGATGCCAGAGAAATACCTTTTGGAAAAATAGGTCTAAATAGTTAGTAACAATCAATTAGGTCGATATGGCAAGAGGAGTAAGAGGCGGTGGAGCAAAAGATAGAGGAAGAGAAGGTGGAAACTACAGTGGTGCTCAACAAAATAATACAAGAGGTGGTGGTGTAAAAGATAGAGGAAGAGAAGGTGGAAACTTTAGTGGTCCTCAACAAAAAAATACAAGAGGTAGTGGTAAACAAAATACTACTAAAGGGGTTAGTAGTACAAGTGTAACTACACCTCAAAAAACAGAAAATCCTAAAAAAGAAAAGGAAAAAGTAAAAGAATATAAAAGTCGGCCGAAAGAGGTGGTAAGAAGACCAGGTAAACAAGGTAAACCAGAAAAATTTAATGATTTAAGATATCCATATAGCACCATAGAAAGTGGTCAAGACTTTATTAAATTTTCTGCATTCAAATATAAAAGAGGAGAAGGTATTGTTACAAGAAATCAAGATAATTTGAAATCTGATTTATTGGGTCAAATTTTACTTCCTATTCCTGCCAATCTTGTGGACTCGAACCAAACAGCATATGGTGAGGGAAATATGAACTTCTTGCAAGAAGGAGGAATGAAATTTGGGACAGAAGTTATGTCAGGCCAAATGGAAAGGGCAGGAGGAACAATTAATGACCTTGTTGGTAGCGTAGCAAATAATAAAAATTTAATTAAAAATTATTTTGCCACACAAGCAATGAATAGTATTGGTGGTAATTTATCTCTAGACCAAATATTAGCAAGATCTAATGGATCAGTTATAAATCCAAATATGGAGTTACTATTTAAAGGGCCAGCTTTAAGAAACTTTGGTTTTCAATTTAAATTTACACCAAGATTTCAAAAAGAAGCAGAAACTGTTAGAACTATAATAAAGGCATTTAAAAGAAATATGGCCCCGAAAGGATCTGGAGGTACTTTCTTAAAAACTCCAAATATTTTTGAGATTCAATATGAAGGAAAGGCAAGAAATTATTTAAATAGAATTAAACTTTGTGCTTTAACAAATGTGCAAATGAATTATACTGGTGATGGAACTTGGGCAACATATAATGATGGTTCTCCAATTTCAATGAATATGACATTGGCATTTAGAGAATTAACACCAGTTTATAATGAAGATTATGAAGCATATGGTGATGAATCAGACGGAGTAGGTTACTAAAATGGGATATTTCAGAGAACTACCAGATTTAGAATATCAAAATTTTCTATCAAATAGTATTTCTTCTCAAAGTTACGTAAAAGTTAAAAATTTATTCAGAAGAAATAAATTACGTGATGATTTGCAGAATGTTTTTACTCTCTTTAATAAGTATGAAATAATGGAAGGTGCCCGACCTGATACGGTTGCCGAAGAAATATATGGGGATGATCAACTAGATTGGGTTGTATTATTAACTGCTGGTATCATTAATGTAAGAGACGAATGGCCTTTATCTGATAGAGAGATATATGATTTTGTTGAAAGTAAATATGGTCTTGCTAATATAAACAGCAATCATCACTATGAAACTAAAGAAATTAAAGATTCTATAGGTAGATTAATTCTTCCTTCTGGTCAAGTTGTTGATAGTAATTTTTCTGTTACATATAGTGAAAATGGCACGTATATAACACCAACATCTTCAAATACTATTAGTGGTGTTAGTAATTATGAATATGAAGTTCTTAAAAATAATAGAAAAAGAAGTATATTTGTTCTTAGATCTCAATATTTACAACAATTCCTAAATGATATGAGAGACATTATGGTATATCAACAATCTTCTGAACGTATAAATGATAAGTTAATAAGAACTGAGAACACCAGAGTTACAATGGAATAAAAAAAGACCCCTGTAAAGGGGTCTTAAAATCAATTAACATTATTCTGCTAATTTAGCAAAGTATGATAGTGCATCATCTTCATCATCTTCTACGGGAGAAGGTTTTGAAGCTACGGCAGCAGTAACTAATTGTTCTGCTGAACCACGATCATCATCTTCATCAACAGTTTCTACATCTTCACGAACTGTAGTCTTATTACCAAGAACATAACCAAGACGCTTCTTCAAATCTTCATAAGATTTGAACTGATCTGCTGCAACAAACTCTTGAAGAGAACTTTCTTTTTTCCAAAGTCCCTCTAGTGCATCATCATCATCCAATAATGGAGTGACGGCAGTGAACTCAGAAGAATCATAGTTTCTATAACCAGCAACATTCTTTGCTTTCAACTTGAAGTTGGCACCTTGCCAGAAATCAAATGGATCAATTGCTTCTTCATCCTCAAACTCAGGTTGCATTGCTGCAGTTAGTTTGTCAAAGATTTTCTTCCCATACTTGTATAGAAATACTTTACCTTCATTTTCAGGATTAGCAGGATCCTTCACAACATAGATGTTACTAATATAAGTAAGTTTACGCTTCTGTCTACGAGCAGCATCTTTACCCGCATCTGTGCCATTGTTCCAGAGTTGAGTGTTATATTCAGACACTGGATCTTTCTGACCAAGAGTGGTTAGAGAGTTCTCAATATACCAACCACCAGGCCCCTGAAAGGCATGGGAGTATAGTTTTACAAATGGTAGATCTTCCTTATCTGGAGCAGGTAGGAAACGGATAACAGCATAACCATTACCTGATTTATCACATTCTAATTTCCATAGACGGTCATCACCTGATGTACCGTTATTATTCATTTTTTCGACTTCTTTCACAAGTTTTTGTGTAAGAGAGCC
>CENX01000301.1_pt1 | contig 11388 bp, 7 predicted proteins | sample 361321 | NCBI WGS metagenome assembly CENX01 (sample SAMEA2619678, study PRJEB7988) | marine metagenome | isolation source: saline water (ENVO:00002010), including | reverse complement strand
GATTTATATTCCTTTAACCTTTGCTCAATATCATTGGGGTAAGTCCAATCATCACCCATTGCTTGTTCTACTCTTAGTTCTTTAGGAATCTTGTTTAAACCAATAATTTTATCAGCCTCCTGATGCCAATGATAAATTCTTGCTTCCTGATAACTAAGAGGAACACCATCAAAAGCATATGAGTCGACTGCCTTTTGTATCCAACCCCCAAATTGAAGATCTTCATCAAGAACATCATTAAATCCCTGGATTTGAGAATCCCATATCTCAGGCCGTTCTCCTTCACCCCAATCAGGTGCTATCCACATAACTTCAAAAATACATTCATTTATACTAGTTGGCCACCATTGTAATATAGGAAAACCTCTCTCTGACATTGGGGTAACTAAATTAGGCATTAGATTATAAGATTGAGTGCATGTTCTAGCAATATAGCCAGCGGTTTCTATTACAGGCCTTGGATCTACAGTACCAACCTCTATACCTAATTTTTTGGTGCCCTTAGGAAGTGGATGATAACTAGTTGAGTTTGGATCTGAAGAGTCAGCAACACCATAAACTGGTAAATCAGGATATGACCTACTTGGCGCAACCATTCTTCCATGACCATGAGGATAAAAAGTATTTACATTTCCTCGGTAATCTAAACCAACATGAACAGTTTTAGGGTGAATTGACTGAACATGATAGACTTCCATGTTTGCCTCCATTGCAATTTTCCAATTGCACTTTACATTATAACTATATTGATCAACTAAACGAAGAGAGCCAAGTTGAAATTCTCTAAGTTCCTCATATATAGGACCCAAACTATCTTCAAGGCTAATTGCATCAAGGTCAAAATTTATAAAAATAAGATTGCCCATTAATTCAATTTTAATCTTATGGAGACTTCTACAACTATCATCAAAATCAACGAAGTCTTGTGGATCCCTTTTACCAATAAGGTCTCCATCAAAGTTATAATTCCATCCATGATAACCACATAGTAAGCTTTTTGTTTTTCCATATTCCTCTCTTACAATTGCGGCACCTCTATGACGACACATATTGTAAAAAGCAGTAACTTTATCATTACTTTTTCTTACAATGATAACTGGTTGCCCTGTTTTTTCCCAAAGCTTATAACTACCGGTTTCTGGAATTTCATCTAAATGACCAGCAAGTAACCAAGTCTTTTTCCATAGATTGTCTTTTTCAAGTTCAAAGAATTCGTTATCTGTATATCTCTTTCCAGGAAGGTCTGGCAATTTGGGAAAAGCTGAGGGCGGAGATGTTCTATTTCTCTCATACTCAATTAAATCTTTTATTTTATCGATTTGTATCTGATCCATTTATTACCTCAAAAAAAAATTTAATTACAATTATTATGGATTAAACAATAGTACCACTTTTAATATCGGTATATTTGTTATTCTCATATACAATTGAACCATTAACAATAACAGCTTCATAGCCCTTTGAATACCTCATGTATCGGCTAGCCTCTCCTGGGAAATCATTTACGAAAGCTTCATCAGAAATTCCTACTTCATTAATATCAAATAAAACTAAATCAGCGGCTTTTCCTTCCTTAATCTCACCTCTATCCGAAAGACCCCAATCATCAGCAACCTCTTTTGTCATTCTATGAATGGCTGTAGATAAAGATATTTTGTTAGTCTCTCTAACATAGTGCTCTAAAAGGTGAGTGGTATCACCTGTACCACAAAATTGAGTAATATGAGCTCCAGCATCAGAGGCTCCGAAATGACAAAGTTCATTCATAATTAGGTAAGATACAGACTCCTTGTCAGAATTAATAACATCCATAAGTTGAAATTCCGTCTTAAGGTCGTCTGCAATAGCAATATCTAAAATAACTTGGCCAATTTCTTTTTCTTCAGCTTGCGCTATTTCAGCTAAATATTTTCCAGTATATTGCTTATTTTGATCTGAATAAACTTGACCAACTTTTAACATAGGTAAAGCAGCGCTCATTCCTTGAGCGTTTTTAGCTTCTTCGACTAAAATTTTTTGATTATCTTTACTTGAAAATGCATCCTTTCTATCACCAACTGATAAATCCATAATTGATTTCCATGTAGGCATACCAAATAAAAGCATACTTGTTTCAGATAGCCTCATATTTAAATCAAAACAGCGAGGCATAGTTTGGCCAAATACTTTTGCCCCTCTGTCTCTTTCTTTTTGGAGCGCTTCCATAATTCTTTCTGCCTTTGGAGCATCAGGGGTAGATAAAACCGGTTGAAAAGTACACATAATACCTGTTTCTAAGCTGATATCACCTAATTCTTCAATATTTTTTAATTGCGTTTCCATATCAATAAAATAGGGAACAACTTGCCATACACCTCTACCAGTCTTAGTAGCAGCTTTTGCAAGAGCCATTTTTTCCTTAATGCAAGAAAAGCGACTAGGCACTGGATCAAAATTCTCATCTACATCAACATATGATGATGAAACACCTAACGCTCCATGCTCCATAGCCATTTCAACAATTTCTACCATTTGTTTAATTTCATCATCTGTCGCTTCTCTTTTTTGGCTATCTTCACCCATTACATATAATCGTACTGCAGAATGACCAATCAAAGCACCAACATTAATTCCTAATCCAGGTTTAATATGATCGAGATATTCACCGAAACTTTCCCATGAAAATGGTACTGCTTCTTCAAATGTTGGTTTTTTAATATCCTCAATTACTTGAAACATTGAAATAATTTTATTTTCACCGCCATTTCTAATTGGTGCAAGAGACAAAGAACAGTTGCCAGTTACAACTGTTGTAACCCCATGTTCGATTGATGGTGTCGCATAGCCGTCCCAACATAATTGTGGATCAAAATGAGTATGAATATCAATAAACCCAGGTGATAAAATTAAACCACTTGCATCAATTTCATTATCACAATCATGGCTTATACTTCCTACCTCTTGAATAATACCATCCTTTATAAATACATCTCCATCAAAAGGATCTTTTCCAGATCCGTCAACAATAGTAGCATTGCGAATTACCATAGAATTTTCTGACATTAATTACTCCCCAAAAATAAAATCTATTTTTTCCTAGTTAAAAAAAATTGTCTAGGATTTTTAGAAAAAAATTGTAATGTATAGAAATGTTTACTTCTGAACGCCCTATAATTCAAATAGCCTATGCAGTTAAAGATGTAAGGAAAGCCGCAATATATTGGTCCCAAAAATTTAACATTGGGCCTTTCTTCATAAATGAACATATAAAAATATCCAATACGCTTGTTAACAAGAAAAAAAACGAGTTTGATCATTCATCAGCTTATGGATGGAAAGAAAATGTAATGATTGAATTGATATGTGATCATAAAATACAAGACCAACCAAAGAATAGTAACTCTAAAGGGATACACCATATTGCTTGGATTGCTCCAGATTTTGATAAAGAGAAAATACTTTTAGAAAATGAGGGATGTGAAGAGGTTCTGTCTGCTAATGCAGGACATAGAAATGGAATGAAATTCGCTTGGTTTTATCCTGGAGACGAAATTAATCATTTTTATGAAATATATGAAAAAAGTGAGGAAATTAGTAATTTTTATGATTTTCTACATAATCAATCTAAGAATTGGAAGGGCAAAAATCCTGTCAGAAATGTTTCAGATATTAGCTAAAGTTTTTATTTACAAAATCTAAACCTTTTGACCCAGGACATAACTCCTTCTCTGATAGAGCATTAAGAGGTGTTTGATTAGAATTAATAGTATCATGTAAATCCATTTCATTTTTATCTAAATATATTAGACCCGTAACTACAGTTCCGTCTGACTGATGATTGTTTAGCATACTTAATGCATTAGATTTATTATAAGGATCATGATTTTTATCTAACTTATGTAAAACCATTCTTGATCCATCATGAATCTCTACTTCAGTCGAAGTTCCCTCATCATACTGAATTTTAATTTCCTCTTTATCTGGAATAACATCCAAAAATCCTAGTGCCTCATTGTGCTCTCTAAAATATTGATAACTTTTTGTAGACTGAATGTGATTATTGAAAGTTACGCATGGAGAAATAACATCAATAAATGAGAAACCCTTATATTTTAAAGCTGCTGTCATTAGAGGAACTAACTGTTCTTTGTCACCAGAAAAACTCCTTGCTACAAAACCTGCGCCCAGCTGAATAGCTAAAGCTGCTAAATCAATTGACTCAAAAAGATTATCTTCACCTTTTTTGCTTTTAGAATCTTTATCGTTAGTTGCAGAAAACTGGCCTTTGGTAAGACCATAGGTTCCATTATTATCAACAACATATAACATATTAAGACGACGTCTTATTATATGACAAAACTGCCCAAGTCCAATTGAGGCAGTATCGCCATCACCAGATACACCTAAATAAAATAAGTCTCGATTTGCCAAATTTGCGCCTGTTGCAACCGAAGGCATCCTTCCATGAACAGAGTTAAACCCATGAGATTTATTAAGAAAGTATGTTGGTGTTTTAGAGGAACAGCCAATCCCAGATAATTTTGCTAATTTATGAGCAGGAATTGACAAATTAAAGCAGGCTTCAATAATTGCTGATGATACAGAGTCATGACCGCATCCCGCGCATAGGGTAGATAGAGCCCCCTCGTAATCTCTTCTTGTTAGTCCAAGTTTATTTTTTGGGAGTCTTGGATGCTTAGCTGATGGTTTTTTTATATAACTCATAATAATTAACTCATGCTGCAGTTTTATTTTTTTTAGAAGATTTTAACATCGTTTCATTTCCCTTTAAAAGATTTAAATATTCCTTAACTATATAATCTGCTGTTACAGGGCTGCCATCAAAATTTAATATAGAATGAATATTTGAACTATTTTTATTTAATTCGTTAATTAACAAGGATCTCATTTGAGCATCACGATTTTGTTCTATTACAATTATATGCTCATGATCATCAATAAACGAAGAGATTCCTCTTCCAAATGGGAATGACCTTATTCGTAATAAATCAATATTATGACCTTGAGATTCAAGAATATCATTTGCTTCATCTATAGCACATGCAGTGGATCCAAAATAAATTATGCCAATATTGGTTTCCTCTTTGGCTTTTTTCTTAATTGACCGAGGAAGATACTTTAGAGATTTTTTAAATTTCTTAGTAATTCTCATCATGTTATCAGCATTTATTCTCCCGTCCTCAGTGTAACCTGCAAAGGCATCATGGGACGTACCACGAGTAAAGTATGAGCCTTTTGACTCATGTGTACCGGGAAGAGTTCTGTAAGGGATACCATCTCCATCAACATCAAGATATCTTCCCCAATTTACTAAATCATCCAAATCCTTTTTATTAAGCACTTTGCCTCTATTATATTTTATTTTGTCATCCCACTTTAAAGGATCAATAACCCAATCATTCATGCCTATATCAAGATCGCTCATTACAATAATTGGAGTTTGTAAAATTTCTGCAAGATCAAAAGATTGGGCAGCCATTTCAAAACATTCTTTTGGATCAGACGGAAATAATAGAATATGTTTGGTATCTCCATGTGAAGCATATGCGCATGATAAAATATCAGATTGCTGTGTTCTTGTAGGCATACCAGTAGACGGGCCGCCTCTTTGAATATTGAATAAAACTAGAGGAATTTCAGCAAAATATGCTAAACCAAGAAATTCACTCATCAAGGAAACTCCAGGACCAGATGTTGCAGTAAATGCACGAGCACCATTCCAATTAGCTCCAATAGCCATTCCAACTGCGGATAACTCATCCTCTGCTTGAACAATCCCAGCGTTAACTTCATTTTTATCATTAACTCTAAAAATATTTACATATTTTTGAAAAGCTTCAACAAGAGATGTTGAAGGGGTGATAGGATACCATCCAGCAATAGTTGCACCACCATACACACAGCCAAGGCCTGCGGCCTCATTCCCTTGAATTAGTATTTTTTTCTTTGATGTTCTTATTTTTTTTACACTTATATCAAGATCAGTATCCAAATTATTTAAAGCATAGTCTCTGCCCAATTGAAGTGCCTGAATATTTGGAGGGATTAATTTTGGCTTCTTTTCGAAATCTTCCTTAATTAGATTCTCTATAATTTTTATATCAATTTTTAATAAAACTGCTAATGCTCCCAAACAAACAATATTCTTAAATAATTGTCTTTGTCTTGGGTCGTCATAGTTATCTGAACAAATTTTAGCCATTGGAATACCAATGTAATTAATATTTTTTCTTGAGAACTTTCGCTCCATTGTATTATCGTAAATTAGATATCCACCAGGGAGAATTTCTTTCATGTCTGACTGATATGTTTGAGGATTGAGAGTAATAAAGCAATCAATGCCATCTCGCCTTGCTGCATAACCATCCTTACTTATCCTAACCTCAAACCAAGTAGGGAGTCCTTGAATATTAGAAGGAAAAATATTTTTTGGAGTAACAGGAATACCCATTCGAAAAATAGATTTTGCAAACATTAAGTTTGCACTTGCGGAACCTGATCCATTCACATTAGCAAACTTAACTACAAAATCATTTATTTTGGTCATCCCGAGCAACCATCCTTAGATTGAGCACCCATATAGAAGAATTTTTGCATATCCCATGCTCCCGTGGGACAGCGTTCTGCACACAATCCACAATGTAAACACAAATCTTCATCTTTAACCATAACTCTTGATGTTGGTAAAACATCAGAGACATATATATCTTCTTCTAGATTTAATGCTGGCACTCTTAAGCTAGCCCTTAATTTATCCTCTTCATCATTCTGAACAAAATTAATACAATCCTCTGGACATACATCAACACAAGCATCACATTCGATACATCGATTTTCTTCAAAAACTGTTTGGACATCGCAATTAAGGCATCGACTGGCTTCTTGAAAAGCCATCTCATCATCATAACCAAGCTCTACCTCTAATTTTCTATTTTTTAAAGACTCTTTTAAGTCAGCATGGGGAACAGATAAACGCTCAACTTCATCATAACCATTATCATAAGACCACTCATGAAGTCCCATTTTTGATGACTCAAGAAAAACATGTGGCTCTGGTCTCTCTTTGAGATCCTTATCATTACAAAATAAATCTATTGAAATAGCTGCTTGATGAGCATGAGCAACAGCAGTGATAATATTTTCTGGTCCCCATGCAGCATCTCCTCCAAAGAAGACTCTAGGCATAGTTGATTGCATTGTTTTTTTATCAACTACTGGCATATCCCATTCGCCAAATTCAATACCTAAATCTTTTTCCATCCATTCAAAAGCATTATCTTGACCAATGGCCATTAAGACATCATCACATTCAACCTCTATTAATGGTTCACCAGTTGGAATAAGCTTTCTTTTACCATTTGAATATTCTGCTGTAACTTTTTCAAACAGCATACCTTTCAATTTTCCATCTTTAATAATAAATTCTTTTGGAACATGATTTTCATAAATAGGAATATTTTCCATTTCAGCTTCTTCAACTTCCCAGTCAGAGGCTTTCATATCAGCTTTTGGTGACCTTACATAAACACCTACTTCTTTTCCTCCTAATCTTACTGCGGTTCTGCAGCAATCCATGGCAGTATTTCCCCCTCCCAAGACTATTACTTTTTTTCCAATTTTAGATACATGTTCAAAAGCTACTGAAGCCAAGAAATCGATACCAATATGAATATTTTTTGAAGCTTCTTCTCTTCCAGGTATTTTTAAATCTTTACCTTTTGGAGCTCCTGTACCAATAAAAATTGCATCATGGCCAAGCTTTAAAAAATCTTTAAAACTTTTAACTTCATAATTATATTCAACCTCCAAACCCATATTAATAATTTGATTACACTCTTCATCTAAAACTTCTGCAGGTAATCTAAAGGAAGGAATATTTGTCCGCATTAACCCCCCAGGAATTGGATCCCTCTCATATGCTGTACATTCATAACCTAGAGGTAATAGATCTCTTGCAACAGCCAATGAAACAGGCCCCGCACCCAATAAAGCAATTTTTTTACCATTAGTTTTTTTTGGAGGTCTTGGAATTAATTTTTCTATATCACCCTTATAATCAGCAGCAACTCTTTTCAACCTGCAAATAGCAACTGGTTCGTCTTCAACCCGAACCCTTCTACAAGCTGGCTCGCATGGTCTATCGCATGTTCTGCCTAAAACACCTGGAAAAACATTAGACTCCCAATTAAGCATATATGCATCAGTGTATTTACCGGAGGCAATTAATCTAATGTATTCAGGAACAGGGGTGTGAGCTGGACAGGCCCATTGGCAATCAACAACTTTGTGAAAGTATTCAGGATCCGAGATATCCGTCGGCTTCATAGACATTTTAATAGAGGCTCATTATCTAATATTAAATCCCAATAATTTATATTCGAATCAGTCCTTAATTAAGTACGAGTCAGAAATTAAGATTCGCTGACTAATAAGTCAATCTATTAACTAAAAAATAGGGCAAAAAGATGACTTATTAACCTAAAACTTTTGCGGTTTCTGCCTCATAAGCTTTCATATCAAAATAATCTCTCCAATTACATATGAGACCATCTTTAAATTCCATAACTCCCATAACTAAAATATCCATCCATTGACCATTAATTTCAAATCTATCGGTTCTCTCAGTTAAAACAATGCCATCAGAATTTTCAGCGATATTATGTACAATCCACTCAATATTTGATGCCATTTGAATAAACGCCTCTAAAGAGGGTCTAATCTCTTCTTTGCCTCGCTGAGGGTCCATAGGAATATTATGATAAAAACAATCATCTGTCATAGCATCCATAATTCCATCAATATCTCTATTATTCCAATGCTCAATAAATTTTAATGCTCTTGTTGTATTATTCATTTTTTGTCCTCTAAAAATTAAAAGTTAATCATAATAAAATTTTATCATATTTAATACGTAAATTTTTCTTTTGAACTTTTCCCATTGCATTAACTGGTAATTTATCAATCCAAATAAAAGATTTTGGTATTTTAAATTTAGCTAGTTTTCCATCTAATGCTTCGACAATCTCATTATCAGAGAGTTCTTTTTTTTTGCTGTCTGCAACAAGGATTGCAATAGGAACCTCACCTAAATCTGAGTGCTTAACTCCAATTATTGCACTCTCTTTTATTCCTTGAATAGTATTCAGAATTATTTCTATTTCTTTTGGATAAATATTATACCCACCTGATATAATCATATCACTTGATCTACCTGATAAAGTTAATCTTCCCATCTCATCAATCTGACCAATATCACCTGTTATAAAAAAACCATCTTTTGTAAATTCTTCTTCTGTTTTTTCCTTCATCCTCCAATAACCATTAAAAACATTAGGCCCTTTTACTTCAATAATACCTTTTTCATTCTCAGATAAAATTTTTCCTTCTTTAGTGGCCCTGATTTTAATTTTAGGAAGAGGGAAGCCTACAGTCCCTTCAACCCTATCACCATCAAGGGGGTTTGAAGTAATCATCCCTGTTTCAGTCATTCCATATCTCTCAAGAATAGAATGATTAGTTTTTTTCTTAAATTCCCTAAAAGTTTTTTCAGTCAACGGCGCAGAGCCAGAGATAAATAAACGCATATTTTCATAAGACTCATTATTGAATGCCTCCTCATTAACTAACCTATTATAATAAGTCGGAACACCCATCATAACTGTTGATTTAGAAAGATTTTTAATAACGTCATCAATATTAAATTTTTCTAAAAAAATTATTTTGGAAGCACTTAATAATGCCGTGTTTAATGCAACAAATAAACCATGAACATGAAAAATGGGTAATGCATGTAATAGAACATCTTCACCAGTAAATCCCCATATCTCACTTAAGGCGAGTGCATTTGATGATAAATTACTGTGAGTGATCATAGCACCCTTTGATTTACCAGTGGTACCAGATGTAAACAAAATTGCAGCAACATCTTGATCGTTACAATTCTCAAATATATTCAATGGATCCATTGACAAAATTTCAGCAAGAACTGGATCACTATCACTTGTTCCAATTGTTTTAAAAAAAGGAACACCTAATTTAGAACAAATATTTTTAAAATCATTATTTAATTTTGGTCTACCAATAAATATCTTAGGCTCTATATTTTGAATAAAATACTCTACTTCATCATTAGTATAAGATGTATTCAAAGGTGTATAAATTATCCCCGTCCTAAGACAACCTAAATATAATCCAATTGCCGATAATGATTTATCTATTTGGCAAATCATTCTGTCACCTTTCTTTAATCCTAAATCATTTAGGAAAGATGCAAAATGTGCTGATAAAATATTTAAATCTTTGAAGGATATTCTTTTATTATCTGGAATCTCTATACAAATCTTATCTAAATCTGATTTAAAATTTTCATATAAAATTTTATATAAATTGTGACTCATTTAAAAAACCATGTGATTAATTAATTGGAATAACTAAGCCTTCTCTTCTTGGGTCAGCTCCACCTATGAAACCATCATATTTTTTTAATGCGATATGAAGTCCGCTTCTTTTACTCTGAATTTTAATTGGATGGCCTAATAATTCTAACCCTATTTTTAAATCTTCTAGAGAGGTATTTTTCTCTAATTCTGTATAAAGACCTTTATTCATATAATGAGGCAACTCAGCAACTTGAACTGGATCTAAATTCCAATCAATAAGGCCTAAAACAGATTTAGTAACATAATTAATGATACTTGTTCCTCCAGGCGAACCTGTCAGAGCAAATAAATTATTATCTTTAAAAATAATTGTTGGGGTCATTGAAGACATAGGTCTTTTATTAGGCTCAACTCTATTTGCTATTTTTTTACCATTAAATTCAGGTATCATTGAAAAGTCAGTTAATTCATTATTAAGTATAAAACCACCTGCCATTAAATGACTTCCGAATGGGCCTTCAACAGTAGAAGTCATAGAAACCGCATTACCCTCTTTATCAATTATAACAAAATGACTTGTGGATGGCTTTGAGATATCCATATTTTTTTCAAATTCCTCAGCACCTGGAGGATTTCCATGCTTAATAGTTTTAGAATAACTATTTGGGCTAATTATTTTACTTCTTTCATTTAAATAAGTTTCATTCAGCAAGCCTTCAACTGGAACATTAATAAAATCAGAATCACCCATATAATAAGCTCTATCCGCGTAAGTAATTCTATTGACCTCAGAAAATAAATGAACCATTTCAATTGAATTAGGGTCCATTGATCTAATATCAAAATTTTCAAAAATTTTAAGCATCATTAACATTGTTAATCCACCGGATGATGGAGGACCCATAGCGCAAACATCGTAGGACCTATATTTTCTACATAGTGGCTCTCGCCAAACAATTTGATAATTTTTTAAATCCTCAAAAGACATTTTTGAATCTTTGCTATTATT
>CENX01213074.1_pt1 | contig 11398 bp, 9 predicted proteins | sample 361321 | NCBI WGS metagenome assembly CENX01 (sample SAMEA2619678, study PRJEB7988) | marine metagenome | isolation source: saline water (ENVO:00002010), including | reverse complement strand
CTGAAATAAAAGTTTTAATTAGTTTCATTATTTCCTCTCTTATTATAGTTATGAAATTATATTAAACATAAATTGTAATTCGCAGTCAATGAAGAAATTTAGCATTTTAAAAAATTTAAAGGATTATTTTTCATCTTTAAAAAAAAGTCATAAAGCTTTAATTATTGGGGTTATTGGTGGATATTTTGGAACAATAATAGGTTTGCCTTTACCGTGGCTTTTAGGATCTTTGGGTTTGAACATATGCTTTGCATTTACTAAATTTAAAATAATTTTTCCTACAAAATTACTGAGCCCAATTTTTTTATTTGTAGGTATTATTCTTGGTGGGACTTTGAATGTTTCTTTACTTTATAAAATTCATTTGTGGATTTTTTCATCTCTTGCGATGCTAATATGCATAATCATAAGTACAATTTTAGCTGGATACTATTTTTTTAAAATTTGCAAGTTTAGTAAATCTATATCTATATTAGCAGCTCTTCCTGGTGCTTTTGTACCAATTTCTGCAGCGCTGTTGGAATTTGGAAAAAGCAAAAGGGACAAAGGTGTTTTAATACCACAAGCAACAAGAGTAATTTTTATTGTAAGTTTTGTTCCAATCTTTTTTGTAAATAATTTAGGTTTTTCCGAAATAACTGGCTATAATTATATTAATAATTACGATTTTAGATATTTTTTTGAAATATTTTTTTTAATATCTAGTTGTTTTTTTTTAGCTAAATTTTTAAAAAATTACAATATTCCTTCACCAACATTGATTGGTGCAATGGCATTATCTGGAATATTTTATACTTTTGAATTTGTAGATGCAAGATTTCCAGATTTTTTAATAAATATTGCATTCATATTTTTAGGCACTGCTTTGGGTACTAGGTTAAATGGATTAAAACTCTCAGAATTATTATATTTTATATTTCATGGGATTGTTGTAAGCACTATATTGGTAGTCGTTGCGATGGTAACAGCTTATCTTTTGACATATTTAGGCTTTGATTTTATTCCAACTTTTTTAAGTTTTGCTCCAGGTGGAATACATGAAATGGTAGTTATTAGTGTTGCATATAATATTGATCCTATATTTGTTAGCTACCATCATTTTTTGAGAATTTTTATAATAGTATTATTTTTACCTTATTTGCTATCAAAATTTAAAAGTAGCAAATAATTGTTTTAAAATCTTAATTATATACTAGATAAAAATTTTAACCTTCTTGAGCAAGTAATAAACTCAATTTGCATGCATTATAATAATCTTCTATTTCAATATACTCATTAACTGTATGACATAAGTTATGTCCAGCTCCATATGTGATAGTTGGTATATCTTTTTTCACTAGCCAGTTTGCATCAAATCCTCCAGATATTTTTACTTCCTTTGAATCCAGACCTAATGTAGAAAGTTTTTCTTTTGCTAAAGAAATAACCTTTTCGCTTGTATCTAAATTAAAAGAATAATAATCAGTATGTCTTTTAAAAATTAATTTTGGTTTATCGCCTTCACTATTAGAATAACTGTTGCATACGTCGTTAAATGATTTTTCGTAAGCATCTGTAATTTCTGAAACAAAATCTTGATCATAACTTCTTGTCTCACCTTTTATATAAGTATAATCAGTAACTGTATTTGGTGATTTACCAGATGAGTTACCATCTTTGCCACCGAATATTCCTACATTTGATGTACCGAATTTTCCATTCTTGTCTATCTTCCCGAACCATCCTTTTTTTTGAGCATCTGCAAGTGCAAGTGAAGCTATCATTGTTGAAGAAATACCTTTCTCTGGTGATAAGCCTGCATGCTCTGCTTTACCAAATATTTCTGCTTCCCATCTATCGCAACCAACTGCTCCTATAACTATTTCACCGACAGGGCCTCCATCGATATTATAGCCACGTTTTGGTGAATCAAGATCTTTCATTTCAACTTTTCTTGCACCCCAAAGACCACTTTCTTCTCTGACAGTAAATAAAACTGTAATAGGCAAATGTGGAATATTATTTAGAAATAGTGTTTTTAACATTGTAACTAATGATGCAACACCCGTTCTGTTGTCTCCTCCAAGAGCAGTATTTCCTTTGGGTATGATTTTATTATCTTTTATTAATGGAACCGCTCCTTTGCACAATGGAACCGTATCCATATGACAACTAAACATAATTCTCTCTGATTTAATAGTGCCTGGGAGTTTAACAATTAAATTTCCAACTTCTGTTGGTAGTGGTATTTTACCATCTGCATTATCATAGGCTATGTATTCTTTTGGAATACCAGCGTTTAACAAATCCTGCTCTACACTCTTTGCAATATTTTTTTCTTGTCCTGTAATGCCCTCTATAGATAAAAACTTTATAAGATCATCTAATGATTGTTTTTTATTAATTTGACTTTCCATTTTTCTCCTCCTGATTTGGTATATCTAAAGTTGCTGATATTAGTTTTTTTGTATATTTATGCTTTGGATTACTAAATATTTGGTTTTTCATACCTATTTCAACTATTTCTCCTAAATACATTATTGCTATTCTTTTACACATATTTTTTAAAATAGATAAATCATGTGATATCATTATCATTGTCACTTTTGTTTCACTGTTAATTTTTTTCAATAATTTCAGTATTTCAGATCTTATTGACATATCTAAAGATGCAACAGCTTCATCTGTTATAATTAATTTAGGCGAAGTAGAAATAGCTCGTGCAATTGCAATTCTTTGTTGTTGACCACCACTTAGTTCATGAGGATGCCTATCATAAAATGTCTCAGGAGGAGTAAGCTCAACCATTTCTAAAAGTTCATATACTCTTTTTTTTGTTTCTTCTTCGTTTAATTTGAAATGAATTTTGATCGCTAAAGAAAGTGAATTTCCGATTGTTTTTCTTGGATTTAATGAACCGTAAGGATCTTGAAAAACCATTTGAATATTTTTTCTAAATAGTTTTCTATCTTCTCTTAGAAATAAATTAATTTCTTTATTTAAAAAAGTTATTTTTCCAGATGATAGCTCCATCAAACCCATAAGCAAATTTGCAACTGTCGTTTTTCCAGAACCACTCTCTCCTGCAATTCCAAATATTTCACCTTCCATCAAATCAAGGCTCACATTTTTAACGGCTCTTAATAGTTTTTTTGAACCTGGTAGTTCAAAGTCCTTATTTATTTTATCAATCTCAAGTATTTTTTTTTGATTTAACTCAGTTTGTTTATTAATATCAAAAAATTGTTTAGATGAATCTAGAAGATTTTTTGTGTAAGTTTTTTGAGGATTGCTAAACAGCATTCTACTTTCAGCATTTTCAATAGTTTTTCCTCCATACATCACATACACTCTGGAGCACAAATAAGCCACAACCGCTAAATTATGAGTTATCAATAAAATTGCTGTTTTTATTTTTGAAGAAATTTCTTTTAATAAATTAAGAATCTGTAATTGAGTAGTGACATCTAAAGCAGTTGTACATTCATCAGCAATTATTAAATCTGGTTTGCAAGAGATAGCCATCGCAATCATCACTCTTTGTTGCATACCTCCACTAAGTTGGTGAGGATAGCAGTTAATTATTTTATCTGGATTTCTTAACCCAACATCATTTAAAGAATTAATTACAATTTCATTGACTTCATTTTTTTTTTTATTTTGATGAAGTATTATATTCTCTGCAATTTGGTCTCCTACTTTTAACACGGGATTTAAAAAAGTTGATGGATTTTGAAAAATGAATGAAATTTTTGAGCCTCTAATTTTTCTAAGATCTTGTTCACTTAAGGATAACAAGTCCTGATCTTGAAATTTGACCTTTCCACTGATAATTTTGCCTCCTTCTGGTAAAAGCTTAAGTATCGTCCTGGATGTAAGAGATTTTCCAGATCCAGACTCGCCTACTATCCCTACTATCTCGCCTGTTTTAACTTCTAGATCAACACCATCTACAGCTTTAACAACACCATCGTAAGTATTTATATGCATTTTAAGATTTTCAATTTTTAATAAATTTAGATTATTCATTTTATTTTTTTCTTCTTGGATTAAAAACATCATTTAATCCCTCCCCAAATAGATTTAATGATAACACGACTAAAAAGATTGCTATTCCAGGAAAAAATACCATAAACCATGACTGTCTAAAAAATTCTTGAGCATTATTTAACATTAAACCCCAACTGACCATCGAAGAATCTCCAAAACCTAAAAAACTTAATGCGGACTCAATCAATATTGCAGTTGCTTGTGTTAATGACATGTTCACAATAATTGTTGTCATTGTATTTGGGACTAACTCTGAAAAAATAATTTTGAAATCAGATGCACCCGCAGCTATTGCAGCCTTACAATACGGTCTCTCTTTTAATGATAAAATTTCTGCCCTAACAAGCCTTGCGGTCTGTGGCCAAGATAAAATTGAAATCACTATAATTATATTAACTATATTGGCTCCAAAAATTGCAACTAAAACTAAAGCTAAAAAAATTGGCGGAATTACTAAAAACATTTCAGTAATTCTCATTAGCACCGCGTCTATTATTCCTCCATAATAACCTGCTATTGCACCAAGAAAAACTCCAACAACAGTAGAAGTAATAACCGCAATAAAAGAAACAATTAAAGTTACACGCGCTCCATATAAAAGTTCGCTGTACAAATCTCTTCCAAGATTATCTGTTCCTAAAAAATGTTTAAGACTTGGATTCAAAAAAGCTTCTCCCGCTCCTGTAGTTAAAGGAGGATAGGTTGCAAAAAAAGGAGCAAATACTGATAAAATTATAAAAAATATTAGAATTATTAATCCAGTTAATCCTATTTTGTTTTGTTTAAATATTTTCCAAAATATTTTAAACTTTTCGTAATTTGTAAAAAATTTTATCATTTTAGTCTAATTCTAGGGTCTAGATAGGTATATAAGATATCTACTAAGAATGTTATTATCGTAACCGACAGAGATATAACTATAAACAAACCCATAATTAGAGGATAATCTCTCTCAAAAAGAGCGTCTAACATCAAAAGTCCCAGTCCAGGCCAGCCAAATACAGACTCTATAACAACTGCGCCAGATAACATGTATCCAAGTCTTAAACCAATATAGGTGATAACTGGAAGTAATGCATTTTTTAATGCATGCTTAAAAAAAATTTTACGGTCAGAGAGTCCTTTTGATTTTGCGGTTATGATATAATCTTGACCAAGAGACTCAATCATACTTGCCCGAACAAATCTCATGACAAAAGCTCCAAGTGTAGATCCTAGTGTTATTGTTGGAAGCAAAAGGTGAGATATACGATCCATAATAAAACTTCTATCTCCTAATATCATCGACTCCATTCCGGAGACTGGCAGTATCCCCCAATTTACAGAAAAAATTATTATCAGCATTTGGCCTAACCAAAAATTAGGTAATGAATATAAAAACAAGGCAATAATCATAGATAGATTATCTCTTAATGAATAAGGTTTAGTAGCTGCATAAACTCCAATTAATATTCCAAAGATTGCTCCAAAAGATATGCTAGATAACATTAAAATTATTGTAGGTATTGCTCTATCCCAAATAATTTTAGATACGCTTTCGTTCATCACAAATGATTTTCCTAAGTCTCCACTAAAAACTCCTTTTATGTACAAAAATAACTGCTCTAAAATTGTCTTGTCTAGCCCAAGTCTTTTTCTAATTTCGGCCTCAAATTCTGGATCAGCACCACTCTCTCCAATAAACATAAATACTGCATCTCCAGGAGCTAGCTGGATCATTAAGAAACTCATAATTAAAATACCGAAAACAACAGGTATAATTTGAGAAGTCCTTTTAATTAAATAACTATAATTCATTCAAGTAAATTATATTAAAAAAAAACCCACCAATAAAGATTATTGGTGGGTTTAGGTATTAATAGATATTATTTTCTATTTCCAGGTATGTCTCCATTCCAATTTACTGTCTCCAGTCCATCTCTAAATGTATATCCTATTGGAAATCCATCCAATTTCTCATTATATGTCCATAACCACTTTGTTCCATATAAAGCTAGCATAGGTAAATCCTCTGCTAGAATTTGATGCGCTTCAACATACATTTTCTTTCTTTTAACTGGGTCAAGCTCACCTCTACCATTATCAAGCAATTGATCTATTTTTTTATTATTATATCCAGATGAGTTTGCGTTCCAACCTTTTCCAATATTTTTTGAATGCCAACTTTTTGTCAAAAGATCTGGATCTGGGCCTGTTGCGATTGTCGTAATATACATATCATAATCCATTTTTTTATGTACCTTCTCAGTAATCGCAGACGCGTCCATTTTCATAACATCTAACTCTATTCCCGCAGCTTTCAAATTAGACCTCATAATGTCTAGAACTTTAGGATGATTAGAATTTTTTTGTTCATGAATAATTGATATTTTAAATCTATTTCCACTACCATCCTTTTTAAAACCAGCTTGATCTAAAAGAGCCTCAGCTTTTGAAACATCATAAGGGAAGTGTTTGTTTGGTGCTTCTCCAGTATACCATGAAATAAAACCTTGATCTTTATTTCTTACGTTATCAGCAACACCAGCAAATACTTTATCTATAATCTCATCTGTATTTATTAGATGAGCCATAGCCTGTCTCACTTTTTTATTTCCAGTGAACTTTCCATTTGTATTCATATAGATAAAATCAAAGGCCATATTTGCATAAGCGAAAGAATGTACTTTAATTCCATTATCTGCATCATTTACTCGTGATATTTCTTTACCTGCTAAGTAACCAGGATATGAGTGAATAAAATCAATTTCTCCAGCTTCTAGTGATGAAATCAATGAAGTCTTATTAGGTAAAATTTTAAAATATAATTTATCTAAATATGGCAACTGATCTCCATTTGATGCTTTCGCCCAATAATCTTTGTTCCTTTCAAATAAAATATAACTTCCTTTTTTCCACTCAACAAATTTAAATGGACCAGTTCCAATAGGAGCATTATTATAATTACTATTAGGAATGTCTTGGCCTTCCAACACATGTTTTGGAGCCATTGAGCACCATTTAGAGTCTAGTTTAGTCAAAAAAGTAGCATCACTTTTACTCAATTTTATAACTGCCTGATAAGGACTTGGTGTTGATATGCTATCAACAATACCGTAGTTATTTTTTCCTTGTGGGTGATATGGTCTACAAATATTAAGTATTCCATACTTAACGTCTTCAGATGTAAATTTTTTACCATCGTGCCATTTAACGTCATCCCGTAGATTTAATGTAATTGTTTTTCCGTCAGAACTTACATCCCAAGATTTTGCAAGCATTGGAGTTAGCTTTCCATCACCCATTTTACTTACTCTTAACAAACCATCGAAAAGATTTATTGAGATTAATTGACCAGAAAAAGTTTTTGGATATATAGCAGAATTCAAATTTTTTTGACTTCCGGGAACTCCAATTATAAGCGCACCACCATGTTTAGATGATGCTAATACTTTCCCTGTCATCAAGACAGAAACAACAAAAAACATTGTTAATACTGAAAGTATTAATTTATTTATTTTTTTTGTCATTTTTTCCCCTTTTTGGTTTATTTCAAAATAATTTAAAATTATTTTAAAATTCTTTTTAAATTTTGTTGTCATTTTAACTGTACAATCCCAACATCATTTTCTACTTTAATTTTCGTGCCTAATTCCTCAGACATTTGAATTTGTCTTTTTAAAATTTCTTCGGCAATTTTTCCTTTGGCTATTCTTGGAAGACCTCTTTCCCATAATGGAAGATCTCTGCCCATGTGCATTGGATGTAATTTTATGTCTATTACTTTTCCATTTTGCATTTTAAAATCATATAAAAATCCTTGGTTCCATAATGGTGAAACTCCAAATTGACCAGCAGGTCTTGCATTAGTAATATCAACTGGTAAAGAATTATAAGGGTCTAGATCCCAATTATCGTATAGATCGTATGGAAACCTTGGTAGCGTCTCAACCATCCATGAAAACCATCCAAGATCATAAAATATTGGTTTTTCTTTATAAATTTCTATTCCTTTACCATGCATTCCATGAAATAAGCATATATCTGCTCCAGCATCTATTGCATCGTGAGCGAATTTTTTTACAAAATCTGCAGGAACTTCTGCGTATGGACCTGTTTTTTTATCTCCATTTGCATGTGTATGATGGCTAACGATTACATAATCTGCCATTTCTTTTGCATTTTTAATCCATTTTAAATTTGCTTCTACATCTTTTTGATATGATATTGTTGTAAATCCAGGTTCATCACTTTCCCTAAACGTAAGACCGGGATTACCCCCATTTGGAAAAAAAAGTGTTTCATTTGTGTCTTTTTCTCTTCCTCTAAACTTGTCTAGTTTTAATTCTTTTCTAATATTTTTTAATTGCTCAATTGTCTCTTTTTTTGCATCCAAAACTACATCATATCTTATGGTATTATTTCCTGGCCTTCCTTTAAATTTTCCTTTGGGATCACTAGCCATAGGAGGCTGAACAAACTCACCTTGCTCGTGCGATGAATCGATTGAAATTAATGCAACTCTTCCATTGGAGGTATCTAGATATCCTGGTTCTCTTGCAGCAGTAAGATTCATGCCTGCTCCTGAATGAACAATTCCAGCTTCATCTAGCTGTTTAATAGATTCTTCAATAGCGTGATGTGACCAATCATTCATGTGGTTGTTTGCTAGTGAAGTTAGATTAAAACCGCTCCATGCATATTCTTTAGCAATCCAAGGTTCTCCAAAAAAATAGGACGCAAAAGAGTAAGGTTTGATAGGATAAGCATCAGGATGACCAATTTGACCTTCAAAGTTCATGAAAGATACATCTGCAGATCTTAATTTTTTAACAACTTCTAAAAAATCAGGATCTTTTGAAACAGATACTTTGCGAGTATACATGGCACTACCACTAGCCATTAAGCTTAAAACTTTTGAGTTATTGCTCATGAATAAAGTAGAGCAGAAAACAACGATATTGTAAAATATATTATTAATTGTATATTGATACATTATTTATATCAGTAAAATGATTACCTTAAAGGAAATAAAATATTTTGTAGCAGTAAGTGAGGAGCTTAATTTTAGAAAGGCAGCAAAAAAATTAAATATTTCTCAACCTCCATTAAGCAAACAAATTAAGATTTTAGAAGAAAAACTAAACCTCAGGTTGTTTGAAAGAAGCAAGAGAGGAGTTAAAATAACTTTAGCTGGGAATGATTTTTTAAAAAATTGTTACGATATTAAATTTAAGATCAACAATTCAATTGAGTCCGCAAAAAAGATAGATAAAGGGGAACTAGGAAATTTAAAAATAGGATTTTCTACATTAGCAAGTTTTTTCATACTACCAAAAACAATTTCTAATTTTTTAAGAATTTACCCAAACGTAGAACTTCAGCTTAAGGAAATGAGAACAGAAAAAATTATAACGGATCTGAAAGAAAAAAAAATTGATATAGGTTTTGCTGGAAAAAAAGTAGTAGATAGAGACATCAAAAGCCTATCACTATTTAGTGAAGATATAGTTTTGGCATTAAATAAAAAGAACAAACTAAAAAATAAAAAAAAAATATCAATTAAAGACATTAAAAATGAAAAATTTATTCTTTTTCCAAAAAGTAAAGGATCTTTAGGGATATACGATAAAATTATAGAATTTTGTAAAAAAGCGAATTTTAAACCAACGGTGATTCAAGAAGCTTATGAAATTGAAGTTATTTTAGGATTAGTTTCAGGTGGCTTGGGTGTAGCTTTAATTCCTGAAAATTCAGGGTTAATCAAATTAAATAATGTTATTATTAAAAAATTTTCAGAGAAATCTCCAACATCAGAAATATACTTAATTATGAGAAATTTTGATTTAAATCCATTAACAAATAATTTTTATAATTTAAGTAAATAAAATGAATCCAGATATAAATAAAAATGGCCCTTACTATTTTTTATTTAGCGTTCTTTTGTTTTCTCTAATGGAGTTGCTAGTCAAATTTTTATCTAAAGATTATCCAACAGGACAAATTGTTTTTGCAAGAGGCTTTGCTGGTTTAATTCCAATTTTTTTTATAATGCCAAAAAAGAATTTTATTAAGAATATGAAAACTAAAAAGATAAAATTGCACTTTTATCGCGTTATAACAGGTAGTTTTGCATTGATATCCATATTTTTTGGAATTAAATATTTACCTTTAGCAGACGCTATATCTGTTACATTTGCAGCTCCAATTTTTGCCACTATTTTTTCTATTTTTTTTTTGAATGAAAAGGTTGGAAAAAAAAGGTGGTTTGCTATTTTAATAGGTTTTTGTGGTATCTTGATTATTTTAAAACCTGGAACAAGTATGTTTTCACTTTATTCTATTTATCCGATATTTTTTTGCATTGGATTTGCCGCAAGTGCTATTTTAATAAAATTGCTTTCTAAAACTGAAAAAAATTACTTAATTGCATTATACTATACAATAGGATTAACAATTTTAAGTTTTTTTTTAAATCCATTATCATGGATAATTCCAAGTTCATTTGATCTTATAATCTTTTTTTTAATAGGAATAAGTGGATCATATGGAAATATATTAATTACTGAATCTTATAGAAGTTCTGATGTTTCACTAGTAACTCCAATTAAATATTTAAATTTAATTTTTGCTATTATATTTGGATATCTTATATTTAATGAAATTCCTAATATTTTAACAATATTAGGTTCTATTTTAATTATCATTAGTACATTTGTCATCTTTTCAAGAGAGAAAAAATTAAGAAAGAATTTAAATGTTACTAAAGAAATGTAAATATTTCTCAATAAATTTTATCAAGAAGTCTTTCTAATACTTTGTCTGCAGATAAATTGTTAAGATTTGTAACTTGTATAGCTTTAAAATTTTCCCTCTCAATGCTTACTTTTTTTGCAGTAGTATGTGAACCAAAAAGAACTAAACCTTTAGCGTTTAAATGTGCTGCCATATGTGCAGGTCCAGTATCATTTGAAACAATAAATGAACTTTCTTTTATCAGTGTAGCTAATTGCATTATATTAAGAGGTTTATCTACATCTAAAATACTTTTTGCATTGATTTCTTGTGAAATTTTAATTTCATCAGGACCTGGTGCTATAATTATTTGAAATTCATTATTTAAACTATTTTCAATTTTTTTTATTAAATCATTATAGTGTGGCCATCTTTTTATAATTAAATTTGGTGATGAAAACGGAAAAAGGAGAATGTATTTATCAAGTTTAAATTTTTGTTTTAAACTTGAAATATCTTCACAGCTCCAAGAAAAATCTGGCTTCAAAACATTCATTGTTTTTAAACCTGATGTTCTTAGTTGATATTCAAACCTATTTAAAACTGAGTCTTGATCAAAATCTTTCTTTGTAGTTTCAGGAGGAATAGTTGTTTC
>CENX01072533.1_pt1 | contig 11404 bp, 10 predicted proteins | sample 361321 | NCBI WGS metagenome assembly CENX01 (sample SAMEA2619678, study PRJEB7988) | marine metagenome | isolation source: saline water (ENVO:00002010), including | reverse complement strand
AATACAATTAATTTTGCTTTTCCATCAATAACTTAACTTCTTTATCATACCACAGATCTGAAAAAAGAGCGTTTATTTCAGTTATTTTCCCATTTTCCCATTTGTAGTTAAAATGACTTCTATTTGTTTGAGTTTCCTTAGTAATTTTTGATGTTGCTGTCCATTCGGTCCATTGGTTTGTCCAGGTCTCTCCGTTTCCTTCTTTCCAGTTTTCTCCATGATAATTAATTGTTTCTATCCAACCGTCAGGAAATTTAATGTTGTCAAACATATTGTGATGAAATTCGGCTAAACCAATAAAGTCATTTCTTCCTAATTCTATATTATTGAATCTTACAATACAACTATCAGCAAGAATACTTCCTTCGAATTTATTCTCTACATAACCTTTCATAAGTTTTGAAACAGCCATTGACTTTTCATCTTGATTAGTCACAGTAGCTGTGGTCTTGTTTTTTGGTTGGGCACAAGAAATCAACATTATTGTTAATCCTAAAAAACAAATATATTTTTTCATTATAATTAATTTTTTTACTTAATTCAAAAATAAAAAATTTAATTTGTATTTCAAAGTAAGTATATTTGTAATACTTTCAAATTATTTTTTAATCTAACGAGTGGATTAAATTATTTTATAATTCTCTAGCAAAATATTTTAGATCTTTACTGTATTTAAATATTGAGCTCCTATTAAGTCTCAGGGGTCATTAGTAAATATTATTCTTCTATAAGCATAAAGAATCAACTTTCAATTTTTTTTTTTAGTATTTTACTTAATATTGTATAGAAAATTGTTGTTGTAACAAATGTTTAATTTAGTATTTGACAAATCTTTGCCCTGTCACTTTTAATTTTGTTTTTTCGTTTGATGAGTTATGGTTATTTGTTTTTGTGGTGGCGGGGCTTAAGGTTTAACTTTTTAGAGCATTTCAAGCATCAGGATAGATGATAATTAAAATTATTTTAAGTAGCTTTTTTTCTGACAACTTTTTTACTTTCTAATCTCTGAAAAGCCTAAGATTACTTTTTCATTAATATATTTCTCTTTAAGACTCTTTTTGTTTATAACCTATTCATATTATTTGGATTAAAAAAATCTTCCTACTTTCGAATTAAATAGTCCAATTATTTTCAATTCTATGATTCAAGCTAAAATAGGTGGGACAAAAAATTAAATATTGTAGTATTATAATTCTGCTGGTTTTAACTGTATTGTCTTGTTCTTCTAACACCCATTATAAACCAGAATTTCTGTTCAAGGCCAGTTTGTTGGTCAAAGAAAATCACACTTGGTACAAGGCATTTGTTCATTTTGGTCAACTCATAGAAGAACGATCTGGAGGGCGAATGAAACTTGAAGTTTATCCATCAGAACAATTGGCCAAAGAACTTGAGGCCATTCGATTGATTCGTGCAGGGATTATAGATATGACAATTTCTGCCGGTTCCCTAACCAATTTTTCAGAAATACTCACATTTTCCGATATGCCCTTTTTGCTTAGGGATACCATTGCCATGCAAAAGTTGATTAACAGTTTCATAGGTAAGCGAATTGAAAATGAGATAATTGAAAAAATAGGACTACGAGCACTGGGTTATTTTCAGCGGGGAGAGCGTCATTTGACCTCCAATCGTCCGATCAAGCATCCCGATGATTTAGATGAATTAATAATCAGGGTTCCAAATGCCCCATCCTATGTAGTAGCTTGGAAAGCTTTGGGAGCCAAACCAACTCCTATGGCTTTCTCCGAAGTATTTTCCTCCTTACAACAAGGCACTATTGAAGCACAAGAAAATCCTTTTGCCATGATAAAAAATGCTGGCTTTAGTGAAGTTCAAAAATATCTTAATTTGACAGGCCATTTGATTACTTGGGGTTATCCTTTGGTCGGGGAAAAACAGTTTCAAAGACTTCCCCAAGACCTCAAAAGTATTTTCCTTGAAGCAGCAAAAGAAATGCAAGTCTATGAGCACAGGCTGTTTCTTGAAAACGAATCCAAAGTGCAAGCACAACTTAAAAAACAGGGGATGATTTTTGTAGAAGTTGATAAAACTGCTTTTATGAAACAAGGTGAAAATGCTGTTTATGAGAGTTTGTCACCAGAGATGCAAGAGGTTCATAAATCAATTAAAAAAATCACCCAATGAGATTTAAAAACCTCCTATTAAAATTATTGAAATATGGTACCTTGCTAACCACTTTAGGTTTTATACTAACGGTATCATTGCAGATTTTTGGAAGATTTTTTCTCAGCGATGTACCGCCTTGGACAGAAGAGGCCTCAAGAATTTTATTCATCTACGGCATATCCTTTGCAAGTGGTCTTGCCTTTAGGGGCAACTATTTTGTCTATTTAGAGGCTTTTTATGTTGGTATCTCTGACAAGGCGAAAAAAATAATTGACTTGATTTCACCGATATTGAGTTTTCTTCTGTTTAGTATTTGCGGCTTTCACACATTGTCATTACTTGAAATGGGACTTAGTGAATATTCCCCTAGCCTTCAATTGATAATGGTCGTTCCCTTTTTCAGCATATTGATTTTGAGTCTCACAATTGGTTATTACAGTCTAATTGCCTTTTTGAAAAAAATTAAATTTTGGAAATCATGATTCTACTGCTAATCATTGTTTTTATATTTTGTCTATGTTTAAGATTTCCCATTGCGTTTTCCCTAGGCTTGTCTTGTTTGGTTTATTTTATATTTAAGGGAACACCATTGGTTGTAGTCCCCTTAAAAATGTATGCAGGAATTGATGTTTTTGTCTTACTGAGTATTCCCGGGTTTATCATCGCAGGCAATCTAATGAATCAAGGGGGATTGACAGACAAAATCATTAACTTTTGTAATCATCTTTTGGGTCACATTCGCGGGGGGCTTTCCTACGTAAATATTAGTGCATCTATGCTTTTTGCAGGGATTTCAGGGACTGCCATTTCGGATACTGCCAGTTTGGGTGCTGTGATGATCCCTGCCATGAAAAAAGAAGGCTATCATAGTGATTTCTCATGTGCTATAACCGCTGCTTCCTCTACCATCGGCCCAATTATTCCTCCTAGCTTACCAATGATAATTGCAGCTACATTAAGTGGATTGTCGGTAGGGAAACTCTTCCTTGCAGGCGCGATACCTGGTCTTTTGTTAGGTATGGGCTTGATGATGGTCGCCTATTTTGTAGCCAAAAAAAAGAATTATCCCAAACATCAAAAAAGTACTTCATTACAAGTTTTAAAAAGCTTCATTGATACTTTTTGGGCCTTATTGATGACATTAATTATTCTCTTTGGAATTATCGGAGGAGTATTTACGCCTACAGAAGCCTCTGTAGTTGCTGTTCTTTATGCACTTTTCATAGGAACATTTGTATATAAAAAACTTAACCTTAAAAAGATATCTGTGGTAGTTTTGGACTCCATGAAAACCACTGCATCTTTGATGATATTAGTTGGCTTTGCCAATCTTTTTGGATTTATACTGATAACTGAACAGATACCTCAGCGTATTTCTGAGCAAATACTTCTTTTAACCACGAACAAATATGCGGTGCTTTTGTTGATCAACTTACTTCTTATTTTAGTTGGAACTTTTATGGAAACCATAGCGGCGTTGTTGATCTTATTTCCAATATTACTTAAGGTGGCGATAGAAGTAGATGTAGAACCAATCCATTTTACGGTGATTGCGGTTCTCAATTTGATTATAGGACTAACAACACCACCAGTTGGGGTTTGTCTTTTTGTTGCATCCAGTATTGGTAAAACTTCGATAGGAAAAGTAAGTAGAGCAGGATTACCCTTTTTGGCTTTAAGTATTATAGTGCTCATACTGGTATCCCTCTTCCCTGGCTTGTCTCTTTTTCTCCCTAATTTGATTATGGATTAATATTTTTCAAAAATTTAAAACGAAACTAGGCATTTTAACCCTATGATTTGACAAAAATAAAGCCAACTTATAAGACAGGGTTAAATAGCTTATTAAAGTTAATATTCAAAGGCTTTGAACTTATCCTTTTGGCTTTATGTAAGTGACAGTGCTAGTCCAAACATAACGAAATCAATTGTAAAATCTGTAAGCCCCATTTTTGTTACAGGTGAAGATGTCATCACGTAAAAAGATCCAAATAATGGAATGTAAGCAATTATAATGGCCAACAATAATTTTTTGCGTCTTCAATGCCCAAATTTCGAGAAAAGAGCAGCATCAGTCCAATCATGAAAAATGCTGGAGTAATGGCATATTGAAATAGAATGGCCAGTTGTCCTGCTTCTTTCCCTACCTTGAAAACATTAAATCTATAGAAGATTGAGCAAAAGCGGCATAAAGTATTGATTGCAGAATCATAAAGGTGCTTATAATGGATAAACTTGGTTTTGTTTTCATTTAAATTTAGTAAACCAATAATAGTATTTGGAGGTCAGATCGCTCTGTTCTTTGGTTTTTTATTGGGAATTCTTCCGAAGTTTCCAGAACCGTCATAGTCTACTGTATCAGTTTCAATTTTGGAGCGGGTGTTATTTTTAGCTTCTTTATTATTCAAAAATATACCCAACAAAAAAAGTATAAATACAACGAGACCTACAGCAAATATGATGGTAACACTCATTATTTTGACATTTGTTTGATGTAACCTCCCGCGGCAAGGATAGATGGAACCCATATACCCACATAGAGTCCCTCTTGTTGTTGTCCGTTGAACCATAGGTAGACAGAGAACAGGAAACTGAGAAAAGCAGCAGATAAAATAAAATAGTCAGACCATTTCATTATTCTATGGAATCTTTGACACGAAAGAACTCCTCATCCGTTTCAATCCATTCAAAGTCACTTGTAACTTTTTCACTTACAGGATTGTAAAATACTTCAAGGTATTTCAGTCTTTTTACACCCTTTACTTTTACTTGAGCAATGAAGTTGTGATGATGGAATTTATCAAAGGGACTGATAAATGTAGTGTAAGAATCCCAAATGATATTTCGTGTGTATTCAACATTAGAATAGGTCACACCAACAAAAGCTCGAATGGATTTGTTGATTTCTTTAACATTCAAGGGGACAATCTCACTTTCTTTCAAGTTTTTACTTTCCATTACGTCGAGAAATCCTTGATGTTCGGCAATGAAATCTTTAAGACCAGGTTTTTGCTCTTGATTTGAAATACTTAGATCTATTAAATCAGGAGCATTATCGTTCTTTTCTTCTTTTTCATCGACCAAATAAAACTCCTCATCCTCTGCAATCCACTCAAAATCTCCAGTCACTTTTTTTACAAAAGGATTGTACCTAACTTCTACATATTTTAGTCGGTCTAAGTTAAAAACTTTTACCTGTGCAATAAAAGAGTGATAATGATATATATTTGAAGAGCTTAAGAAAGACCTGTAGGAATCCCATATAATATTTCTAGTAAACTCTGCGATTTCGGGATAGCGTTCTTCAACGAAAAACCGTATTTTCTTATTGATTTCTTTTATGTTTATAGGTGTAATTTCTCCGGCATCATTTTCTTCAAACCCCTCGTGTTCAGTTATAAAATCTTCAATTTTGACACGGTCTTCTTGAGCACTGGTTGCCAAAGGGAAAAGCAAAGTGAAAGAAATGAAGAAGGAGATGATACTAAACTTCATAATCATTATTTTTTATTTCATAAATATAGTAAATATCAAAATGAGTTGCCGATATTGGATAATTAATTAGACAAAAAACGGAATAGATCGTTTCCATTTGCATAAATCACCAGGGCCAAAAGTAAGAAGAATCCAACCATTTGGGCGTATTCCATAAACCTCTCATTTGGTTTTCTTCCTGTAATCATCTCATAAAGCAGGAACATTACATGTCCGCCATCCAATGCAGGAATCGGCAATAAATTCATGAAAGCTAAAATGATCGAGATAAAAGCAGTGCTTGCCCAAAAGGCCCTCCAGTCCCATGAGGCAGGGAAGAGACTTCCAATGGCACCAAAACCTCCTAATTGAGAAGCCCCTTTTTTGGTAAATACGTATTTGAATTGTGCTACGTAATCATAAAGTGTCCAATATCCGTAGCTAAATCCTTCTTTAATACTCTCTACTAATGAGAGTTTTATTTGACTAATTTTTATGTTACTTCGTGGTATCACACCCATTTTACCATTAACATCTAATACCATATTGAGAGTGTCTAGTATTTTATTTCTTTCCACAACATACTGTACAGCTTGGTTGGCTTTTCCATTGTTAAAATCTCGTAACTCTAACCAGTCCTCAATAACAATATCATCGGCAGCAACAATTTTGTCCCCTGCTTTAAAGCCGGCAGTAAAAGCATTTTTTTCTTTCAAAACACTGTCAATCTCAGCTGGAAAAAGAGGATATAAAGGATTCATTTGACCTGATGAAAACATACGTTCACCAATATCAATTGGTATTTCAAGGGTTACTTTATTTCCATTAGCACGTTGGACTTGAACTTCTTCAACGGATCTTATCAATAACATTTTATTAATGTCCAATACCACTTCAAGGGGCTTGCCATCCACCATAAGGATTTGATCACCTTTTTCAAACCCTATTTCTTTCCCCAATGATGATACTCCCATTCCCATGGGTAAGGCACTGTTGGGAAGGGTATTTTTTCCCCAAACAAAAAGGATCATCATATAGATGAAAAAACCCAGAATTAAGTTGACAGTAACTCCTCCGAGCATTATAATGAGTCGCTGCCATGCGGGTTTGGTTCTGAATTCCCAAGGTTGGGGAGGTTTTTCCATTTGTTCCTTGTCCATACTCTCATCTATCATCCCTGATATTTTGACATAGCCTCCCAAAGGCAGCCAACCTACACCGTAAACGGTATCCCCAATTTTCTTTTTAAATAAAGCAAATTTTACATCGAAGAATAGAAAGAACTTTTCTACACGTGTTTTGAAGATTTTAGCAGGGATAAAATGGCCCAACTCATGCAAGACAATGAGAAGGGATAAGCTGAGTAATAGTTGAATTCCCTTCATTACCATAGGTTCCATAGCGATTTATTTTGGACAGCAAAAATACCAATTTTAGCTACATTCCATAGTCATTTAGACAAAAACCTTTCCATTTAATTATTTAAATTTTTAATCGCTTATCTTTGCTTTAGAATGGAAATTTTAAAAAAATATAAAAAATTTTTATTAGTTTTTTCAATCATTTCTTGCATTATATTATTATTGTTTTACGATGCTTTGATGCCAAATGTGAAACTCCCAATCTTCCAGCCAGCGATGGTTAACTTTGAATTGGTAGACAGTACCATTCAACATCATAAAAAATTCCATCGTATTGCAGATTTTTCCTTGACTAATCAAAATGGTAAGACCATATCCCATCTTGATTTCAAAGGAAAAATCTATGTTGCAGATTTCTTTTTTACCACTTGTCCTACGATTTGTATCGACATGACAGACAACATGCTCAAAGTTCAGGAGGAAATAAAAAACAACCCCAACATAATGCTCCTTTCCCATTCTGTAACTCCCAAAATAGATTCCGTTCCAAAACTCAAAAAATACGCTTTAGAAAAGGGAGTCATTGATACAAAATGGCATTTGGTAACAGGAGATAAAAAAGAAATTTATGAGCTCGCTCGAAAATCTTACCTGGCGGTAAAAGCGAGTGGAGACGGTGGCCCCTTTGATATGATACATACCGAAAATTTCATTTTGATTGACCCAGATCAAAGAATTAGAGGATTCTATGATGGTACTGATATAGAGGAAATCAATCGTTTACTTGATGAAATTGATATTTTGATTCAAGAATATTTCCCCACTTAAATAAAGCCCTCATTGTCACAACAGATCAGGCAAAATTCATAATTTTGTTTTTTTAATTCATTCTAAATAATGTTTCCACTGGATCAATTGACTATTGGACAAAAAGCAATAATCGAATCGATTGAAACCGATTTTTTACCCTTAAAACTGATTGAAATGGGCTGCCTTCCAGGCAATCAAATTTCATTACTTTATCTAGCGCCACATAGTGATCCTTTGTATCTAAAAATTGATGAAGCCCACTTGGCTATCAGGAAGGAGTTTGCTCGTTACATTATGGTTAAACTCCTTGTTAATGATTAAAAATATTAAAGTTGCGCTTATTGGTAATCCCAACACAGGAAAAACTTCAGTATTTAATGCCCTTACAGGATTAAATCAAAAGGTGGGGAATTATCCAGGGATTACGGTTGAAAAGAAACAAGGAAGCTTTAGATTGGATAGAGTAACCAAAGTTAGAATTCTTGATCTACCTGGTACTTATAGCTTAAATGCTTCCTCAATGGATGAAAGTGTTGTGGTAGAGCTACTACTCAATAAAAAAGATTTTGATTTTCCCGATGTTGCTGTAGTGGTGACCGATGTCGAAAACCTCAAGCGAAATCTACTGTTGTTTACCCAAATCAAGGATTTGGAAATCCCAACAGTTTTGGTGATAAACATGTCCGATCAGATGAAAATAAAAGGCATTAAAATTAACCTTGAAAAGCTTGAAGAAAAACTTGATACCAAGGTAGTTTTGGTTAGTACCCGTATCAACTCTGGAATAAATGAGCTCAAGCAAACACTGGTTGATTATCGTTCAATTTCAACTGCTCCTTTAATAAATACAATTAGCATTGATAGAGAGTATTTCGAAAGTCTTAAAAATGCCTTTCCCAATCAATCTCTTTACAAACTGTGGTTGATCATTACCCAAGATGTCAACTTTACCCCATTGAAACGCCAAAAAGTTCCTGATTCCTCAAAGTTTAAGGCCCAACCCAAATCTTATCTCAAAAAACTACAACAGCGAGAGACCATTAAGCGGTATCAAACTATCAATAACATTTTAAAGGAAACCTATCAGGTAAATCGAGACGAGGCAACCGATCTTAGATTAAAGTTAGATAATTTATTAATTCACAAGTTTTGGGGTTATGTCATCTTTTTTCTTATACTACTTTCCATTTTTCAAGCTATTTTTGATTGGAGCAGTGTGCCTATGAATTTCATAGATAATGGATTTACTCAATTAAGTAAGTGGGTCAAAATAAAAATGCCAGAGGGCATATTGACCAGTCTTGTTTCTGAGGGTATCATTTCTGGCTTGGGAGGAATTGTAATTTTCATACCGCAAATCGCTTTCTTATTTTTATTTATTTCTATCCTAGAGGAAACTGGCTATATGAGCCGCGTTGTTTTTTTAATGGATCGGGGTTTGCGAAAATTTGGTTTAAGTGGAAAAAGTGTTTTACCCTTGATTTCTGGAACTGCCTGCGCCATACCTGCTGTTCTTGCCACTCGAAATATCGAAAACTGGAAGGAGCGGTTAATTACCATATTGGTGGTTCCTTTTACTACCTGTTCTGCTCGTCTTCCTGTCTATATGATACTGATCTCATTAGTGATTCCAGACGAAAGATTAATGGGGATCAATTATCAGGGGCTAACTTTGATGGGTCTCTATTTAACAGGTTTTTTGATGGCCATTGTTTCTGCTTCCATTCTCAATAGATTAATTAAATCTCCGAACAAATCCTACTTTGTAGTAGAGATGCCAAATTATAAGCTTCCTCTAATTAGAAATGTAGCTCTGACGGTCTGGGTAAAAACCCGATCATTTATTGTTGAGGCAGGGAAAATAATATTGGCAATTTCCATATTGTTATGGTTTATGGCTTCTTTTGGACCAGGAGAAAAATTTTCCAATGCGGAGCAAATTGTAAGTCAAGAATATGCTGGTCAATCTATTAGTGTTGTAGAGCTAGAAAATAAAATTTCTTCCTTCAGGTTGGAAAATTCTTACATAGGCATATTGGGGAAATCCATCGAACCCACTATCCTTCCTTTGGGATATGACTGGAAAATTGGAATCGCCTTGGTCAGTTCTTTTGCCGCAAGAGAAGTTTTTGTAGGGACTCTAGCGACCATATACAGTGTTGAAAGTGATGGTCAAGAAACGATCCAAAAAAGAATGTCAGCAGAGGTCAGGCAAGACGGATCATTACTATTTGATTTAGCAACAGGGATTTCCTTGATGCTTTTTTATGCTTTTGCGATGCAGTGCATGAGCACGGTAGCTGTGGTAAAAAAAGAGACTAATAGCTGGAAATGGCCCATCATTCAACTTTTTTCAATGACTTCGATTGCTTATATTGTTGCTTTTATAGCATTTCAAATTATTAAATAATGGAGGTATTGCAATATATTTTGGCTTTTTTCTTAGGCTTGTGGTCAGTTTATTATCTGGTAAATAAATTTAGAAAAAAAAACAATATAGAAACCAACCATAGCTGCGGGATAGAGTGTGGATGTAAGTCCACCAAGGGAGTGTAAATCATTGATTCCATTTACTGTTGTCCATTTTTAACTTTAGTAAATATTCCCAACAGGTTAAAAAAGTTTATAAAAATTTTACCACAAAACTAAGGTCTAAATATTGAAGTATGGCATTTGTTGGAATCTGATATGTTTTTTAGGAAATTCGGTTAGAAAACTCATCTTCAAGAAAGGAAAAATGGACTGCTTAATAGCCATTAATTTATTTAACTTAAATGGATGAATGTGCAGTGAGGAGAATTGAACTGGGAGGGACAAATCCCGCACCCAAAACACTTTTACGAATTTCCAGGGACTTGAAATACAATTTAAATATTACTCTACCATACAATTTACTATTTTTTTTGCATCAAATCTTCAATTTCATCTGGCTCTTTGGGGATATTTTTCATAAGATTCATAGGAGGACCCTGATCTTGAATGACCACATCGTCCTCAATGCGAATACCAAAACCTTCCTCAGGAATATAAATTCCAGGTTCTACAGTTAGCACCATATTTGCTTCTAAGGGTTGGTCTATTAATCCATAGTCATGGGTATCCAGGCCCAATTGATGAGAGGTTCCGTGCATAAAATATTTTTTGTAGGCAGGTTTTTCCGGGTCCTGATCTTTAACCATTTTTTGATTTAAAAGCCCGAGTCCTATCAATTCTTCAGTCATTATTTTACCTACTTCTTGTTGGTATTCTTTAATTAGGATCCCCGACACAAGTAATTGAATGGCTGCCTTTTCCACCCTTAAAACAGATTCATAAACCTCTCTTTGTCGGGAGCTAAATTTTCCTGAAACGGGAATTGTACGGGTCATATCACTGGAATAATTTCCGTATGATGCTCCCACATCCATAAGAATTAAATCACCAGATTTGCACTGTTTATTGTTGTCAATATAATGCAAAACATTGCTGTTGGTTCCAGAGGCTACAATTGGCGTATAGGCAAATCCATCTGATCTGTTTTTCAAAAATTCGTGGGCATATTCTGCTTCAATTTCAAACTCCCAAGTCCCTGGCTTGACAAAAGGTAAAACTCTGCGAAAGCCTTTTTCAGTAATGTCAATAGCATTCTG
>CENX01035825.1_pt1 | contig 11424 bp, 1 predicted proteins | sample 361321 | NCBI WGS metagenome assembly CENX01 (sample SAMEA2619678, study PRJEB7988) | marine metagenome | isolation source: saline water (ENVO:00002010), including | reverse complement strand
GCTACCCCCATTGCAGCTTTGGATATTATTCCAAATACAACGGGACAACTTGCATTATCAATAAAAAATCCAGACGATGAACAAGCTTTTTACGTAGAAAATGATGGAGACATGTATATAAATAAGAATATTTATTTATATGGAGATACAACAATAGGTGAGGGTCGAATCGTTTTCTCTGACGGTAATGCTCTTATGACTCCTAATAAATCTCTATCTTCATACGGCATATCTAACGCAGGCGCTGCCATCATCAACGCGGATGCTTCCAACAATGGATCAGGAAATGTCGTTTTTCAAATTGATGGGGAAACAAAACTAGCTGTTGGCAATAACGGTCACGTTGGTATCGGTGACAATATAACATCTTCTCTCCCTTTTGGAAATACATTGGAGGTAGAAGGCTCGGTAGGTATAGATGGTACGTTGGATATGAACAGTAGTCAGATTGATAATTTAAAAGCGGCAGCTGCAGATGATCATGTTGTAAATTTTGGTCAGATTTATCCTGTAGGGTCTATTTATATTAATGCTACAAGTAATACAAATCCAGGTACGCTGCTTGGTATTGGTACTTGGGTAGCGCTTGGTGCAGGTAAAGTTTTAGTTGGTTATGATGCCTCAGACTCTGATTTTAATAGCGCTATGGAAACTGGTGGCAGCAAAACGCACACACTTGCTACGACTAATATGCCATCTCATACTCACTCTGTTGATCCGCCAAACACAGGTGTATCTGTAGGTGTTAGTAGTGGCGGCTCGCATAATCATGCCTATACAGCTCCCGGTGGAGTAGCTGTTGACGCTGGTGGTGACACTAATGATGGAATTAATAACAGTACAGGAGGTTCTGGAGGAGCTACCACGGGAGATGGTGGAGGTCATACTCATAGTGCATCTGGATCTGTAGATATTCCTAGTTTTGATTCTGGATCAACTGGGTCAGGCTCATCGATAAGTAACCTCCAACCATACATTACTGTTTACATGTGGTACAGAACTAATTAATAATAAATAAGATTCAAAAATAATTAATAAAATTTAAACTTTACTTCATGATTAATTTTAAAAATCTTTTTACCTTGGGTATCGCTTTTTTGCCTTTTTTATCGCTTGCCCAAGATGTATGTGAACCTATATTCACTGTTCCAAAGGTAATGCATGTAAACAGTGTTGGTGCAGACGGTTCGCAAGCGGGGACAGAGATGATTGATGCGTCTGATGGCGGTAGCGGTTTTACAGCTCATCTAATTGTTGGGCAACCATTTGCTGGAAATTTAATTGGTAACGTTTTTACGAAAGACAGCTCTTCATTAGGTTTTTTCTCTTATTATATAAGAGAGCCTATTCCGCCAACGCTGTATGCTTCTGATGGTGATTATGAATCGAAGATCCTCGTACAGTGGGAAATAAATGATAGTTACACAGGGCCGCCTGTAACATCTGATGAAATCATTTTATACAGAAATGGATTTGCCCTTACGACGTTGAGTGCTAATGTAACTGAATATCAAGATTTTAATGTCTTTGCAGGCGTGACTTACGAGTATGAGGCAATTGTAACTAATGCCAGAGGCGCAAGTCACGATGGTCCGGATTATGGATTCTTAAATCCCAATGGAATGATCACAGGACTAGTTGAAACGCCTAATGGGAACCCCGTTCAATATACTCAGGTTATCGTAACTCCTAATCTTGGCTTAGCATCGAAATTTAATGGTGATGGTTATATTTTCTGGTATGATCGTGACATTGATGCGAATAGACAGTTTTCGGGTTTTGAAGATAAGTACACTATTGAAACGTGGTTTCGTTCCGTTACCTTAGAAGATATGACAATTTTTGCTGCTGTAGATTCTGCTAGTACTGATCATTATGTAGACATTACTCTTGATTCAGATGGATATATTTCTTGGACTCATTCACCAACGGGCTCTGTTTCTGATGCTACCACACTGACTTCTATTGATCCTATTGCGGGTCCAGGAGAGGTTTATCATCATTTAGCGCTTGTTTATGATGGCTCAAATATGACCATGTTTATTGATGGTTATCTTATCAAATCTACTAGCGGTGTTGACCCCATTGGTGATACTGTCGAAATAATCATGGGTAAGAAAGGTCCTTGGGAACACGAAAACTATTATCAAGGCTATTTAGATGACTTTCGTATTTGGTATAGTGCCAGAGCTTGGGAAGATATCAGGGGGTACGATAATATTACCTTATCAGGTGAGGAAGACAGCTTAGCTGCTTATTGGAAATTTGATGAAAGTGCCGGGGATGCAGTTTTTGATCTTGCTGAAGATTCTGATGGTAACCCACTTGATAATGATGGTGAAGTTTGCCTTGTTGATAGAACGGATTTGATTGCTGATGTTTTTGTTGGCGGTTTAACAGACTCTATCGGAATGTATTCTGTTAAAAATGTTGGATACGGAACAGGAACTAGTTTTACGGTAACTCCATCAAAAGAAACGATTATCGGTCGTTCTGTTGAATTTGATGGTGTAGATGATTATATAGACTTTGCATCCAGAAGAATTGATTTATCAAATGGATTCACTCTTGAAAGTTGGTTCAAAACTCCAGGTGGTACTAGTGATATGATTTTATTCTCATCAAGAAATCCCATAGATGACGAACTTGAAGTTGAGGTTTATTTATCTGCAAATGCTGAGAAGATTAGTGTTAATTATTTTGAACAAGCTATTTCAACGGTTGAGGAGGTTAATGATAACTTATGGCATCATTGGGCTATTACAGTTGACACGGTTGAAAATCAAATTGCCGTATATATTGATGGTAGTCTAGATAAAGGAAGTGTCTCATTACTTGAAATTGATGAGGATGCTACTAGGGACATTACAGTTGTTTCCGAATTTCGATTTGCTAATGGTTTAACCAATGAAGATGCTAACCTCTTAGGCTATATTGATGAGGTTAGACTCTGGGATAATCCTAGAACAGTTGACCAAATAACTGGAACAATGAACCAGCTGCTTGATGGTGATGAGACAGGTCTCGCAAGTTATTGGAACTTTAACGATGGTTCAGGAACGGCCTTAAACGACGCCGGGAATGGTCTTGCTACTGGTGAACTTACAGGTATGGAAACTGGTAATGAGTCTTGGTCGATTGATATTCCTTTGGAAGAAGCATATAGTCATTATTATAGCCCAGAAAGCAGATATACAACCTTAAATTTTAGCAATACGTCTGTGGATCTTGTTGATTTTACTGACATATCGCTTTTACCTGTTACAGGTTATGTGATGTATGAGGGTACAAATTGTTTCATTGAAGATGCTGAGATTTTAATCAATGATGAGTCCCAAGCTCCTTTCATTAAATCAGATGCTAATGGTAAGTATACTGTTGAAATTGAGCCGGGGCTTTCTGGAGATCTTCTCTCTGTTGATTACGAGGGACATGAGTTTGATCCTGCGTATATTGAGCTTCCAAGAATGACGCAGCCTTTATCTGGTCAGTATTTTTATGATAAAACTCTTCGAACCCTTAGTGGTATCGTAGCGGGGGGGACATGCGAATTTCCATTGCCAATTAATGAAGATGAACAAATAGTGGTAACTGTCTCTGCTATAGATAATTGTATTGAAATAGAGGTAGTTGCTGACGATCAAGGAAATTTTACCATTGATAGTTTACCTCCGATTATTTATAATATTTCTGCATACCATCCTAATCCAGATATCACATTTGCTGCAGATACTGTATCTCTTGAGACAAAAGACCGAGAAAAGGATTTTATTTATTTTGCTCCTTTAGAGGTCGTGTTTAGAGATAATTCAGTTCAATTAATGCGTGGTGATGATGGATTATCTGGAGTAAACCTATCTGATTACCCTGATTTTGCAGACGCCGATGCTATCGTACAGCAACCATTTGAATATACCATAGACTACTTCGTTTTTGAAGCTTATGATGGAGACTCTTGCCAAATTGATACTTTTGATATCGTTTTCACTGACGATATTTCCGGGCAAGTAGTTGAAGATTCTGTAGCAGTTGCTGCTGGTACTGAGCTAGAATATTACAAAACTCAGGCCTATACGCCGAATCTGCTAGCGGGTAGCAGTCATTCTTACCAGCAATCTCTTAAAGTAAATATTGAAGATAGCAAAGGCCGTACAGCGGAAGATATTTTCTATGCTGTAGTATTGGGTGATTTAGCTATTGATGGAAACAGATTTGTTTTATCTGGTTCCAACGAGCCATGGTACGTTCTACGAGTCCCCCCTGGAGACGAGAGTTATTCTTATTTGGGTACTGAAAATGAAATTTGCTCATCTGTATCAAAGAGTTTAGTCGATGCATCCGGTGCAGAATTAGAGATGAGTATTCATCTTGGTCCGAAAACTGTTACTGAAGTTGGAATTGGTGTTACAGTAGTTACAGAAGTTGATATAGAACATTCGATAACACCATCAATATCAATAATGGAGACTAAAGAATCGAACACTGAACAGACCTCATGTTTGACTTTTAGTGAAACATATACGGCGTATGGTGATGGAGAAATAATGGGCAATGATGCCACTGTTTTTATTGGCGGCTCTAACACATATACATTTGGTCTTGCTCGATCACTGTCATTGGATGCTGAAGAGAATTCAATTAGTATAGATACCGTCATCACAGAAAATGGCAAAGATATCGCTTCAACCTACATGCATAGTAGGTTTTATATAGAAAATGTTTTGATGGTAGATCTACTTACTGTGATAGCTTCTTCGGAAGATCAGGAAGAAATAGATGCAGCTACAGAAGAATATGAATTTTTTGAAAATCTCATGGCAAACGATCTTGCAGCCGTTGCCAGTGCTACTGAGTCTTCTGATATGAATTTTGGTGGCGATAATAATGAAGGGGGAGAAGTTGTAAGCACTATTACTTGGGATGCGGGTGTGGAATATGAATATACCACGAGTTCCTCCCGAACGGCTGTGAATGAATTTGTTACTACTCTAGAGGTTGACCAGAGTTTATCTGTTAGTACTGGTACTACAATCAATGGTATTGGTGTATCAGGTACGGCCACTAGAAATAATAGCTATGGTAACACTACAGCTGAATCAGAAGAAGAAACAACTACCACCGAAACGGGTTTTGTTTTAAGTGATGATGACCCAGGTGATGGCTTTAGTGTTACAGTTAAAATGGACCCAGTATGGAATATGCCAGTTTTTGTTACAAATGGCGGCCAGTCATCTTGTCCTTGGGAAGAGGGTACTGCGAGGAGGCAAGTAGCTCAAATAACCTCTAACGAGAGTATAATTACTGATGTGCCCCCAGAAGAGCCCGCGGTGTTTACTGTTAATCTTGGAAATGCAAGTGAAGTTAATGAAGACGAAACTTATTATTTGACGGTTGATAATTCTTCTAATCCTTATGGACTTACCATAACGGCCTCAGGAAATGATCTGGCAGGCGGAGTACAATACGAGTTGACTGCTGGTGAGTTTATGGAAGTTCTTGTTTCTGTTGATCGAGGCCCCGAACTATATGAATACGAAGATATCGTGTTGCAGCTAGTTCCTGATTGTGAATTTGATGATGATAATTGGATCAACTATGATGAGGTAACTATTTCTGTTACTTACAAAGAACCGTGCAGTGAAAGCATCGTTTCGTTTCCTGAAGATGGTTGGTTAGTTGATGCAAGTCACAGTGAAAGTGATGGTGATACTCTGAGAGTCACCGTAAGTGATTACGACCTAGAAAATTCGTTGTTTGAAGATCTAAGTCTTCAATACCGTAAAGATGGAATTGGCGATTGGTATACAGCAGAAACATTTGACATTGATTATTTAACGGATTCTCTAATTAGTAACTATATTATTTTTAACTGGAATATTAACCCATCAATAGTTACGGATGGAGAATATGAATTAAGGTCTGTTATCACTTGTTCTGGAGATGGATATGATGGCGTTTCGCAAATAAACAGTGGTTTAATCGACCGAACTGGACCGCAACAGCTTACTACAACTCCAGCGGATGGAATACTTGGGGTAGATGATTTAATCAGTATCACTTTTAACGAAACGATAGATTGTGATGCCATATCTCTTGGAGCGGGAGATATTACTTTTATGGATACTGAGACTGGGAACAATATTGATTTTACAATTACCTGCGGTGATGATATTGTTATTGTGAATCCAGCCGTAGCAGATAGATTTTTGGAAAATACCACATTACGTGTTGACATTAAAAGCATGCTTGATGTTTATGGCAATGATATGAGCGATTCACTTGATTGGGAATTTTATTTTAACAGAAATCCTGTGGCTTGGGATGGTTCTGATATTAGCAATATTATTATGTATGTTGACGAAGAATATTCTACAACCAGAACGTTAGTTAATTCAGGCGGTGCTAATAATAGTTATTATGTTTTTGGAGGAAGAGATATTTCTTCGGAAGCAGCAATTTATCCTGATAATCAGAACGATTTACCTGTCTGGTTAGAAGTTTCTCCTACAAGCGGAACTCTTACTCCTGACTCTGAGCATGAGGTTACCATTGGTCTCATTGAAGGTTTAGACTTTGGCGAGTATGAAACTACCATCTACGCAGGTGTAAGTGGTGTTGGTGATGAAGAGCTAAATATTTACATGCGCAAGCTTTGTTATGAGCCAGAGGACTGGGTAATTAACGCATCTGATTTTGAATATTCAATGAATATGACTGCTGTTTTATACACTCAACCATCCACGGCTGCTGTTGATACAAGTGACGATATCTATGATATGGTTGGCGTGTTTGTTGGTGATGAATTAAGGGGTGTTGCTAGTGTAGAGTATCTTCCTTCACTGGAATCTCTTTCAAATTTTCATCCATATGAGGTCTTTCTTACAATCTACAGTAATACTACAGCAACAGAAGAGTTATCATTCAAAGTCTGGGATGCTTCAGATTGTACAATGCTTGGAACGATAATTGAGTCCTATAATTTTGAAATAAATGAGGTTCTTGGTAGTCTTACAAATCCAGTCCCTTTAACAGCTACAAGTCAAATTGTTACAGAAATTGGCTATCCAGAAGGTTGGACGTGGCTTTCCTTTAATACAATCGATGAAGATATGTCTGTAAACACAATTCTTGGAGATATGGATGCTTCGGAGGGAGATATCATTAAGAGTCAAGACGGTTTCTCTATTTATGATCCTACTGTTGGCTGGTTTCCTTCTTCGTTTGAAATTTCCCATCAGCATACTTATAAGTTAAAGCTTGAAAACCTAGATACACTTACCCGTGTTGGTTTTGCTGTTGATGTCGAGCTAGACACAATAGATATTGGTGTCGGTTGGAATTGGATCGGGTATACTCCGCAAGAATCATATGAAGTGAATGAAGCGTTAGAGTCTTTAAGTGACGTTTACACTGGAGACTTGATTAAAAGTCAAACTGGGTTTGCACAATTTCTAGAAAATTACGGTTGGTTTGGTAGCCTAGCTTATATGAGCCCTAAAGAGGGGTACCTCATAAGTTCTTCAGTTGAGGGCGAACTTCTCTATCCGTTTTCTATAGCCAGGTCTGCTGAGGTAGTGGAGGAAGAAAATATAGTTGCCTCTGCGACACCAATTATTAGCGAAAATGTACCTGAATGGATTGTTTCACCAAGTGAATTTTCAAGTACAATGTCTGTTGTTTCTAGATTAGTGTCCTTTGATAGTACATCTAGAAACCCAGGCGACATAGTTGGGGCATTCATTGATGGCGTTTGCAGAGGAACTGCAAGTCCGCAATATGTTGAACCATTAGATGAGTATCTAGTTTTCTTAACCATTCATGGTGATGAGGATGAAACTAGGGATGTTGTTTTTCAGGTCTATCACGAAGAAACAGATGAAATTTTATATGTGCCTAACAATGTAGGATTTGTTACCAATGATATTATTGGGTCAATAACAGAACCTTACACAATTGATGCTCGCACTTTGAATGCAGGTGATCCTGGTTATATCCCGGTTGTGTTCAGCTTAGCTCAGAATTATCCAAATCCGTTTAACCCTGTGACCAAAATAGGTTACGGTGTTGCGGAGAACACGATGGTTTCAATCACCGTCTACAATTTAATGGGTGAAAAAGTAGCAACCTTAGTAAACAAGAATCAGGACCCTGGATATTATTTTACGAACTGGGATAGTAGAAACGATATGGGTATTAATGTATCTGCTGGTATGTACATATACCAAATTCGAGCAGGTGACTACGTAAAAAGTAGAAAACTAATACTCCTTAAATAGAAAAAATAACTAGCTATATGCAAAATAAAATGAAACATATCATTCCATATTTACTTGCAAAATATTTGAAACTTTCGCTTGCTATCGTTTTTCTTAGTTGTTTTGGGCTTCATGCTCAAAATGAAGAAAATAGTGAGCCTGACTGGGCTGTAAGTAGCAGTAATTATTCTTCAAACTTATCTTTAATTGGCGATTTTTATTTAAATGAGGAGCCCTTTGATAGTGCAAATATTATAGCTGCTTTTGTAGATGGAACTGTTAGAGGTACCTCTACGGTGGAATCATATGGAGATGGTTATGTTTTTTTAATGACCATTTATGGAAACACAGCGGGAGAAGAGATCGAATTCAAAGCATGGATTGCAGATGCCACAGAAGATTCCGTTGTGGATATTGAAGAAACTATTGAATTTGTACCTAATGGTACAGTTGGATCAGTTTCATCCCCACAGGTATTCACTTCTTATCGAAATTTTGATTTTTCCCCTTTTCTAACTGGCATTGTTGACCAATCAGTTCACATGGGTGAAGGGTTTACTTCTTTTGATCTAAATGATTTTATCTCTGTAAGAGATCAAGATACGCTCTTATTTACAGCGACTCAAGGAGATTACATTTCTGTAAGTCAAGCAGATGGCGTGATTACTTTAGACCCACAAAGTGGCTGGATTGGAAGCGAAGACATCATCTTTACGGTCACTGAGCTTACGGAAAATGGCTACAGCGATTCGGATACAGCTACATTTACTCAACTTCGAACAGACGTTGCTCCAGTGATTTCTGAAATTGAAGATCAAACTGTGGGTCCAAATGGATCCTTTATTTCATTTGATATGAATGATTTCATAGTAGAACTAGATGATGATAGTCTTACTTATGAGTATGAATATGGTGACCCCACAGATGTATATGATGATCCTGAATGGAGTGTAAGCCCTCAGAATTATGAATTTTCGATGTCAGTGGTTGCTGAAGTCTTTTCTAGAGGTGAATATCCCGATGGTGCAGGACATGTATTAGCTGCTTTTGATGAGGACGGCGTAATTCGCGGTCTGGCGCAAGGGGAGGCCTATATTAATGATTGGCGTTATCTTCTTACAATCTATTCGAATAATGAGGGCGATGAAATATCTTTTAGATTTTATGATAATGACAATTACTTAAATGTTCCTGTTATTGAAACGGTTACCTTTGTTAACAATAGCGTTATTGGTAGTGCTGCAACGCCAATAGATCTTACTGCCAATTTTATTAAAGTAGATTTAAGTGTTGAAGGGGTCGTAGACCTTTCAAGAGTGGATGCAGATTGGACTGGTAATGAAGCAATCATTTATTCAATCACGGATAACGGCACTCAAAACAGTTATTCTGATTCTGATCAAGCTGTTTATACTGTTGATGGAAATTATGAGCCAATTCTTTCAGGTATCCCTGATCAAAGTATTGGAATGAATGGTACGTTTACTACTGTAGACCTTGATTATTACACAGAAACTTTTGACGAAGATGGTATCGTATATTCTGTTTCTGGCAATTCAGACCTCAGTATAAGTTTAGATGGCAGTTTGGTCACGGTTTCGTATGAAAGTGGCTTTATTGGAGTAGAGTCTCTGATTTTTACGGCAACTGATAATAATGAAATAGCATTTTCAAGCTCTGATACGGCTGTTTTTAGCGTTTTAGCCGATGACAATATTCCTCAGCTTGTAGAAGTCCCTGATCTCTCTGTAGACATAGGTTCTGAGTTTGACACACTTGATCTAACAAATTATTTAAGAGAGTTTGATGGTGATGATGTTAATTGGAGTTTTGAGTTTCTTGACTATCCTTCGACTGAAAGTACTCCAAGTTGGGAAGCCCCTACATCTGGGACGTACTCTATGGAATTGGTTGCAACCGTTGAAGCATTAGGGTTACTTACTGAAGATAATGAACATATTTTGGTTGCGATTAATGACAGTAGTGATATTTTAGGTGTTTCTCAGGCTATAAATTTTCAGGGCACATGGGTTTACAATATGGATCTTTTTTCAAATGAAGATAATGTAAATGTAAAGTTCTGGTTCTATGATAATAGTTCTGAAAGAGTATTAGCAGTTGATCAAACACTTGTTTTTAGTAATGGTTCTGTTGTTGGTGATGCTGTTGATCCTTTAGAAATTAAGGCTGGAAGAATTTTGATATCTCTTTCAGATGAAGGTTTAGTTTCAATAGAAATTCTTCAAACAAATTGGGACATTGCAGAAACAGTTCGTTTTACTGTTACTGACGCATCCACAGAAAATAATCTTACATCTTTCAATGATATTTCCATTATGATTGAAAATGACCTTCCCGCTATTTCTGTTGATTCTTGGGAAACCGAAGAAGGTGGAAGTTTTGAGCCTATGCTGCTTGAGGATTATGTATCTGATAACGGTACACCTTTTGATTCTTTGACTATAAGCGTCGCCACTGGCATTCAATACACTGCCGAGATAGTCAATGATTATTTGATTGTTTATCCTCCCGGAGATTCAGATTGGAATGGTACGGAGGAAGTAACATTGAAGGTGCTCGATGCTCACCCTTATGATTCAAAGACGCTTGAGACAACCATTAATTTTGTAATGACACCTGTAAATGATGCACCAATTTTAGCTCAGCAGGATGACCTCACAATTCGAGAAGACGAACCAGAGACGTTTGCATTAGAGATAACTGACATAGATACGGGCGAAGTTTTTTCTATTTTTGTGTATTCAGATAATGATTCTCTGGTTGTAACTGCTGATTCTACTGATAGCACTATCACTGCATCTCCAGCTGCTGATTGGTACGGTGAATCTAATATTACTGCTATAGTATCCGATGGTGAGCTTACGGATACAACGGAATTCACCATAACCATTGATCCTGTAAATGATGCTCCAAGAGTAGTAATTATTGAAGATATTAATATGGATGAAGACACCGAGCTATTGGTTCCTTTGGAAGTTGTAAATGTTGATACTGGAGAAACCTTAAGTCTGTTTGTTTCTTCAGATGTTGGCAATGTCTTAGCTACCGCAAACTCTCAAGAATCAACATTAAGGTTAGTCCCTGAACAAAATTGGAACGGGCAGGCACAAATTACCGCTATCGTCTCAGATGGTGTCCTTGCCCAGAG
>CENX01420068.1_pt1 | contig 11440 bp, 9 predicted proteins | sample 361321 | NCBI WGS metagenome assembly CENX01 (sample SAMEA2619678, study PRJEB7988) | marine metagenome | isolation source: saline water (ENVO:00002010), including | reverse complement strand
GAGGCTGGTTCGTTCACTGGGCTCATCGGACCAAGCGGAGCAGGGAAAACGACCCTGCTTCGAACCCTCGGACTGCGCCCCCCCAGCAAAAAGAATAAGGATCTCGGAATCGTCTCCATTGTTTCAGGAACCGAGGCCACCCGAATCTCTGGGGCCAATCACCAATCGCTACTTGAAATTCTATCCTATGTTCCTCAGCAAGATCTTTTCCCGGAATACGCCAAAGTCGGCGAGATCCTTGAAGAAGCGCTGACCTTTTCCGGTTACGATACTAATCCTATTTCAGTTTTAGAGTCTGTTGACCTTTCGAAGGATTTCCTTGAAATGGCTGTTTCACAAATTTCCGGCGGAGAAAGACGCCGTCTCTCTCTAGCACGGGCTCTTTGCTCTGGTCCTCGCATTCTCCTACTCGATGAGCCCACAAGTGGCCTCGACCTGCCAGTAGCTCACGAAGTGATGCAGCTTCTAAGGGCGCTCTGTGATCGGCACAAGCTAACCATCGTGGTCACCAGCCACTTACCCGGGACACTCGCAGTTTGTGATCGTGTCCTCGTAATGGAGAAAGGGGGGAAACTAAGAGCCGATTACCGAGATGTCCCAGCTTTGCTTGCCACCACTGCTGAAGCAGATCTTTTTGAGAAAGACACCTCAATTACACCGATTAAGTCTTTTGACTATACCGACTCTAATTACGCCAGTCGTGATCGGTGGAACCTCCATCACTTCGGAGCGATATTCCGACGCTCCGCCCGACAATCTTTTCGTGATTACGGAGCCGCGCGCGTTACTATCGCCCTACCCATTCTTCTGGCCGGACTCATCGTATTCGCTCAGTCGCTTCATGGAAGCAACAGCCCACGCTTCATCAACTTCTTCCTCTCGATCGCAGCCCTATGGATTGGAATGTCACTAACGATCCGAGAGATAATTTCAACCCGTGTGCTTTACGCGATTGATGAACTCAGCGGGCTTGGGAAATTTTCCTTTTTTTATGCTAAATCCGCCTTTGCTACCTTAATGGTAGTTCTCAGCACCCTTCTTCTTTGTGTCTCAACTTGGTTCTTTGTGTCGCTTTTTAACATCGACCCAAACGCAGTGGAAGCCTCGGACTGGTTCGACGCTCGTGACTTTATTTCACACTTTTTCGTGCTGGGTATCGTCTGCTTCTCGGGAACCATGATCGGTCTTTTGCTATCAACTCTAGCACGCTCCGAGCGGGGCGCCGTTTCCATGATGCCCATTGTTCTGCTTCCCCATGTTCTTCTCAGTAAATACGCCACCGGCTTTGCTGGAGAAGCGAACGACGCACGCCTTACCCATCCGTTCCACAGTCTTGATTTAAAAGAAATTGACTATTCCGGCTTCACATTAATCGAACAAGGAAACTTTTGGAGCAGTCTCTTCGCATCAACTCGACACGCCACCTCAGTTTTTGATCAACTAGGCTCCGCTCGGTTTTCCTTTAGTCAGATCTTTGGACTAGATTTTTGGGCTTTGGTCATTCTTGTCACCAGCCAGGCCCTTCTGACTCTCATCATCTTCTGCTACTCCGCAAACTCTGCCATCCGACGAATCAAATGAGTAAACTCGACCCCATCGATAACGGAGTCCGGCGCTTCCGACCGGGGGTAATGATGGCGCTTTGCGTCTGCGTCTTAATTGGCAGTGCTGCCCTAGTGTTCCAGAAGGTTCAAAACAAGCAAAGTGTTTCCAATTCACCTCTCCCAACTACCAAAATCAGCGAAGAGATTGAGAGAGCCCGGGACGACATGGGTTCACCACCTATCCCGCCGTCCATCCATCCTCTCGAGGGAAACCGCCGGATCTTTCTCGCTGATGGCTGTCTCTACCGTTATCAGGAATTAAGTTTCACCCGCTACTTCAGTAATCAACACGGACACCCCGGTGCAGTCATCCGCGAAGGTGATCCTTGCCTCTGGAACTTCGAAGGAATCTCCGGAAAAGAAGATGTTTACCGAATTTTTTGCGCTGACCCTAATTTCCCTGAACTTCACGAACATAACCTCACTTACACTCGTTTCCAGGAAGACGGTGTTCCACAGGATGACCATAACCCCTTTATCACTCTCCGTGACCGCGACTACTGCGAATGGAAGATCCGCAAAGCGGGTCCCAAAGACCAATACGAAATATACTGCCTAAGCGGAAACGGTCCGTTCAAAGACGCCAGTCTCGCATGGACCGACGAGCAGGAGGACCTTTCCTCAAATATACTCACCGCCACCCTCGGAGAAAACGGTAATCCTTCTTGGTGGATCCTACCGGAAGGAACAAGTCCAAAAACTCCGCGTCGAGCCTCTCACATGATTGTCATGAATCGAGGTCGGATTAAGCATCAAGACGATTCATTGGAAGACTTTGAAGAACACGGTCCCGAAATCTTCCGTGTTCAACTCAAAACAGCCGACGATAAATTTGTGAGATCTGCAGAAGCGCTTGATTATGTCCAGCTTGTAAAGGCGATTCGTGATTCTGACCCTGTCGTCAGCCACCCTGATTTCCCGGCACTTATTGGGATGAGTCCTTTAACTCTTCTCGATGGAGAGCTTTCGCTGAAACGTAAAGATGCGATGTTTCCCTTAATCATTCCGCTCAAAGTGGCGCTCTATCCACATCTCATCCAAGAAATTAAGATGGAGAATACGAAATTTTGGAAAAACGAGTGGGAGGCGCTTAAGGACTTCCAAAGCCACCTTGACGAATCTGATATTGCCGACGGTCGGGTCTATCAAGGCACTAGGTTCACTTACATATTTATTTCGTGGGACCCATGAAGCCACTTGCGGGAAAAGTGCGAAGAATAAACAAATACCAAGTTATAGGCAGATTAGTGAGATGGAACCTAAATTAACCAAATATTGGTTCGTAATCTACGTCCTGGCCGCCCTTTTGATACTTGGGGGGCTTTTGAATCTTGGCATCCATCTTGGACCAAAGTTGGAACTATGGCTATTGGTAAAGCTTGTTCCGGAAGTTTGGCACCCCGCAGTCGATGACCTCATTCACAGGTTTTTCTTTGAAGAGTTACGGGCATTCCTTGTCACCACCGGCTTTGGGCTGGGAATCATCACCGTTGGAATGGTTCTCTTTCCCCTAAAAGAAAAACTCTCGACGACTTATGAAAGAGAACGCTTTCCTGAACTCGGGAAACAACTCCAACCTCCCCTATGGCGTCAGGGCTTAGAGGAGGTCAAGCTGGCCTTTCTCTATCTTCTACTGCAAGGGATGAGCCTCTTTCTGGCCGTCCAAGATTATACTTTTTTAGCGTCTCTTGGAGCTGCTCTCTCTATCGCCTACCTTGTTAGCGCGATGACCTTGGACCACTGTTCACCATTCTTTCAACGGCGTAATTGCAAGATCCATGGCATTATTTGGATTCTTCTGCGGCACGCGCCCTTACACACTACGTTAATTGGCCTTATCTGCATCGGTCCCGTTATCATTCTCGAGCGCCATCTGCCAACTTCACTTGAACCAACAGTGGCAATCGCCATTCTTGTCTTAGCCGAAATTCTTGGGATGGCCTGTGCAACTCTTCTAGGTTGTCACCTCGGTTCTGCTCTCGTGAAAAAAGAAACCAACCTTGCCAACCAACATCCCCCAAAATTATGGACATTTTCCTACCGGACTATGGTTTTTATTCTCACCATCTGGCTCGGAGTATTTTTTAGCTGGTGGGGAAACGGGATTCACACCCATTACCAAATCATGAGGTGCCAATACGAGCCTCTCTGGAAAAGGACCGAATTCAAAATCAGAGAAACCAAAGCTCTGATCAGCCTCCCGTTACAAATAACAAATAAATCGTCCAAACCACTTGATGTCAACAGACTCCAAATCGAGGTGAAAGGAGATGGCATCCTCGACGGTGAAGTCATCCTGACCGGATCAGCGATCCAGAACGGTGAGACCTCTACTATCTGGTTGAATTTTGAAGCTCACCTCACTGAGGAGGCACTTTCGGACCTTCCCCGCTTTCTCGAAGCGAAATATTCCGCATATTTAAAATTTGAGCCCCCCCTCTCCACACCAATTGCTCTCGAACTTTTTCCTCAGAACGAACCAGTTTATTCAAACTAAATTCAGTCTTTAAAGGAATTGGCTGTGAATCTAACGAAGAATTTCCGCAGTCATTTAAACCTTTTCAAGGAACTGGTCATATAGACTAGGGATAGTGTCTCGTTAAGACAACAAGCCAAATTCAAACTGACTGAATCATCGAAATTGACTGTCTAACAAGACCAATCAGTTGAACAGATTTGACCATTCTTAAAAAATTTTCTTTTTCCACGAGAAATCCGATTTTAGCGTTTCAGCATGTCCAGCGGAATTAGCATCGTTTGCGAGCCCGAAATCGAAGACCTTGAAGGCTATTTTGAGGAATTGGCAGCAGTTTATGAAGAACTAGCTGGCCTTCTGAAAGAAGAGGGAGTCGACATTCTCCCCTACCTTTTTTGTCCAGACAGCGATCTGTCCGAGGAAGAAGCTGACGCTGAAGGGTATACCAAAGAGGACAAAGCTGTGATGAAAGTCATTGTAACAGAAGATTTTCATGACGCCGACGAAGTTTACGATGACATTAATACCGCCGCAGATCTAATCCGTGCGATGGAAGATGAGATTTTCGAAAATGGTAAGGAGGCACTCATCCAGGATCTCGAAAGCCTTGCCGAAGCGCTCGAGGTTCCTGTCGAAGAGAAAGTCACCGTGCAACTCCTCCGGGCGTAAGTCGGCCAAACAAAAAGATTCAAAAATTAAAAGCCGGCCAGTTTTTAAACTGTCCGGCTTTCTTTTGGGAAAGAAGTTGATCACCTAAAAACGGAAACCTATCGAAAGATCATAGGCGGTAGTATCTTCCACCAAAAACTGGTCAACTAGGAGCGAAAAGTCTTCTCTCCAAAGATGCCTAATTCCAACCTGCGCAAAGAAACTCTTGCCAAGCTTGGCTCGAAATCCGGCAAACGCCTGCCCTACGAAATTCCTATCGGAATCAACCAAGGAATCAAATGCATCATCTAAGCTGACACGCTCAATACCGCCTCCTGCTCCGGCATAAAAAGAAATTGTACTACTCAATTTAGCTTCTAATTCATAATTCAGCGTGAAGTTGGTGAAATTGATCTCTCCATTCTCAAAGTAAGGGACCCCCGCTAGATCTAAAAATTCAAGCTCGGCATCATCTGAATGGCCTAAAATTTCGACAAACAGGGTATGGGAAACGGCATCATCCTCGTAAAAAGATCCCCTTAATTGCAGGAATCCATAACCTTTATCGGGATCCTCCATAAATCCCCCACCAAGCATGATCCCACCATTTATTCCAGCGAACTGAGCTTCAGAAACGGCAGTAAGCCCAACGATTCCCGCGATTATCATCAATGTTTTTTTCATAATTTATTAAGAGTTTTTAGTTTTTCTTCTCATAGGAAGATGTCCTAACTGAAGTCGGTCGCGACGCTCTATCATCACGGCCCCAATCGTTCCGATCATTATCCCAAAAATCTTGATCAACTCCCACACCAACTCCAATCACTGGGGCGACAACCATCGACCTGGAATTTAAAGGACTAACATTAGCTGGAACCAACTCTTTGTAACGATCACGATAAGACTTTGAAGCATCTTTCACGGTATAAATAGTGAATCCGGTTTGGCTCTCAACGTTTGGAATTAAGGCCCCTTTTTCGGCATAGATTTTTGTCTGCTCGACTCCTCTCTTAAAACCAACAAGCGCTCCTCCAGCCTCGACAAAATAGCGATTTCTCGAGCTATAAAAAACCTCTAGCGTGCTCCCCTTGGCAATCAAGACATCGCTTCCCAGCACGGTCTTACGAACCGTCCGCCCTGAAGGAACCTCCAAATCAGCACTAATAGTCCGAGAGCCCGAACAACTCGCGAAAAACAAACCCGAGGCAGCAAAGAGGACACTCTGCGAAACGCACATGCTCATTATAACGAAAGGCCCTGAATTTTTATTCATGAAAGATATCAATTTATATATTTTCATAGCCTAATTGAAAGACAAGCTTTTTCAGAAGGCCTATCAATTTCAGATTTTCCCGTGCTCAAATTTAGAGGCAAGATTGAATTGCCGAAGGATCTGAGTAGTCATCAAATTGTAAATCGGTTTCAATTTTCGATCCGATACCGATTAATTTCCAACCAAGATTACGACTCGCTTCAATATCCCAGGATGCATCTCCAAAGTAGTAGATTTCAGAGAAACTTGCCTGATGAATTCGAGCAGCCCGATCAAGGGCCTGAAGCATAATATGCTCCTGAACGACAGCATCCGAAGAACTCGCAAGAGGTAGACCAGCGATCTCAAAACCTGCCGTCTCTAATTTATAACGCGCGGAAGCTTCGTGGGCTCCGGAGGTAAGAGCGACGGCGTAATTCCTTGATTTTACTAGAGAATTTAAAAAATCAATCGCTCCTGGGATCGCTTGGAACATTGATTTGGGTTGTCCTCGAAGTTCTGTCACCAGATGTTCGTGAAAAGCTTTGGTAAGAGCCCCGCTCATCGGTCGATCGCAGTAGCGCTGAGAAATCTCCTGAGCTACTCCGCTGTCGGTGACAAATTGGTATTGAGACCAGTCAGTCTCGAAGTCTTTGATACCTAAGACCTCGCCGACAGAACGAATAAAGCAATCGGAATCCACGGCATTCGTTTCCGTAAGCGTCCCTTCGATATCAAAGATAACAACTTTCATTAGTCGTAATCGGAACTCGTCATATCTTCAGCAGAGCCGCCGACTAGCCGCTTCCCTTTGTAGATCATCGAAAATTTACCGCCGGTTTCTTCCGCAATCATCAAAAGTTGGCCTGCAGGAGTTCCAGGAAGCTCAAAGGCAATGGTATCGATCGGAACCCCTTCTGGATTAAATTCTTCCATCTTTTCAAGAACATAATCCGCGTCAGTCGGTTCTCCGTCAGAAAGAAGGTAAACAATATTTGGTTGCGGACTCATTGAGAACGCCATTTTAAGAGGAGGATACCAGTTGGTTCCACCTTTAGCGGGCATTTTTTGGATTGCCTCAATCACAACACCCTTTAGGCGCTCGGAAGCAGGATACCAGTTCACCTCTGGCACTTTTCCATTTCCTCGAAATCCTTTTGTATAATGATTAGGACCTTCAGTATCAATGGTCCACCCGGTGGTTGAGAAAAAAACCACCGACACGTTCATGCTTGCTGGAAGAGAATTGATAGATCGAACGAGCTCTTTTTTTAGAGCCTGAATTCTAGTTCCGCCCCCACCTTCGGCATCCGACTCCATAGATCCTGAGAAATCGACGATGAAAACCACATTCCTCCCCTTCCTTCGACTGCCAAAAAAGGTGGCACCGCCACCGCCATCGCCATCACCTTCTCCAGTTCCAAATCCCGGCCCAAAATCTTCCTCCATCCCAAACAAACTATCGGGATTAGCCGTTACCGGGATAGGCACAGCCACTGGCGATTGAGACTGAGAAGCGATGACCTTAGCCATCGAAGAACTCGCTCCTGGTGGCTTGGGCTGAGCATTGTTAGTCAACTCCTTCATTCTTACCGGAGGTTCCTCCTCTGGCGTGGCTGCCTGATAAGTTACAATCTGGGGAATGTTCTTGGTAGTTGGAATCAGCGCAATGAGAGCAAGTATGGCGATCAAAACACCGAATCCGAGCAGCGCGGTCACTGCCGACTGAATGGTTTCGCGACGACGCTGACGATCCACCGCTATTCTAACTGCATGGCTGTTTGCAGCTAATTGCGCGTTATCAGTTTCAGTCACATAAATGTCACTCATAGTCCGTGAAGCAAGTTACTGGAGGTCGAACCCACTGGCGAGGAGATTTAATACCTCTACTTTCCTTTCAATAAAAAAACGCCCCGCCAGTATGATCCAGCAGAGCGTCCAAGATTAGATTCCCAACCCCAATTTACTTCATGTTAAAGTGAATCGAGCTCCGAGATTCACCGTTTTCCATGCGGGTGTGGGCCGTCATGTCGTCGAATTGAGCAAAGGCTCCGAGGAGTTTCTCGACCAATGGAAGGTTTTCATTAAAGTCATCGCGCATGTATTCGTTCTCAAATATTTCCTCAGAATTTTCTTTGAGAAGCTGGACCCAATAATCGGCCATTTCGCGAGCCGCTGAAAAATTGATGCGCGTGTAACTTCCCTTGCGAACAGGAGCCTCACCACCGGCAACGAGATTTTTATCGATCTCAGCAATGAATTTCTGCGACGTCGAAAAGTAGAAGTGTTTATCAGACAAGCCCACTACTGGACGAGCGTCCTTGGTTGAAAACTGGATCGCGGTGGAATAATAAGTCACCCCTTCCTTGGTATTGTCGTCAAACTCCTGCATTGGAATCTCAGTTCCCTGAACCTCTTTGAGGTTTTTAAGAATATTGCTGATTGATCCCTCGAGCTTTTCCCAAGCCGTCGAGATTTTTTCGCGATCTATCACAGGAGTTACGTAGGCAATGCGGGGAATGAGCCCTTTTTCAATGATCACTCCTGGAACTTCCGGAACGCGAGGAAGGGTTCCTCGGGTGTCGATAACCAGCGCGCCTTCATCACCAGTTCCTTGGGCCCAATCAGTCGTCAGGGCTTCCCAAATATTTTTCAGGTCCCCTGCTGCCAACTCGTCGAACATTTCGAAGGCTTCGCGAAATTCTGGAATGTCACCTATGCCTTCGGTATCAATATCAGCGACGCGTGATGCCATTAGGTAAGTCGCCTGACCCAATGAATCCATCATATCATGCAACTTGGAAGTGAACTGGGGATTCGATCGGCTATTTCTAAAAAAGACAACTCCATCCATATCACCGAGCCCTGCGAAATTGTGCGCAGTTTCGGTGTCGACAGAAGCGAGATTGCTTCCGCCATGGCTTTCGATTTTAAAACCGTCTTCGATAAAGGCCACTGTGCCAGTGCGACCATACTCGAACATATCAAATATCTTGCCCTCGACTCTAGCAACGTGCCCAAGAAGGGCCTGAATGTCGCGGGTGTCGCCAAATGAATCAGCCTCAGCAAGTCCAGCCTTTAACCCCTTAGCCATCGATGACATTACTTCGTTTGCTCCTCCAATGGTTTTCATAGCTTCCTCCTCACCGAACACCAGCATACGAATATCCTTATCGAGATAGTCCTTCAGGAAAGACATGCCCTCGTTTGCTAAAAGCGAATCTTCGGGCTTTGCTGGAAATTTGAGCCCATCAAGTGAATTCCCAAGATAAACAATGATGTAGCTCTCCTTTACACCTATTGCGATATTCAGATTCTTTTTGGCTACGGCAGCCAAAAACCGATCAACCATAGCCCGCGATCCGAAAAACTCGGTCATTTCCTGCCTAGAATTTTCATCGGCTAAATCGGCCAATTTCTTTCCATTGATCGTCATGCCATTCAGGGCAACACCATCTTTTTCCATCTCGATCTCGTCAAAGGGAGCATTTTCGTCCAAGTCGAAGAGGGAAAGAACCCCTCCAATCATCATCTCAGAAATTTGGGTGCGCATCTCTTCGTCGCTCACCTTGAAACCAATTGTGACAGGAGGCATGTGTGACTTCTCGAAAATTTGAACACCCGCCTCCGGATCTCCCAAAATTGAGCCAAACATCGACATCGCGAGACCCTGCATTTGCATTCCGCCTGGCTCAGAGTCCTCATCCATGGCCAAAGCAGCCATCTCCACCATCATTTTCATTTGATGAAAGGAGGCCGAATTGTTGATTGCCTGAAGATTTAGAGCTTGATCACCAGTGGTGTCACCAAAGGCCGCGAAAATCTCTTCACCCACCACAGCCTTGAACATTTGAAACTCTGGAATCTCCTCTAGTTCATCGAGATTTTCGCCCTGATCAGCCATCATTTCCGACATGACCTTGCCTAGCTCAGTTTTCAAAAGGCGCTGATACATGTCGTATCCCCCCAAAATTGAAAAATAACCCTCGGTGTTCTTGGGAAGGTGAGCGGCGAAACCCATTTTTTTGACGACAGCCTCTGTCATCGCTAGGCCAGCTGATGCTTCGGTTACCTCATTCTTGATCAGATGAGTTGCTGAATCTCCTAAAGAAGGGAGAATAAACGAAGCTCCCATCAGAACGGTGAGCAGAGTTGATTTCGGTTTCATACTTGGGAATGGTTATAAGTCACAAGGTGCGCTTTCGTTAATTATAAAAATCGAAGCGTTTTGCACCTCTTGTTCATTTTTATTAATTCCTTTCTTTTTCGTTCATAAAAGTTGCAATTTTCAGGAATTTGTGAAAGTTCAAGAATGTCGATGACAACCTCCCGCAAAACTGCCAATCCTGAGCTTTTTCCATTCGATCTGGTCCGTCCTCACATCGAAAAGGTAGAAGCTCTCATCCGAGACCAAGTCCGTGCCTTCGACCCTGGTGTTGAGCCCTACATGGAATATATTTGTGACACCAGTGGCAAGCGTATCCGTCCTGCTCTCACAGTCCTCACCGGCGGGGCGACTGGTGGATTGCAGGATGAGCATGTAAATCTGGGAGTGATCTTGGAACTCATTCACATGGCGACCTTGGTTCACGATGATATCATCGACGGAGCCTCTTCCCGTCGCAAAGTCCCCACAGCAAACGCAAAATGGGGCAACGGAATGGCGGTGCTTCTAGGTGACGCCCTCTTTTCCCACGCTCTGAAGCTCTCGACTGATTTTGAGAATCCCGATCTGAGTCGCGCAATCAGCCTCGCTTCGCGCGAGGTCTGTCAGGGCGAAATACTCCAAACCCAGCGTCGCTTCGACCTTACCCTTACGAAGAAGGATTACTTTAAGATGATTGAGATGAAGACCGGCGCCTTATTTGCAGCGGCCTGCCAACTCTCAGCCATCATCTCCAACACTCCGAAAACTGTAAGCGATGCAATGTTCGAATACGGTATGAAACTTGGCACTGCCTATCAAATCTACGATGACGTGGTTGATCTGGTCGGCTCGGAAGATCAGATTGGTAAAACGCTCGGAACCGACCTAGAAAAGGGCAAGCTCACTTTACCCATTCTTAACCTCTTAGAACGAGCCAATCCCAAGCAAAAGGAGATCCTCTCGAAGCGCATCATCGAGCACAAACCACTCGACCTTCCAATCCTTGTCGGCATCGCCGAGTACGAGGGCTCGATGTCAGATGCGATCGATACTGCAGCCAACTTCGTTTCTGATGCTCGCAACGCTTTGAAGCTCCTGAAAGCCTCTGAATCCACTGAGGCCCTGCGAAATATCACCTTCTTCGTCGACCAACTCCTAGAAGGCTGCCGATAAAGCCTTTTCAGTTTACGGTTTCACGCTAAAATTCAACTCACTATGGATGACATCAAAATCACGCTACAAACCAGTGGAGGTAATATTAACCTCACCCTCTTTCCGGACGACGCACCTGTCACGGTGTGTTCTTTTCTCCA
>CENX01021810.1_pt1 | contig 11459 bp, 12 predicted proteins | sample 361321 | NCBI WGS metagenome assembly CENX01 (sample SAMEA2619678, study PRJEB7988) | marine metagenome | isolation source: saline water (ENVO:00002010), including | reverse complement strand
GGTGGACCAGAAGTTCTTAAAATTCAAGATATAGAAATTGGTAAACCAGGGCCTAAAGAAGTTTTAATTAAAAATTTGTCTATAGGTTTAAATTTTATTGATATTTATCACAGAACAGGTCTTTATCCTATTCCACTTCCTAGCGGAATTGGTCTTGAGGCTTGTGGAGTAATTGAAAAAATTGGCTCAGAAGTAAGTTTATTTAAAGTTGGTGATAGGGTTACTCATGCATCGATGCCGATAGGTTCTTATTCAGAAAAACAAATTATGCCAGAAGAAAAATTAGTTTCAGTTCCAAATGGTATTTCTGATCAGATTGCTTCATGTATTACACTTAAAGGAATTACAGCAGAATATTTATTACATAGAGCTTATCCTTTAAAAAAAGGTGATAAAGTTTTATTTCATGCTGCGGCAGGTGCTTTAGGTCAGATTTTATGTGCGTGGGCAAATGCTTTAGGTGCAGAAGTTATTGGAACTGTTGGATCAAGTGCAAAAGAAGAAATTGCAAAAAAAAATGGCTGTCAACATGTAATTAATTATTCGGAAAAAAATTTTGTTGAAGAAGTAGAAAAAATAGTTGGAAAAAATGGTATTGATGTTGTTTATGATGGAGTCGGTATTAAGACGTTTAAAGGTTCAATCGAAACATTAAAAGTAAGAGGTATGATGGTAGCATTTGGAAATGCCTCAGGTTATGTGGATACACTAGACATTAAAAAAGATATTAATGCTAAAGGTTTATTTTTTACCCGTCCATCAATAGCACATTACACTGTAAAAAGGGAAGAACTTGTTGAGTCAGCGAAAAAAGTTTTTGATGCTATCTTGTCGAAAAAATTTAATGTTGAGATTTCAAAAAAATATTCTCTTGAAGATGCTGCACAAGCCCACATTGATTTAGAAGCGAGATTGTTGACTGGTCCAGCAGTTATTATACCCTAATCTACCTTAACATCCATATCTGACATGTGTAATCTTAGAGCGTTAGTAGAAATATGAATTTCCCTAATAAAAAAGAGTATTGATATCATCATTGATAAGCAACAAGATCCAAAAATTAGTCTCGCTATAAAAACTTCGTTTAAATAAAGACCTAACACTGTGAGCATGTTAAATAAAAAACCAAATGCTCCAAATAATATTGACCATCTTAATAAAGTAATTCTTCCACTTAAATTAATAAACTGTTTTTTCCACTCAGGAGGAACATGTTTTTCATAAACATGTTCATCGTGTAATTCTCTTATAAGAGCACTCAGCGAATGAAACCTATTGCTATAAACTCCCATTATCAATGGAATTGCAGGAAACATTAAAGCAGTAACAGTATAATCTATATTCATACGAATCAGTTTGATTATCAATCTTGCCTTTGTTATTTACAAGTAAATTTTATGAACCAAATCAATATATTTATTGAATTAACAAGATTAAAAAAACCTATAGGGTTTATGCTTTTATTTTGGCCGTGTCTATGGGGTTTAACACTTGCTTCTGACTTCAATTTTAATATGAAAATATTTTACTATTATATATTATTGTTTTTGTCTGGTTCTATTTTAATGAGGTCAGCAGGATGTATTGTTAATGATATTGTGGATAAAAATTTTGATAAAAAAGTTGAAAGAACCAAGAATAGACCAATTGCTTCTGGAAGAATTTCAATATTTAAAGCATCAATTTATGCGATTATCTTATGCATCATTGCATTTTTAGTTTTGATTAACTTTAATTTACTCACCATAATCATGGCTCTATTTTCAATGCCACTTGCTTTTATATATCCATTTATGAAAAGATTTACATACTGGCCACAATTATTTCTGGGAATAACTTTTAATTATGGTCTTGTGTTGGGATGGGTATCAATATCAAATGAAATTTCTTTAATTCCAATAATTTTTTATTTTGGAGCCATATTTTGGACACTTGGATACGACACGATATATGGGTTTCAAGATATTAATGATGATGAAATAATAGGTTTGAGATCAACATCAATAAAATTTAAAGATGACCCAAAAAAATTTTTATTCTTATGTTATTTAATTTTTTTGATTTCATTAATTTTAGTTGGTTTTTTTATGGAATTTAAGATTTATTATTTTATATTTTTAATTTTTCCAGCTCTACACTTGCTAATTTTACAGATTCAAAACTTAAATTTTAATTCTAAAGAAATGTGTTTGAAAAAATTCAAAAGTAATAACTTTTTAGGCTTATTAATATTTATAAATATTTTGATTGGTAAACTAATTTAAATTAAAATGGATAATAACCAAATTTTTAAAAGATTATTTAAAGATTATACAAGTAAACATATTTATAAAATTCTTTCAGCAGCATTATTTTCTGTAGTTGTAGCTGGAAGTACTTCTGCAATAGCTTGGTTACTAGATCCTGCAATAGAAAAAATTTTTATTGAAAAAGATCAAACCCTTATTTTTATTATTCCACTCGCAATTATTGTGGCTTTTACAGCAAAAGGAATTTCTCTTTATTTAGCAAAACTTTATATGATTAAAGTTGGTGAGGAAGTGAAAAAAGAACTTCAAACGAATATGTTAAATTCATTTATTGTTGCTGATACAGAAATAATTGAAAGTAAACATACAGGAAAATATATTTCAAATTTAAATTTTGATGTAAGTCAAATTACTAGAATGTTGTCTGAGGCTTACTTAAGTATATTCAAAGATGGTCTAACACTTGTTGGTTTATTGACTGTTATGTTTATTCAAAATTGGAAATTATCATTAATTGCAATTATAATGATACCTTTAGCGTCAATAATTGCAAAAGTTCTGGCCAAAAGGATGGGTAAAGTAGTTACTGAAGCTCAAGAAAAATCTGGGGACTTGAATAGATATTTAATTGATTTGTTCAAAAATCACAAAATTATAAAAATTTTCCAAAGAGAAAACTTTGAAAAAATCCGTTCTGAAAGATTTGTGAATGACCTTAAAGATAAAACATTAAAAATCTCATCTATTTATATTAGATCCACTCCAGTCATGGAATTTTTGACTGGTATTATGATAGCAGTGCTTATTTTTTATTCAGGCAAATTAATAATGAATGATCAATTAGGAATAAATAATTTTTTTTCTTTTTTAGCAGCAATGATGCTTGCTTATCAACCCGTTAAATCACTAACAAAAGTAAATATTATGATTAGTCAAGGTTTATCTGCAGCAAAAAGAATTATTCCAATAATTGATATAAAAAATGAAATTTTTTCTAAAGAAAGTGATAATCAAATAAATTTAAACTTAGGAAATATATCTTTTAAAAATGTTAACTTTGTTTACAAATCAAATTTGGAAAATAAAGTTCTTAAGGACATAAATATTGAAATCAAAGGGGGGAAGATGACTGCGCTAGTAGGTCATAGTGGGTCTGGAAAATCAACACTTTTGAATATGATACCTAGAATTTATGATCCTGGCAGTGGGAAGATTGAAATTGATAATCAAGATATAAAAGAAGTAAATCTGGCTTCACTAAGAGAACAAATTTCAATAGTTGATCAAAATACTACTTTGTTTGATGACACAATATTTAACAATATAAAATATGCAAAACCACATGCCTCTGACCAAGAGATTTATAATGCTGCTAAGTTATCGATGTGTGAAAATTTCATTAATAAATTGCCAAATGGATTTAATACGATTATTGGGGAGAATGGCACAAGATTATCTGGAGGAGAAAAACAAAGATTGTCTATAGCTAGAGCTTTTTTAAAAGATAGCAAAATAATTTTATTAGATGAGGCTACATCCTCTTTGGACTCAGAAACAGAACAACAAATACAGGAAGCGTTGACTGAATTAACTTTTAATAAAACTACTATAGTAATTGCCCATAGGCTTTCAACTATTCTTAAATCAAACAAAATATTTGTTTTAGACAAAGGTAACGTAATTGATGTAGGTGAGCACAAAGAATTACTTCAAAATTCTAAAGTTTATAAAAACTTTTACAATAGACAAATAAAACAGAATTAATGTTTTTCATTTATAATTTATTGGGAAATATAATTTTATTACTATCTCCAGCAATAATAGCTTATAGATGTATGACTGGAAAAGAAGACCCAAAAAGATTTACAGAAAGATATTGTAAATATAAAGAGGCACAAAATAAAGCACCCTTAGTATGGATCCATACAGCAAGTGTGGGTGAGATGATGAGTATTATTCCAATCTTAAAAAAATTAGAAAGTAACAAAAAAATTAAAAAAATTTTACTTACTTCAACAACGACTAGTTCAGCAAATATATTTCTTAAATTTAAATTTAAAAAAACTATTCACAAATATTTTCCAATCGATACAGATTTATTTTCTAATAAATTCATCAATTTTTGGAACCCAAAAATTGCTATTTTCGTAGAGTCTGAAGTTTGGCCTAATATGATTAAAAATTTAAAATTAAAAAAGATTCCAATTATTCTTATAAATGCGAGAATAACAAAAAAATCTTTTGATAAATGGATTAAATTGAAAAAATTTTCAAAAAGTATATTTGGTAAAATTAATTTAGCCCTTCCGCAAAATAAAGAGACCTCTAAATACCTTAAATCCTTAGGAGTTCGTAATGTCAGATTTTGTGGAAACTTGAAATACTATGATAATAAATATAAAAAAGATAAAAAAAATTTTACAAATTCTAAACTTAAAAATTATAAAGTTTGGTGTGCAGCCAGCACGCATCATAACGAGGAAATTATCATTGGAAATATTCATAAAAAATTGAAAAGGAAAATAAAAAATATTTTAACAGTAATAATTCCTAGACATATTAAGAGAACTAAAAGTATTGAGAATCAATTAAGAGAAATTGATCTTAAAGTACAGACACATTCTCAAGATAAGAAAATAAAAGACAAAATGGACATTTATTTAGTAGATAGTTTTGGAATTAATAAAAGTTTTTATCAATTATCAAATATAACTTTTATGGGTGGATCTCTAATACCCCATGGAGGTCAAAATCCATTAGAACCCGCAAGACTAAGTAATTTTATTATTCACGGAGCTTATATTAAAAACTTTAAAGAAGTATATTCTTATTTGAAAAAACAAAAAATTTCACTCATGACTAATTCTTCATTAGATATAGAAAAAATTGTTTATGAAAAAATAAATAAAAGAGTTTCAATTTCTAAAATAAATAAAATTAATGACCTTGGAGATAAAGTTCTAAAAAAAAATTTATCAGAACTTGATAACTATATTAAATGAAACTTTACAAACCAACATTTTGGGGGGGGAAATCTTTAATACCATATTTATTATTTCCTTTAAGTTTAATAACCTCGTTAATTAATCAAGTTAAAAAAAAATCAAATAAGACAAAATTCGATATTAAAACCATATGTATTGGCAACATTTACTTAGGAGGAACAGGTAAAACTTCTTTAGCAATCGAAATTTATAAAATCTTAAGTAAAAAGTTTAATCCAGTTTTTATTAAAAAAAAATACAATAACCAAACTGACGAAATTAAACAACTTTTTCAAAAAGGAAATATTATAATAGATAAAGATAGAAAAAATTCTTTATTTTTAGCTGAGAAAAAAAAATTCAATATAGCTATTTTAGATGATGGTCTTCAACAAAAAAATATTCATTATGATTTGAGTATTGCTTGTTTTAATTCACAAAATGGTTTTGGTAACAAATTTATTATTCCATCAGGGCCTTTAAGAGAAAATATAAAAGAATTAAAAGAATATGATTTTATCTTTATAAATGGAGAAAAAAATAATCAAGTTTTAGAAAGATCTATAAAAAATATAAAAAGTAAAAACATTTTTAAGGCAAAATATAAGCCAACTAATTTAAAAAAATTTAATTTAAAGAAAAAGTACTTAATGTTTTCAGGAATTGGAAACCCTCACGAATTTGAAAAAACACTTATTAAGCACAAATTTAAGGTTGTTAAAAAAATAGTTTATCCAGATCACTATAAATTTACGAATATTGAAATTACTGAAATTAAAAGAATAGCAAAAATCAAAAATTTAATTATAATTACTACAGAAAAAGATTTTTATAGACTTAATGAAAGTCAAAAAAAAAATATAAATTTCCTAAAAATAAAGCTAAAAATTCAAGATATTAAAAAATTTAAAAAAAAATTATTTGAGAAGTTGTGAAACAATTTGTTTATTTTGTTGAATTTATTTTTATTAAAATATTTTTTTATGTATTCTGGTTAATAGGTTACAGAAATTCCTCTAACTTGGGGAATATAATTGGAAAAATTTTTGGACCAATTTTTAGATCAAAGTCTCTAATAAGTAATAATTTAAAACAAGCTGGAATTGTTAATAAAGAAAACTGCGAAAATATTTCATTAAATGTTTTGGGTAATTATGGCAGGATATTTTCTGAATATGTCTATTTAAAGGATTTCAGAAATGGAAAATTAGATAAATTTATAACAATAGTAGGTAAAGAGTATTTAGATGAAATTTTAAACAAAAATAAAAAGGTTGTTTTTATTTCAGGTCATTTTAATAATTTTGAATTGATGGCCATGCAATTAGAAAAAGCTGGAATTGACCTTACAGCAATTTATAGGCCCTTAAATAATAAATATTTAAATAATAATATGGAATTTATTAGAAAAAATTTTATATGCAAAAAACAAATCAAAAAAGGTAGATCTGGTAGTAGAGAATTAATTAAAAATTTCAAAAATGGATCTTCTATTGCATTAATGATTGACCAAAGGGTGAGGGAAGGAATCAGTGTTCCTTTTTTTAATAAGTTTGCCTCGACTACGACTATACCAGCGCAATTAGTTAAAAAATATAACTGTGAAATTGTTCCAATTTATATTGAAAGAATAGATAAAATTTTTTTTAAAATGCATGTTTCAAAACCTATTAATTTTCAAAAAAATAATAATATCTCAAACATTACTTTAAAACTAAACCAAATTCTTGAAAAAATGATTCTTAAAAATGTCGATCAATGGATATGGACACACAATAGATGGAAAAAATAAGTCAAAGATTTTCTTTTTCTCTTACTTGTGATGCTTCAACATAAGAATAATAAGCCTCTTGCTTTTCGGTATTCCAATAGTTTAAATTCTCTAGCAAAATCTTTTTTTGAGAAATTGCACAAATTACATAACTACCATCTTCAATAATCTTAAAAGTATTTGGTAAATATTTCAATTTTGCTAACTTATTTTTCATTTTTAAGATATATAAAATAATTAAATGAAAATTGCAATTTTAGGAAATGGGGGTAGGGAACATGCTATAGCAAATTCAATATCTAAATCTAAAAAAGTAAAAAAAATATTCTGTTTGCCTGGAAATGCAGGCACCGCACAAATTGCTAAAAATATTCAATTGGATATTAATAATTTTAAATTAATTTACAACTTCTTAAAAAGTGAACAAATAGATTTAGTTATTATAGGCCCAGAGAAACCTCTTGTGAACGGTATTGTCGATTATCTTGAAAAAAAAAATATTTCTGTTTTTGGACCCAAAAAAAATTCTGCACAGCTTGAGGGATCAAAAATTTTTACAAAAAAAATATGTAAAAAATATAAAATTCCTACTGCAAATTTTGGTATTTTTACTTCAAAAAAAAAAGCAAACAAATATATAAAAAGTTCAAAATTACCAATTGTTATTAAAGCAGATGGACTAGCTTCTGGAAAAGGAGTTTATATATGTAAGAATTTCAAAGAATGTAATGTTGCGATAGATGAAATTTTTAATGGAAAATTTGGTTTAGCAAAAAATATATTAATTGAGGAATTTTTAGAGGGTCAAGAAATGAGTTTTTTTGTAATTTCTGATGGAAAAAGTTTTAAATCCTTTCAAACAGCCCAGGATCATAAGCGTGTTGGTGAAGGAGATGTGGGAAAAAACACTGGTGGCATGGGTGCTTATTGTCCTTCAAATTTAATTGATAAAAAATTAGAAAAAAAGATTATTAATAAAATAATTGAACCAACATTTAAAGCTATGAAGGATTTAGGAAATGATTATTCTGGTTTTCTTTATGCGGGTTTAATGATTAAAAATAACAATCCCTATTTAATTGAATACAATGTCAGAATGGGAGACCCTGAATGTCAAGTTATATTGCCTCTTTTGAAATCTAATTTCCTCGAATTAATCTTAGCTTGTAATGAAAAAAGGTTGGATGATTTTCAAGTAAAATGGAAAAAAAATAAAAGTATGTGCATTGTTTTATGTTCAAAGGGATACCCTGATAAATATAAAAAAAATATTGAAATTAAGAATCTTACTAAAATTAAAGAAGGTAAAAATAATTACCTATTTCACGCAGGAACAAATAAAAAAGGAAATAAATTTTATTCTACAGGTGGTAGAGTTTTAAATTTTGTCAATATTTCATCTAGTTTTTTAAATTCAAGAAATAATATTATAAGTCTCATTAAAAAATTAAATTGGAATAATGGTTTTTATAGAAAAGATATAGGTCACAGAGTAATAGATTAATTATGAGAGTTATTGGTGGATATTTAAAGGGTAAAAAACTTTATCAACCTATGGACTTAAAAACGAGACCTTTAAAAGATATAGTTAAAGAGTCAATATTTAATATTCTTACTCACTCAAAAGATAATAAAATAAATTTTAATAATGCAAATATTTTAGATTTATTTTCAGGTAGTGGATCATTTGGAATAGAATGCTTGTCAAGAGGTGCTCAGATAGTCTATTTTTTTGAGAATTATAAAAATACTCTCAAAATTCTCTATAAAAATATCAATAATTTAGATTTAGATCGAAAAGTAAAAATTGTTGAAAAAAGTGTTTTTGAATTAAAAAATATTAATTTTGGTAATGCCAAGTTTGAAATAATTTTTATTGATCCACCATTTCTTAATAACGATCTTGATAAAATAATTAATGAAATTAGTTTTTTAAAAATAACAAAACCAGATACAGTCGTAATAATTCACAGGAACAAAAAAACCAAAGATGAAATTAATGAAAAATTTTCTATTTTAAGAGAAAAAATTTTTGGTTTATCTAAGCTCTATTTCGGTAGAATTACTTAATTAATTTTTTTTTTGTTTCAGTCTTAATTAATTCTACAGATGGTTGATCATAGGGATTTACATTTAGGGCTTTGCCTAAAAGTATCGTTTCTAAAATAAAGAAAATGAATAATTCTCCTAATGTTTTTTCGTCTCTTTTAAATATATCAAAAGTTCTGAATGGAATATTTTTCTTTAAAAAAACTTTTTCTGTAGCTAATTTTTGTTGCAATATAATTTGGTTTATAGTCTTATTTTTGAGAAAACCATAATTATATAGGTTATTATTTTTTATTTTGTTAGATTTACTATTTTCAATAAAAAAAAAAGTGTAAAAATTTTTTTTAAAACCATCTAAATATAGTTGCATTACACTATGATTGTCCTTAGGCATGTTTGATATTACTGGCAATATACCAATACCCTTTTTACCTAAGCTTTCTCCAACTAGCTGTTTATACCATTCTAGAAAATTTTGAAAAGTAGGATCATAATTTAAAAGAATTGAATTAAATTTTTTTTTTCTTGTTAGAGATAAAATTGACTCCACATTGAACAAAATTGAATCAAAAAACTTTTTATTTTTTACTAGATTATTTAATTGTCTAAATTTTTTGGGATTCAGTCCCATTAATGTTGCTGGCAACATACCAACCTCTGATAATACTGAATACCTTCCTCCAATAAAATTATTATGGTGGATAATCTCTGATTTGAGATTAGAAGCTAGTGAATATAAGTAGCTTTTTTTATTTTCAGTTAGGAATATATTTTTATCTTTTTTTCTAAGAAGAATATTAATATTTGATATTGTCTCAAGGGTATTTCCAGATTTTGAAATTATAAGATTTGTAAAATTTTTTTTTGAAAAAGAACTACCTGATGATAAATTGTCTATAAAATAAAATTTTTTCTTAATTTTTTTTCCAAAGAAATCATGTATAGCTCTGGATCCTAAAATTGAGCCTCCCATACCAATCAATCTAAACGATTGTTTTTTTTTTAATTTTTTTTTTATAAATTTCCAGTCACAGGCGTCCTTATAATCATTACTTAATGAATTTATGATTTGGTTTTTATTGTTTAATAAAATATCTAAATTTGATTTATTTTTTTTTGAAATCTTTTTTTTAAATTGAAAATTTTTAAAATTAATAGATTTACTTATCATTAATCTTTTTTAATTTTTTTAAGAATTAATTTTTCAATTGAATTATTTTTATCTATCTTTTGATTAACATTTTTTGAACCTGTAATTATTTCTTTTAGGTCAACTTTTTCTTCATCTTTTTTTTTTAATTTATCTGGTTCTGGTAGATTGCCATAGCTAGGCGGCATTACTAAAGGAGACTTTTTTTTTACAAGAAAAGCCTCCGAACCACCCTTTTTTTCATTCTCAAAAGCTTTTTTCATTGAACCACAAGCACTAAATGAGATTAGAATAACTAATAAAATAAGTATATTTTTAATATTTTTCATTTGATGTTTGTTTCTTATTAAAGAATTCTGTCATAATCATGATTATAATACCTAATGTAATAAATATATCAGCTACATTAAATATAAACCAATGAAAACTTTTTATATGAAAGTCTATGAAATCTGGAACCGCTGAATAAAGCAATCTATCAAAAATATTACCTAAGGAACCACCAAATATCATCATAAATGCAAACCTCTCCAATCTTTGACTTTTCAAAATCATCCAAAAAATAATTAGAGTTACAAAAATAATTAAAATAGTCAAAGCATTGTAATAAATTTTTTCATTAAAAGAAAGTAATCCAAAGGCAATTCCCTCATTCCATATTAAATTTATATTCAAAAATTTAGATGTAAACAAGCTTGAGGATAAATTTGTTTCACTTTTAAAAATAACGTAAAGCTTTGAAACTCTGTCCAAAGAAAAAATAGTCATTATTATAATAAGATTGATAAAGAAATTTTTTTTTAAATAATCTGGCATTTAGGATGTCTATCACAGGGATCAAGCCTTATTTTCCAGCAAACCTTACATTTTTGGCCAGATGCTTTTTGAGTTAAAACTTTAATATCAGATTGTTCAATATAATTGATATTTGCTTTAGAAGTTATACATAACTCTGACAAATCTATATCTTTAAAAATATTTTTAAATTTACTGTTAATTCTTAAGTTAATTTCTGCCTCTAGACTTGAGCCTATCTCTTTACTGGCTCTTTTTTCCTCAATACTGACATTGCAAATATCCCTAATCTTTATTAGCTCAGACCATTTTTCAGCAATCTTTTTATTTTCAAATTTACTTGGAAATTTTATAAAATTTTCTAAATGAATGCTTTTATTTTTTTTTGATACTAATTGATAAATTTCTTCAGTTGTAAAAGAAAGTATTGGGGCAAACCATTTTAACAAAGAATTTAATAA
>CENX01055454.1_pt1 | contig 11475 bp, 8 predicted proteins | sample 361321 | NCBI WGS metagenome assembly CENX01 (sample SAMEA2619678, study PRJEB7988) | marine metagenome | isolation source: saline water (ENVO:00002010), including | reverse complement strand
ATTCTGGTGATTTAACAACTGGATCTAATAATATTATTATTGGTAAGAATGCTCAAGCATCTACCGCTACTGTATCTAATGAAATCACTTTAGGTGACTCTAGTATAACCAAGTTTAGAATACCAGGTGTAAGTGCTTCTATAAGTGCCACAGAATCTGTTTTACCAGCAGCTAATTTTAACGCTGGTGTCTTACAAGAAGCGTATATGAATGACACTGGTGGTGGTATACAATCCAATTACAACCACGATGTTCTTTCATACGGAATGGTATGGAATGGGGTAACAAACGCTGTTGGTGCATTTACATTTAATGTAAGAGGAGATGGAAGCACTACATTTGATAGTTTAACGACTACTAATAGAGTTACAACAATGACAATATATTCTGCAAATAATAGTACATCAAATTATATGACTGCATTTAAAATTGACGGTACAACTCAGACTGTTAAATGGGCAGGAGGTTCTGCACCATCTGCAGCAACTGGTAGTGGAGTAGATGTATATTCAATGACAATAATGAAAACTGCTGCAAATACATATCATGTATTTGGTAACGTGACCAACTTTGCATAATGAATGATAAACATATAAAACAAAGTCCTATGCTAACTCTACCAAGTTTAGGTGGAGGTTCTCATAGTCCTTTAGTTCGCAAACCTCCTGCTGGTGGAGGTGGTGGAGGTGATTCATGGAATTTTGATATATCTACTGGATCTTTCAATGGTAAATCACCTCACTATAGATATACTTCCCAAGTTAATTCTATGACCACAGGTTTCTTTTTGAAACCAGATGGTACTGCTTTTTATACTATGAATTCGTCTGCTGATAAAGTGCGAAGACATAATATGACTTCTGCTTGGGATATAACAACTTGTAGTTATCACTCAGTTACTAGTTCAGGTCTTACTCATCCAGGTGGTGGTCCTTCTAAAGGTCTTTACTTCAAATCAGATGGAACAAAATTATTTTATATAGATTCAACTCATATAAGAGCATATACTCTATCTTCTGCTTGGGATATTACAAATATTAGTGCTGCTTCAGACTCTTATAATTTTTCCTCAAATCTCACATCAGGATCCTCTGCTTCGAGTCTTAATTTCAAACCTGATGGTACAAAAGTTTATATAAGCGAAACTGCTGGTAGTACTGGCAATACTATAATGGAATTTAACCTGTCATCTGCATGGGATCTCTCCACTGTTTCTTTTGTTCAAAAGGATGGCACTGCTATACTTGATTCTGGTCTTAACAATAATGTTAGAGGTTTTGGTTTTGGAAACAATGGTGCATATGTACATATCAGTTCAGCTGCTAACACTTATGGAAGAAGGTTATCATTAACAACACCTTGGGATATATCAACACTTTCTACAACTGGGGCTATATGGACTCAGCATTATCAAATTACAAATGGATTTTATGGGTATGGATTGAACTGGCAATGGAGAGATAATGGATTACAATATTATTTCATGGGTGATAATGATGAGATGATAAATGAATGTAAACCAACTAGTGCTTGGGCTGTTGGTTCTGGAGCATCTGGAAATGAACACACTTTTAAAAATACCGCATACTATGTTGATTTTTGTAATCCATATAAACAATTTGGAGGACAATCTAATTATGCATTAAGGTGGGTTGATAGTGGTAATAAAATGCTTACAACAGGAGGTTACTCACTTAGAATGAGAATTGCATCAACTCCTTATGATATGAAATCATTATCAACCAGTGGGGGAAGTTATTCATCTGCACCTGGTTATGCACCAAGAGAAATGACTATGAATAGCACTGGAACGAAACTTTTATGGGGACCAGAGGGGCAGTATAAAAATATAGTGGAATATAGTCTTTCTTCTGCATGGGATTTAAGCACAATGTCATCACAAAATACGTATAGTCTTACAGGGCAAATTTCTAGTGTTCAATCTGGAACTGTCTCTGATGATGGTAAATATATCTATGTTTCTCAAAGTAGTACGATATATCAATGGACTATGAGTACTCCTTTTGATCTTTCTACCGCATCTTATACACAAAGTCAAAGTGGTTTTAGTGGTAGTGAAGGTGCAATAAAATTTAATCATGATGGGACACAATTAATTGCATGTAATAATAGTGCTCAAATAAAAAGTTATACTTTAAGCACTGGGTTTGATATTAGTACTGCATCATATGATAATAAATCTCTTACGATTGATTATACTTTGGATGATGGTATCCCACCTCTGTCTTGGAATCCTTGCATGACTATAGCACCAGGTGTAAATAAAATAGGTTTCTTCCCTTATTATGGTGCTTATGCATTTGCTATAACTTTTTCTTAAAATTATGAACACAATAGTTAATACAATACAAGAAAACTCAATTATACTTTTAGAATTAAAAGATACTTATGATAAAGTTGATATCTCAGGGATATCAACAATCACAGGAACAATTGCAAATATGATTGATATTATAGAGTCGGGTGATTTCATTGGTATATCTTCTCAAAGTTTAATCTTAATTGATCCTACTGTAGATGATACTATTATAAATTACTTTACAGGCAAAGGTTTAACAATCAAATGAACACTTCAATTACTACAACTAACGTTACTGCTGAATCTTTAGTATCATTAATGGGTACATATGATGATATTGAGGTTTACAAGGTTGAAAAAATTACAGGCAGTAAGAACGATATTACTTCTATTATATCCTCAACTAAAATTCACGGATTCAATTCATCAAATTTTGTTGTTACTGAAGATATTGACTCAGAGACACTTACAATTTTTAATGCAAGCACCTCTGGAACTGTAGAGATGCCATCTTAGTGCAAAATATAAATAACTAAAAAGTTATAATGTCATTTACCAAGGTACTTGGTCCAGGTATTCATACCGAAGCCAATATAAACAGTCATAATATTAAATCGACGGGTATCATCACTGCTACCGCCTTGGATATTAGTGGCAATATAACTGTCGGGGGTACAATAACATATGAAGATGTAACAAGTATAGATTCAGTTGGTATTATAACTGCCCGAAGTGGTATTCAAGGTATTGGAATACAGTCTGGTGGAGTTAATGTTGCTGTTGGTGTATTAACTGCTTTAAATTTTATAGGTGCTGGTAATACCTTTAAGGTAAGTGGAACAACTGTTGATATAAGTATCCAAGGTGGTGGTGGTGGATCAGGTGGTGGTGCATTTACTACATCTGTCACTGGTATTCAAACTACTTCACAAATTGTTGGTATTGGTACAACAAGCACTGATGATGCTGATTTACAAGGTGTTGGTAGTACTGCCAGAGGTGTGTATATAAGTAATGGAATGTTTTTGAATGATAGTTCATTGAATGGTAATCATTATATTGGAACTGCATTCAATGGTTTGATGGCAGGACCAGTGAATGTTGATGGTGTTTTAACGGTGGATGGTAACTATGTCGTTCTTTGATAAATATATCAGGAGATAAACTAAAATGGCTGTAATTAGAAATAATAGTATTGATGGTATAACTCATCTTACTGCAGAAGCATCAACAATTGAATTTAGAAAACCTGATGGTAGTCCTGCGGAATTAGGTCAGATTAACATTAATACCAATACAGGTATATCAACATTTAATGAAATTAGGGTTGGTTCAGGAATAACAATAGAATCGAATGGTCAGGCAACTTTTGTAGGTATTGTTACATTTGGATCAAGTTCTACAACAATTGATGGTGATGCAAATACAATTAAAGTAGGAACAGCATTAACTCTTGGTCATACTCAAGGTTTACAATTCCATACTCAAAATTTACATTCAGCTGGTTTTGAATTAAACCAATTGAATGCATCTGGTATTGTTACAGCAAATACTTTTAGTGGATCTGGTGCATCATTAACATCCATACCTGCTTCACAATTAACAGGAGAAGCATCAACTAAGATTGTTGGATCTGATGGAAATAATAATACCCTTGCTGGTGGTGGTGCAGGTTCAAACTTAACAAGTGGTAGTAATAATTTGATACTTGGTAAGAGTGCACAAGCATCATCTGCTACTGCTGCTAATGAAATTGTACTAGGGGATTCAAATATAACTAAATTTAGAATACCTGGTTTGAATTTTGTTATTAAAGATCATGCTTCAACTCCTCTTGAGGGACAGATTTTAACTGTTGATTCAAGTGGTGAGGCAAGTTTTACTTCTGGTGGTGCTGGTGTCACTGAGGTAAAGGCAATTGCTTATGCAATTGCATTAGGATAAATAAGATTAACAGAAAAAAACTGATAGGAAACTGAGAGTTTAACTATGGCAAAAAAATTAATTTATAATAGTACATTCACTCCTGGTGCTGCAGGTGCTGGCACTATTCTCATCACTGGTAATTATCCTTTAAAAGTTTTTCAGTTAATAACCAACGTTACAGATGGAATAATACTTTTCAATTTTGCTGATCCTGCCAGAGGTGCTACAGCTACTTATAATGCGTCAACCAATACAACAACTCTAACTCTTGAATATGATACCTCTAATATGAGTGCATCAGATTCAATACAGATATTTTTAGATAAGCAAGAACAGAAAGTAGATTTCTCAGAAACATTTACAGACCCCGTAAGTAAATTAAGAGTTTCAAACCCACAAAACCTGATTGATACTGACTTTGAATATGGACTACAACCAACAAAATGGGAAACCGTTGAACTTGTAAATAATGTTCCTTCTTTCTTTGCAAGTAATACAACATATTCAATTGCTGATGTATCAACCGTATCAACAATTCAAAATAGTGATAACATAACAGTAACAACTCAACAAGCTCACGGTCTTACTGTAGGTGCACCAATTGATGTTCAAGGTTTGACATCAAGAACTGCTGAAGGAAAATTTTTGGTTACGTCAGTTATATCAACAACAGAATTTGTATATAAAGCAAAAACAGTACAAGCAACAACTGGTACGATTAATGGAAGTTATACGGTCATAACACCTGGTGAATTTTATTCTGGTGCTGACATTGAAATAAATCCTGTGGGTGGTATTGAAACTGATGGTGCTACAAAATCATCTCTAGTTCTTAATACAGATTATCATCATGGATTTGGAAGAGGTTCAAGTTTATATTTTACAAACACGATTGGATCGAAAAAGATAACCATCAGTCAAACTGGAAGTGCAACTGCACCAGATGGTAGACCATATGTTGACTATACAGATACTCAAACAACAACAGTTACTACTAATCCTGCTCTTACTGAAACAAAACAGATGACAGGAACTTATGCACATAAGTTCGATAGTAATGATGTTAATACAAGTGATAACACTATTTTATGGCCAGGTCATGGATTACTACCAGGTGACGTTGTTCTATATGTACCATCTTCAGGTGATACTCATGTTGGAGGACTTCAAAGATTTCAAATATACTATGTAAAAGCAGCAGTTAGTTCTGATAAAATTTCACTATGCGAAACAACAAGTGGAAATTATAGTGGAAACTCAACAATAAATCTTTCAAGTCAAGGAACATCAACTTATGGAAGGCATCAGTTAATTTTAGGATATGAAATAAGAGAAGCGACCAAAAGATCAAATGCATACGACGTATATTTTAAAACAAGATATAATAAGTTTTCACAAGGTTCTGGTCAAGACATGACCGAATACACACAAGATACTTCTGCTAATAGATATGGGTATTTTGGTAAGGGTGGAAAATTCCCACCAAGATACTTATTTGTTTCTAAAACTGGTTTGAGTCCTACTAGTGGAATTATATATCCTTCGATGGCGATGTACTCCACATCAAGGAATTCAAGCTTTACATTCAATAAGAGTGGTACTGTTCCTGATGGATATGATTTCATTGAGGATTTTGAAAAATTTAATGCAAATAGTAGTATGTATAATTATGCTACTGGTAAACAGCATACCTCACATTACTATAACAGTAGAACGGATAGTAATGGTTCGATAAGAATTTATTATATTGGATGGTTTGATTATAGTAATTATCATAACCAATCTTATAATGCTGAAGATTTATTCTTCTTTATGCTACAGGATGATCCTGAGAGAGATACACTTTATTCTGCAGGTCATGGATTTGAAAGTGGTGCGGGTGCAATAATTACAACATCATCTGGATCTAATATTTCTCGTAGAACTGATACTGGTCAGTACATGTACACTAATCCAACTTTTAGTAATATTAGTTCTGGTGGTGTAGCATCTCTAACAAAGGTATCAGACGATAGATTAAGAGTGGCGACTAGAATACGATCTGCTGCTGGAACTTATTCAATACAGGGTTCGATAGCTAGTCCTACAAAAGATTCATTTTACTTTGCTGGTCATGATTTAGTTGATAAACAAAAACTAACTTTTTCAACGACTGGTGCAGTGCCTGGAACAACTAGTGGTGCTTCATTACCTACTATTAACAGTTTAGATAGTGTATTTGATGCTGCTCAAAGTGCTTTAAACACACTTAAAACAGATATGGGATCTGATCATACTCCAATGGTGATACAAGGTAGTCAACCTTATTATCCATTTCAGGGATATACGAATTATAATAATGGTATACAATACTTTTATTATTCAACCAGTAGTATGTACGCATACAGTCCTGATAATGGACAGGGTGTTAACAGTACTTATTTTTATAACAGTGATTCAACGACAAAACTTACATCAGGAAAAGCTTGGGATCCATTTGCAGCAACAAATCTTGGTGGTTTAGGTTATACTTATGCTTCAACACCATGGCCAGGTCGAAATAATACAGTAGATTTTTGGATGGAAATGTGGCAGATTCCCGATCTTTCTAAAGAATCCAAAACAAGAACAAGTTACTATGCAAGTGGATGGAAATATCATTATGGGATTAGTGGTACACAAGGAAATGAAAATAATACTTTTGATACAAGTTTAGGTGATGGTTGGAGATTTACATATGAATCAAATTATTTCCAACCTCAAGGCACTAATAGTTATCATGGAATGTTAGTATTGGGAATGGTGATTGATAATAGTAATTGGCCAGGTTATTATAGTAGTAACTACGCATCGAGTTGGTATTATTATAGTAATCAATACATGTATGGTTATGAAAGTTGGTATGGTGGTCAAAGATATCAAATGAAGATATTGATTCCAATAAAGGCAGGTACAACCTCATCAAGATACGGTACAAGTGGTTCATTCAGAAATACTGGTGCGATAGCAACTGCCATAGCGACTGCTATAAAGACAACATTAACTCAACCCACTCTTGCACAGGGATTTGTATATGCGAGTCCTATTAATGCAAATAGATTCTCACTTAAAACTGCCAATAATATTGGATACAATCTAACAAACTCTGGTACAACACCATTTACATTTGAAAGTGAAGAATTGACAGGTATGTTAGATGGATATTACAGTGTTGATACAGTTACAGATACTACAATTGGTAATTTCTCAAAGTTTGAAATACCAAAGAGAACAATTGGAATTAATACATCTGAAATACAATCTCTAGCTGGTGATATCTATTTTGCAAAAGCAAACTATAAGATGCAGACTAGTCAAAAATTAGTATATACTGCATCTGGTGGAGGAATTCCTGGATTAACTCCTGGTACAACTTACTATGCTATAAGTGATGGTCCAGATCATTTTAGAGTAGCAGCATCAATTCAAGATGCAACGGGTGGAAATCCAATAAGTATTGGAACAACAGTTGCAGGTAATTTTACTCTTACAACTCCATCAATATCAGGAACATCTGCTGGTATTGGTACGATTGGTATTACATCAACATCAACTAAAGTCAAAGGTTATGATACTCTCTTTAAGAGATTCCTAAGAACGGGTGATAGATTTAGAATTAAAGATGATGCGACTAACCCTCCAACGTATCGTGATTTCACAGTTGCATCTGTTATTGATGATACTGAATTGTCTATAGACCAAGCACCAGGTACAAATGTTGCGAATGGTAAGTACTATATTGACAGTAAAGTCAATACAAGACCTGACGGTTCTTTCTTACATCGACCATTTGATGGTGGAGTAGAAATCGACGCTGGTACTTCTCCAAGAAGTTCAATTGTTAGACAGACTCGTAAGTATTTCCGTTATCAGTCAGGTAAAGGTATTCAGTGTTCTGTTGCGGTAAACTTTAATCCTTCAAGACTTGTTAATACTATAGTTGGTGTTGCGAATACAGTTTTACCAGCACAACAATATACATTTGATGTAAATAATAATGGTGTAGGAACTTATAACATATCAGGTAATGATCGAGATGGTAGAGTTCTAGGTGAGAATAGTACTATTGTAGTCACAAAAGGTGATACTTTAACTATTGATATCAATGCTTCGGGTCATCCATTCTGGATAAAAACAGTACAAGGCACTGGAACAGGAAACGCTGTGACTACTGGTATGTCAAATAATGGTGATGATGTTGGTACAATTATTTGGAATACTACATCAATCTCACCAGGAACATATTACTATAATTGCCAAAATCATGCCTCTATGTTTGGACAAATTACTGTTGAGTCTGCTAATTCATCAAGCACTGTCGCAACAGCAACTACCAAATATCCTCATGGTTTGACAAGAACAAGTAATGTAACAATAAAAGGTGCTGCAGATTCTGTATTTAATGGAACTTTCCCTGTTAAAGCATTTACTGAATTTACGTTCAGTTATTATCTACCATCAGTACCAAACGTATCTGTCCCTGATGGAATTGTTGAATATAATATAGACAGTTGGGCTAATAGTGCTGTCCGTTGTGGTTTGTTTGATTACCAAAATGGAATGTTCTATGAGTTTGATGGGCAAGTGCTCTATGCGGTAAGAAGATCCTCTGTACAACAAATAGCGGGTACTGTTAATGTTATTAATGATTCTAATATTGTTACTGGAAGCGATACAAATCTATCTGGTCAATTATCAGTAGGTAGTCACGTTGTTATCCGTGGTGGAAGCTATAAGATAACAAACCTAGCATCTAAGACAGAGATGCATATTCAACCAGCATATAAAGGTGTAACAGCCTCTGATGTTATTGCAACAAAAACAGTAGATACAAGAATCCCACAACATGAGTGGAACATTGATAAGGCAGATGGCACAGGTCCATCAGGTTTCATCTTGGATATGACTAAGATACAAATGGCATACATTGATTATTCTTGGTATGGTGCTGGTAAAGTTCGTTTTGGATTTAAAGATGCAAATGGTCATGTAAAATATATGACCGAATTCCTCCACAATAATATTTTGGAAGAAGCATATATGAGATCAGGTAACATGCCAGGTCGTTATGAAATTGAAAATACATCTGATACCTTACCGACATATGTTCCATCTCTATTCCACTGGGGTACTTCAGTTATTATGGATGGAAAGTTTGACGATGATAAAGCGTATCTATTTACTGCTTCCTCTAACACACTTAACTTCACAAACGGTGACTCAAGCACAGCGAATCCAAATGGTAATTCATACGTTGTTCGTTATTATAGTTGGTCTAATCGAGAGTATGATTTCTACGTAAGAATTCCTTTCGCATCATCACACGCTGATAAGTTCAGTCAAGGTGTGTCTTTATATACTACAAATGGACAACTTGATGGTGAAGAGGTTGACTTTACACAATATTCTGGAAGTTCAGTATTTGTACACATTTACATTGGTTCTTCAAGAAGTTACTATGGTACACCTGCGGTTTATCCAACAGTAACATCAAGTGATGCTGTTAGTATTGGTGCTCCTGCTGCAGGTTCAGGTGATGATGTTGATCTTCAAAATGAAGTACCATTAATTAGTATACGTCTTGCTCCTTCAGTGGATAATAACCTTACTGGTGCATTAGGGCAAAGAGAAATTGTTAACCGAATGCAGTTACAGTTGAAGCAATTGGGTATTACCTTATCTCATGATTGTAACGTTGATCTAATATTGAATGGTGAAATAAGTAATCGATCATTCGCTACTGTAACAAATCCATCACTCTCTGAGTTAGTTAAACACGCTGCTGGTGATAGGGTTATTGGAGGTACGAAGATATTCTCGTTACGTGCATCTGGTGGACAAGAAAACGCTGCTGGTACTAAGAAATTATCAGCAACCTCTGACTTTGACATCTCTCAAATCTCTGACTTAGGAAACTCAATTCTAGGTGGTGACGGAACATTCCCGAATGGTCCTGATATATTAACCATCGCTATCATTCCAATTGATACCTCTGACATCAACGCTACTACTCCATTAAAAGTTTCATCTAGAATAACTTGGACTGAATCTCAGGCATAGTATTGACACTTTGAAAAGTATACTATATAATAAAGTACACATTAATATAAAGTCATGGCAAGTGAGCAACAAAACCATTTAAAATCTGTCATCGAGCAATCACAAGGACTTGTGAGCGAAATCAATCAACTTGAGGGTCAGGCAAAGTCAAAGAGAGATATGCTTTTAAAACTACAGGGAATTATAGAGTATCTACAACAAACTGGTGTTGTACTTCCAGAAGAAGAGGTAGAAACTGAAGTTGTTACCCCTGATGCTGAAGCACCTGAGTCTTAATTATAAATACATAAAAAAGAATAATGTAAATGGGATTAATTGGTCGCCAACAAACTAGTGGTGCATTTCAAAAACTTGATGATATAAGCAGCACTTTTGATGGTTCAAAAGTGATGTTTGGATTGACATCTTCTGGAGATGCATTTTATGCCGATAATCCTTTTACGCTTTTAGTTTCTGTTAATGGAGTGGTGTTAGAACCAAATACTGCTTACACTATTTTTGAAGACCGAATTACATTTACATCTGCACCTGCAAATGGAGCGAACGCATTTATTGTAGTTCTATCAACAGTTACATTTTCAGCATCACAAAAGTTTAGTTCTTTATCTATAGGTAAGAGAACAGGATCAGCAGCGACAATTGATTTAAAAGGTCAAAATTTTGTTATCCAAGATAGGTCTGGGATATTTCATACCATCGCTTTAAACGTAGCATAAATAAAAAGAAAGTAACTAATCATAATGGCAGATAGATTTCCCTTAATACTGAATACGAGTGCAAGTCAGATACAGGAGATTGCGTCTGGTGATCAACTTGATTTAACAGGTAATAATATAGCAAATGCAGGTATCGTCACCGCAACTGCGTTTCATGGCGATGGTTCAAACTTAACAAATGCAGGAGTATCATTATCAGGTTCAACAAATAATACAATAGCAACTGTAAGTGGTGCAGACGCATTAGTTGGTGAATCAAATTTAACTTTCGATTCTTCAACAAATAAACTCGCTGTAACAGCAGCAGATTCTTACGTTAATATTGGTAGTAATTCTAATAGATTGGAATTAAGAAATTCTGGTAGTTCTTATATGTACCATTATGGTGGTGGAACTTTTCATATAGCTCTAGCTGGAAGTAGTAATTTAATTCAG
>CENX01213603.1_pt1 | contig 11477 bp, 9 predicted proteins | sample 361321 | NCBI WGS metagenome assembly CENX01 (sample SAMEA2619678, study PRJEB7988) | marine metagenome | isolation source: saline water (ENVO:00002010), including | reverse complement strand
TTGGCCACACCCCAATCCGAAACAAAGTCATAGTATTCTAATCCTTTAGCAAGAAAAATTCTAAAATTCTTATCAATTTTTTCATTAAAGATTTCTATCTCATTTTCTGAAGGATTTTCTAAGAACAGTGTTGATCCAGTGCCACTTAATTTAAGCTTTTTAAAGGTTTTAAATGGTAATTGATTTCTAAGATATTTATAGAATGCCTCAAATTCTTTATTTTCTTTGATTAATACAGGTAAAAAGCTATTTATTTCTTTATTTAGACTGCTCTGAAATTCAAGATATTCTGAATCATAAAGACTCTGAGTTGAAACAAATATTTTTGGACAAAGCAGAAGGTATTTAGAAGAGCTGAATGACCTTTTTCCTAATATTTCACCTATCCCTGAAGCATGACAACTCCATTTATTTACAAAAATAGGCACATCTGCACCTAAGGCTAAACCTATTTCAGCATTATCGATCTCTTCAACTTGGATACTGTGAAATTTTGCAAGAAACTGTAAACAAATTGCTGCATTTGAGCTACCTCCACCTAACCCTGCACCTATTGGGATTAATTTTTTAATCTTTATTTTAAATTTTTGATTTACTTTGTATTTCTGATTGAACCATTTAATAGTTTCAGCTATAGAGTTATTTCTGTTTATTATTTTTTCATTTGAATCAACTTGGATTTCATCACTTTCTTTGAACTCGATTTCATCATATAAATCTATAATCTGAAAATGAGTATTGATCTCATGATAGCCATTATCTAGTTTTGACATTACGTTTAGGTGACTATTTACTTTTGCGTAAGATCTATATTTATACTTCATTTAATATTAAATTAATCCTTGAATCATTAGTCTTTCCAGCTATCTTAATATTGCAATCTTGACTGGCTCTACATTGATTTGCCAATAAAAAGTAGAATTCAGATGGAGATGGAAGTTCATTGTGAAATAGAGCATATCTTTCATTAGAGCTAATCCATAAATTGTTTTCATTACTGACTCTATACAGAAGATTAATACCTAATGTGTCATACACCTCTATAGAAGATTTTTTAATATTTGTTGATATTTTCACTTTAAAAATTGAAGATTGCGCCTTAGATATATAAGATAATTTTCCTTCAAGATTGTAACTTTTATTAGATGTATTTAAACTTGCACAGCTAGTTAGAATCAGAATTAGAGAAATTAGTTTTAAATAAGAATTAAAATAGTAACTATGGAATTTCATTGCTGGGGCATAAGTCATAAATCTACCTCTTTAGAGGTTAGAGAAAAATTTGCGTTTAATAAAGACAAGATTGATGAAATCTTAGCAAAACTTAAAACTTTGACCTCTTTTGATAATGGTATTTTCTTGTCGACATGCAATAGAACAGAGTTTTATTCATTTTGCTCAAGAATAGAGATAAAAAAATTTGATGCGCATTTAGAACATATCCTTGGGAAGGGGCTAGAAGTAAGAAAAAATGATCAATATCTACTCTCTGATAATGATGCATTTGCTCATTTACTCCGTGTCATGACTGGTATTGATTCAATGATTGTTGGGGAGCCAGATATTTTTGGACAAGTTAAGAAAGCATATGAGAATTCTCGTTCATTTGGCTATTTAAATTCAAGTCTCGACTCTATCTTTTCTAAATCAATTAATATTACAAAGGAAATTCGCTCAGCTACAGATTTATCAAAGAATCCAGTTTCGATAGCATCGTTAGTCGAGAACATAATTTTGAAAGAAGGACATTCACCTGTTCTGATTATTGGTGCTGGTGATATAGGAAAGCCTCTATTAAAGCGATTAATTGCAAATGACTATGAAGTAGCGCTTTTCAACAGATCAAAAGTAGAAGTTGATGGAATAATAAGCAATCCACTTAGTGAATTAAGTGCAAATATTAACGAATATAAGACCATTGTAGTTGCTGCTCCATCAGAGAAAGAATTTTTTGAATCAAAAGATTTTAAAACTGCTGAACATAGATTGATTTTTGATTTAGCAATACCAAGAAATTTAGATAGCAGCTTAAATAATTTTAAGAACTTAAAGCTTTTAACATTGGATGAAATAAGCATGATGGTTGAAGAAAATATAAAAGGAAGAAAAGATTCTGTAGCTCAAGCTGAAGGAATAATTGAAAAAAACTCCGAAATAGAATTCAGAAGAATCAAAAATAAGAAAAATACAGATGCTAAACAAAAAAAATTTAGAGAAAGTCTAGCTGAAACTAAAGATGAAGCTGTGAATAAAGCGAAGGAAAGGATACTTAAAGGAGATAATATCGAAAATATAATTGATGACCTTGCTAATGAAATTGCTTCTAAAAATGCCTTTCAAGTATCAAAAATCTTAGATAGTTCAACTAGAAACGAAAAAAATAAGCAAACATGAAACAAGGTATAAGAGATTCTTTAGATAATATTCAAAAAAAGTCTGATGATTTAAGTGCTAAATTATCTGATCCTAGTATCACATCAGACATTAATCAACTGACTAGGCTAAACAAAGAATATTCTGAAATAAAAGATGTAGTTGAAAATTGGATTAAATACCAAAAGCTTGAATTATCAATTGAAGATCTAGACAGTCTTATTAAAGATGAAGAAATGAAAACTCTTGCTTTAGAAGAAAAAGATAAAAATTTGAAAGAACTTCAAAAAGTCGAAGAAGAAATAATGGTTCAATTATTGCCAAAAGATAAAGATGATGAAAGAAATTCCTTTGTCGAATTACGTGCGGGTGCTGGTGGCGACGAAGCAGCAATTTTTGTAGGGGATTTATATAGAATGTATGGCAGATTTGCAGAAAGAAATAATTTGAAAGTCGAAAAAATAAAAGAAATACCATTGGGGGTAGGGGGATTTAAAGAGATAGTAATAAAAGTAATTGGATCAGATTCATATGGAAATCTAAAATTTGAATCTGGAGTTCATAGAGTTCAGAGAGTTCCTCTGACAGAATCTCAAGGCAGAATACATACTTCAACTGCAACAGTAGCAGTATTGCCTGAAATGGATGATATAGAAGAGAAAGATTTAGATATGTCAGAAATAAGAGTAGATACTTATCGAGCTTCAGGCGCAGGAGGACAGCATGTAAATAAGACTGACTCCGCAGTTAGGTTAACTCATTTACCTTCAGGAATAGTTGTTGAGTGCCAAGATGATAGAAGTCAACATAAAAATAAGGCAAAAGCCTTAGGATTGTTATCCTCTAAGATTTATGACATAGAAAAACAAAAACTTGAACAAGAAAAAGCAAGTGAAAGAAAATCATTAGTTGGGACCGGTGATAGAAGTGAAAAAATTAGAACTTATAATTTTCCTCAAGGAAGGATAACTGATCATAGATTAAAGTTAACACTTTATAACATAGATAGTTTTATTGATGGCGATATTAATGAAATGGTTAGTTCACTGAAAGCACAAAGTAACGCTGAAAAGCTTCTAGAAATTGAAAATAAATAGATCTTCAACTAAAAAAATAAAGTTAATCTGGGAGTCAGTATATAAAGATGAGTACGATGAGGGTTTCAGATTCCTCATTCTTGGACTCTTAGATAAAAATTTTGATTTAGATAAAGTATTTCAGGATATTAAAAGCAAAAAACCAGTCCAGTATATTATCAATGAGTGGAATTTTTATGAGGGAAACTATTTTTTAACTAAAGACGTTTTAATTCCAAGACCAGAGACTGAAATATTAGTTGATTATGTTAAGAATAATTTCTCTGAGCTAAAAACTATACTTGATCTCGGAACAGGTTCAGGCTGCATTGCAATTGAATTATCAAAAATTTATAAGAATGCAGAAGTTCTTGGTTCGGATATATGTGCAAAAGCACTTAAAGTTGCAAATAAAAATAATGCTCAAACAAAGAACAAAGTAAAATTGATTAAATCTAATTGGTTCTCAAATATTGAGGGACAGTTTGATCTTATTGTTGCAAATCCACCATATATAGCAGAAGGTACAAAACTTGATGTCAGCACTCTATTTGAGCCAGGAATAGCACTATTTTCTCGAGATGCTGGTCTAAAAGACCTAAAAAAAATAATTTCTGAGGCACTTAATTATCTTAAAATTAAGGGTGTATTAATTTTAGAACATGGACTTAATCAATCATCTGATCTAAGTGAATATATGAAACATTTAGGATACAAAAATATAGGTACTTTTAATGATCTAAAAAATATAAAAAGGTTCATATATGGATATAAATAATTCATTAGTTTCCAGATTCTATTCCCAGATTATTCTTGAAGATTTTTCTATCCAGGATCAGGAGAATCTTCTAAAAAAGGAAATCACAATAATTGGTTGTGGAGGCCTAGGCTCACCTGTGAGCATATATTTAGCAGCATCTGGAGTTGGAAGAATTAATTTGGTTGATCCTGATGTAGTAGAAATAAGAAATTTACATAGGCAAGTCTTTTTTCAAGAAGAAGATATTGGAGAATTCAAAGTAGATGTACTTAAAGACCACATTGAAAGATTAAATTCTCATTGCAAAGTTAATACCTTTAAAAGTAAATCCTGGGAAATAAATTTTAATGAATATTCATCGGAGATGATATTTGACTGCTCAGATAATTTTCGTACTAAGTACTCTCTTAACGAAGCATGTGTAAATAATAATGTTCCTTTTTGCAATGCTTCTGTATCCGATTCTGATGGGCAGATAGCTCTTTTTGCAAATAAGGTAGATTCCCATTGTTGTTATAATTGTCTTTTTCCAGAAAATGGTGATATTGATGCCAATGATTGTGCTGAAGCTGGAGTTCTAGGGCCTACTGTATCTTTAGTAGCCTCTTTGCAAGCTTTAATAGGCTTAAAATATCTGCTCAATAAGTTTAATGATACTGAAACTATCTTTAGAGTATCTTCAAAAAAAATAAGTATCGAAAAAAATAAAATTTTATCTAATTCTTCTTGTAGACTTAATAAGCTATGAAAAAACTAGGCATTGTTGAAGGTTTTTATGGAGGGAGCTTAAATTTCCATGATAGAAATTCTATTGTTGAATTATTAAGTAAAAATAGTCTTAATTATTATCTTTATGCACCTAAAGAAGATCCTTTTTTACGAAATCATCTTGATTTAGACCCTACACCTGATTGGCAAAGTTCATTTAACGACTTTGTTGATCTATCTAGCAGTCATAAAGTGACTATAGGCGTCGGTCTAGCTCCAATAGATAAAAAACATGCTAATGAATTAAACAAAAAAATTGAATTATTTATGAGTCTAGGAGTTAGCAATTTTTCATTATTATTTGATGATATAGATCAAGAATTTTCTCTGGTAGAACAGTTAGATATTTTTCATGAAACAAAAAACAACTTTAATGATATAAGTTTAAATTTCTGTCCTACAGTCTATTGTTCTGAGCTAATAGATAAAGATAAAAATCACCAAGATTATTTCAATGAATTCTGTAGTATTTTTCCAAAAGATGAAAATTTCTTTTGGACGGGTGAAAAAGTAATTTCCAAGAATATAAATAAAGAGTGTGAAAAAATATTAGAACCATTTAATAAAAGTAATGTATGCATTTGGGATAATTATTTTACAACGGATTCATGTCCTGAAAGGCTGAATCTAACTTTATGCAACCATATCGAACGAGATTTGCTTGAGAATAAAGGTACCTACCTAATTAATCTAACTGGTATGCCAAGAACAGACTTGATGCTAGTAGACATTTTTGGTGCATTTATATCAAATTCTGGAATAGATTTTGCCGATATACTCAAAAAACATGGTGTAGAAAATAATCTAATAGAGCTGATTAAAGTCTTTGATCCTGCTCAAAAAATAAGGCTTTCAGAAGAAGAAAAGAAGAAATTACATGATATTACCTTTTCATGGTTTCACCCACTAAAGAATGAATGGTATCCTTATCTTAATAGGCTTAGAAAAGGGGAGTAATAATGAGCAATATGCAGAAATGGAGCAAAAATGTTGGTAGCTTAATTAGCTATGCGGAAAGGATTTTTCCTGATGTAGAAATAGTAACCAGAAACCTATCTGGAGAGATCACCAAATCAAATTATGGCGAAGTAGCAAAAAGGGCTAAGAAGTTAGGTTCCTCGCTTGAAAATTATGGGATAAAGCATGGTCAAAACGTAGGTTCATTGGCACTAAACACATATAGGAACATGGAGATGTACTTTGGTATTTCTGGTATGGGCGCAGTGATGCATACAATTAATTTCAGATTACACCCAGAACAAATTGTTTACATAATCAACCATGCTGAAAATAGAATTATTTTTGTTGAAACAGTATTTGCACCCTTGCTTGAAGCAATTCAAGATAATTGCCCAACTGTTGAACAATATGTTCTTTTATGTTCAGCAGACGAAATGCCAGAAACTAAGTTGAAGAATGTAATTTCTTATGAAGAATTTATAGAAGATGGTGATGAAGAATATGAATGGCCAGAATTAGGAGAAGATGCACCATGCGGACTTTGTTATACATCTGGAACGACTGGAAATCCAAAAGGAGTACTATATTCTCATAAATCTACTCTATTACATACCTGGGCTGGATCATCTGCTAATGGAATGGGTTTAAGTGCAGATGACTCAATACTAATGGTAGTGCCTATGTTTCATGTAATGGGTTGGGGTCTTCCTTATATTGGAGCTATGAATGGCATAAAATTAGTTCTACCTGGAATGGGAATGGATGGAGCTGCCTTAGTTGAATTAATTCAGAAAGAGGATGTAACTCTTGCATTTGGAGTACCAACAATATGGTTGGGCTTATTAGGTTATTGTGAAGAAAATAAGATTAAGCTCGATAATGTAAAACAAACTATTATTGGTGGTTCAGCTGTACCTTATGCAATGATTAAAGAATTTGATGAAAAGCATGATATAAATGTTGTACAAGGCTGGGGAATGACAGAAACAAGTCCTTTAGCAACTGCTACTTTAAGAACTCCTGCAATGGATAAAATGCCAAAAGAGGAGAGATATAAATTACAGACCAAACAAGGCAAACCTATATATGGTATTGAGTTAAAAATCGTTGATGATGATGGAAACCGTTTGTCTGAAGATGGTGAAGCATTTGGTAAATTACTAGTTAGAGGCCCTTGGGTAAATAAAAGATATTACAAACATGATGAGGATGCTATTGATGCTGATGGTTGGTTTGACACGGGGGATATCTCAAGTATTGATCCAGAAGGCTATATGACGATAGTTGATAGAGCAAAAGACGTCATTAAATCTGGAGGTGAGTGGATTAGCTCAGTTGATCTAGAAAATGCCGCACAAAGCCATCCTGATATTATGCAGGCAAGTGTAATTGGAGTGGCACATCCAAAATGGGATGAAAGGCCATTACTTTTAGTAGTTCCAGCAAATGATAAAAAAGATAAAGAATCAATTTATTCATTCTTGGAGGATAAAATTGCAAAATGGTGGAAACCAGATGACATTGTTTTTGTAGAAGAGTTGCCTATAGGAGCAACTGGAAAAGTCCTTAAGATTGAACTCAGAGAGCAATATAAAGACCATTTAATGAAATAGGAGGAAAAATGGAAGCAATTAAAGCAGAAGAATTACATACATTAATCGGAAAAGTAAACAGCACATCTTGGTTTAAGGTTGATCAAGACAGAATCAATGCTTTTGCAGATGTATCTGAAGACCCACAATTTATTCATGTAGACCCAGAAAAGGCAACACCAATATTTGGCAGCACAATTGCTCATGGAGCACTAATGTTGTCCTTGTCTGTAGGTAAAGGCTATGAAACAGCAATTCCAATTGAAGGCACAAAAATGGCAATGAATTATGGGTACGATAAAATTCGTTTTATCAATCCAGTCCCTGTAGATTCTAATTGTAGGTATAACAGCACTCTTATAGAAGTTACTGATAAAGGTAATGGACGCTGGTTAATGAAAACAAAAATTGAATTAGAAGTAGAAGGTTCTGATAAGCCTGGATTTGTGGCAGAGAACCTGGCAATGGTTTTTGTTTAAGAAGCTATTAATATTTTTAGTATCAGCAGTTCTAGTAATTGTTATAGTGCTGCTTTTACTTGATCCTATATTAAAGCCTGAGTATAAAAATAAAGATGAGTGTAAATCATACGGCACTCTTGAGCTTCTATGCGGACTACAAAACCCTGAAGATTTTGCAGAAATTCCTGGTGAAAATGCTGTAATCGTCTCTCAATTTTCTGGTCTAGCAGAATTGAATTATGGAGAAACTAAATCTGGAATTCTTTCAAGGATGAACTTGGATACAAGAGAGATTGAAGATTATCAGATTAGATTTGAACTAGATAATAATCTTGGAATTGGAGAAGAGGGCTGCGAGCCATTTGAGGGACTATACCCGCATGGAATAGATGTTTATCAAAACATATCTATAAGAGATGAAAGTTTCAGCCCCTTTCTCAAAGAAGCTCATTTATTAGCTGTAGTGAATCATCAATTAGTTGATAGAATCGAGTTTTTTTTATTTTTCAGTGATCAAGTTGTGTTCTCTGACTCGAGTGCTAGAGAATTATTTTGGGTGGGCTGTGTGGCAGGGCCAAAAAATTCAACTTATTTTAATGATGTTGTTATCTCAGATGAAAATGGCTCATTCTATGCTACTCATCAATATGATAAAGATTGGGGATTCTCGAAACTATTTATTTTTAATATTTTTCGTTGGGATACTGGTTATGTATATGAGTGGAGCAAAGAAACAGGGTATTCAATTCTTAATAATTCAGAAGGAGCATGGCCAAATGGAATAGAAATGATTAGTGATACTGTTTTTGTTAGCTTCAGAATGAATGGATCTATTAGCGCCATAAATAATAATGGTGAAAGAAAAGATTTAAAATTTAGATCATACCTAGATGGTGGTTCTGATAATATAATTGCTAAGGATGAAGAGCTTTGGATTGCGGTACAAGATACAAACTTTGGAGGATTGACTTGCATGGAGCCAAATCAAATTCAATGTGCAACACCATTTTCAGTAATCAGAACTGATGCTGATTTAAACATTATTGAAGAAATAAATTTTGGTGATGTTTCTTTTGGTGGTTTATCAGTGGTGTATCCTCACAATAATGAACTATTTTTAGGCTCATATAAGTCTGATAGGATAGCAATTTACAATACCAATGATTAGGTTTTTACTTTCCTTCTTTTTCATATTTGATCTAACTGCAAGCACAAAGCTATATATTTTAGGGACAGGCACCCCCAACCCTAATCCTGAGAGAGCTGGATCTTCATACCTTCTTCTCATAGAAGATATACCTTATTTAATAGACTTTGGTTCAGGAGTAGTAAGACGGGTAGCTGCTCTTACAAAAACTTGGGGCGGTAATTTGGAAATCGATACAGAAGACCTAGAGCATGTATTTCTTACACATATGCATTCAGATCATAATTTAGGTTTAGCAGATCTAATTATTACGCCTTGGATAATGGGCAGAGAGCATAAGTTAGTCCTTCATGGTCCAAAAGCATTAGATAGAATGGCAAAGAATCTAATAGAAGCTTTTGAATTTGATATTAATTACAGAATCAATGGTACTCAACCACAAAATAACACCGGCTATAAGTATGACTTTAATCAAATTTTTGATGGGTATATATATGAAGATGATTTTATAAAAGTAGAAGCATTTAAGAATAGTCATGGTGATCTAGAAGAATCTTATGGTTTTGTTTTTCAAACACCACACAAAAAAATAGTATTTTCTGGAGATACTGCCCCTTCTGAAAAGCTTTTATTAAAAGCTAAAGGTGCAGATATTCTCGTACATGAAGTTTATTCCCAGGCAGGTTTTGAGAAAAAGACACCTGATTGGCAGATGTATCATGCAGCACATCATACAAGTCCAGAAGAGTTGGGAAGGATAGCATCCAAGATTAACCCTAAGAAACTTGTTCTTTCTCACATCCTTTTTTGGGGTGCAGAACCTGAAGATATTAAAAAAGAAGTGCAATTATTTTATGAAGGAGAAGTGATAGTAGCAGAAGATTTATTGCTTATTGATTAGGAGCTAAGTAATCTTTTTAAAATTTCATTAATAGATTTAGGGTTTGCTTTACCTTGGGTTTCTTTCATGACCTGACCTACAAAAAAACCGAAAAGTTTGTCCTTTCCAGAATTATAGGCATCAACTTGACCAGGGTTATTATCAAGAACTGATTTAGCTATTAATTCAAGTTCAGTCTCATCAGATATTTGCTCTAAGCCTTTAGATTTAATGATCTTTTCTGCACTATCTCCTGTATTCCATATTTCTTCTAAAATGTCTTTTGCAATTTTTCCTGAGACTGTACCATCATTAATTTTTATCATTAAATTAGAGAAGTTATCTGAAGTTATTTTTGAATCACTCAGAGAAACATCATTTTTATTCAATAAAGCATTCACTTCTCCCATGATCCACTTAGCAGACAACTTAGGATCTGAATTTTTTGAAACTTCCTCAAAGAAATTAGCTGTTTGCTTATCTGAACATAGCACCTTTGCCTCATAATCATCTAGTTCATAGACATTTCTAAATCTTTGTTCTTTTTCATCTGGTAATTCATCCATATTATTGCTGACATCTTTAATCAAGTCAGAAGATATATTCATGGGAACTAAATCAGGACATGGAAAATATCTATAATCATTTGCAAATTCCTTTGTTCTCATAGATCTTGTCTCATCTTTTGTGGAATCATACAATCGAGTTTCTTGCTCAACTGTGTTTCCTCCCTCAAGACATTTAATTTGCCTTTTAATTTCAAAATTTATTGCTTTCTCAACAAACTTAAAAGAGTTAATATTTTTGATTTCTGCTCTAGTTCCAAACTCTTTAGAATCGGGACGCATTATTGAAACATTTGCATCGCATCTCATTGATCCTTGAGACATGTTTCCGTCAGATATATCTAAATAGGTAATTATTTGATGAATCTTTTTAAGATAATCTACAGCTTCAGATGCAGATCTTATATCTGGTTCAGAAACAATTTCTAGCAAAGGGACTCCTGATCTATTTAAATCGATCACAGATTTAGAATCATATTGATCATGCATAGATTTTCCAGCATCTTCCTCTAAGTGAGCTTGATGAATTCTTATTTCTTTGCCACCAACATCGATAACCCCATCTTTTACAATTGGGAAGTGTAGCTGAGTGATTTGATAGCCTTTTGGTAAGTCAGGATAAAAGTAGTTTTTTCTATCAAAAATCATTGTTTTAGCAATTTTTGCTGAAGTAGCTAAACCAAATTTAATACCTTGTCTCATTGCTTCCTCATTCATAACTGGCAAAACCCCAGGCAGACCCATATCAATTAAATCAACTAATGTATTTGCATCTTCTCCAAACTTATTTTTTGCTGGAGAAAATAACTTTGTATTAGTTAATAACTGAACATGAACTTCAAGACCAATTACAGGCTGCCATCCATTTACTAAGGTGTCATTTTGTGCCAATCG
>CENX01128756.1_pt1 | contig 11485 bp, 12 predicted proteins | sample 361321 | NCBI WGS metagenome assembly CENX01 (sample SAMEA2619678, study PRJEB7988) | marine metagenome | isolation source: saline water (ENVO:00002010), including | reverse complement strand
TTAAATGATAATTTTAGTCAACCAGAAGCCTATAAAGAAGCAAAAGGATGGCTTGATCTTTTAAAAAATGAATCAAGCACCAGTTAAACTGAGTATAATAATACCTCACCATAAGGGTGAAGCTTTACTCTATAAATGCTTACAATCTCTACATAATACAAGTTATTCAAATTATGAAATCATAGTAGTTGATAATAATACAAAAGATAAAAGTATCTCAAAATCAAAAAAAGAATTTCCTGAAATCAAAGTTTTATCCTTAGAACAGAATCTTGGATATGCGGGAGGATGTAATAAAGGAGCCTTAGAAGCTCAAGGAGAACTTCTTTTGTTCTTAAATAATGATACTATACATGAAAAAAATTGGATTGAACCCTTAGTCGATATGATGGATAATTATAAAGATATAGGATCAATACAACCAAAAATAAAAAATATAAATAATAAAGATAGATTTGATTACGCAGGAGGATCAGGGGGGTTCTTAGATATTTTTTGTTTTCCTTTTGCGAGAGGAAGAATTTTTAACTCTATTGAAGTTGACGCAAATCAATATGACAATCAATTAGAAATTTTTTGGGCATCAGGTTGTGCATTTATTACTAGAAAGAATATTTTTAATGAAATAACTTTTGACAGTACTTTATTTGCATATATGGAAGAAATAGATTATGCATGGAAATTACATTTACTAGGTTATAAAAATTATGTAGAACCAAAATCAGTTATTTATCATGATGGTGGAGAGTTTTCATCAAGAAAGTTTTTAAAATCATATTATAACCATCGAAATAGTTTAATATTATTTTTAACAAATCATAATCTAATTTTTACGGCACTGCTACTTTTACCTAAAATATTACTAGAAATCATTTCATTAGTTAGATATCTATTTCAATTAAACTTAAGTGGAATTATTGCACAACTAAGTTCAATTATGTGGATTTTATCACATCCTGTATATATAATTAGAAGAATTTTTAAAATTAATAGGTTTAAAAGAAAACCTCTTTATTCAATTGTTAGAAAAATGTATAAGCCAAGTATAGTTATTACATACTTTATATTTTTAAAAAAGAAATTTTCTGATTTATCAATTAGCTAATTCAGTATTTCTAGACACTTCGCAAAAAATTATTGATAACACTACAATAGCTGCTCCCAAATAAGATAAAAGCCCTAAAATTTCATAACCAAAATAAACAGAAAATAAAGCAGCAAAAACTGGTTCCATTGCTATTATAATAGCAGTCTCGCTTGCAGATAATATTTTTTGAGCCCAAATCATAACAAGAAGAGCAAAAGTAGTTCCAAAAATACCAGTAATTAAGATTGCTGAAATTGCTTCACTTGAAAAAACTATTTTAGATATATCTTCAACTAAAAGACTACCTAATAATGATAAAATTGACGCTACAAGTGATTGAATTACAAAAAAATTAATAATTCTATCTTTATTGAATCTATCTTGAATTATAATATGAATGGCAAAGGATAATGCGCACCCAAATGTTAATTTATCTCCAAAATTGAAACCATTAGGAGAAATCATTTGAATTCCAATAAAAGCTAATAAAACTGAAATCCATATTCTCATAGAAATTGTTTCAACTTTAAAAATAAATAATATAATTGGAACCATAAGTACACTTATACTTGTAATGAAAGCTGAATTAGTAGGAGACGTAGCTTCCAAACCATAATTTTGGAAACCATAACCAATAAATAAAATTAATCCACATAGTGATGGACCTAGAAAATCTTGTTTCAAATATTTAAAATCACAAAGGAATATTACACATATAGCAGCTAAAAAGAATCTTAGTGCTGCAAAAATAAATGGTGGGAATGTTTCTAGATGAATTGCATCCTTAACAACAATAAAAGTTGCGCCCCAAATTAAAGCAGTAATAACTAATCCTATTTGAGCTAATATCTTCTTATTTTTTAGCATTAACAATTGTAGTTATCTCAAATGTAAGATTTTTTACGTGAACTTCTTTAAAATTTGAACGTATTAACAAATCTTCCAATTCACTTGAAGTAAAAAAATTCTCTACAGATTCTGGTAGATATCTATAAGCCTTTGAATTTGAGAAAAAAGATGCTATTCGAGGTAAAATATTATTGAAATACAATTTAAATAATTTTGAAGCAAAAGAAGATTTAGGCTGTAAAAATTCTAATATACCAAGCTTCCCATTTGGTTTGAGTACTCTATAAAATTCAGATAACCCTTTTTCAAAATCTCCTAAATTTCTAAAGCCGTATGATATAACTAATTTATCAAATGTATTATCATCAAAAGGTAAATTTTCTGCATCACCTTCAATAAAATTTATATCATTAAAATTGTTTTTTCTAGATTTTTGCCTTGCTTTTTCTAGCATATTCGCTGATAAATCTAAGCCAATGACTTCACACTTAAATTTTTTCTTAATTGTAAGTGCTACATCACCAGTTCCTGTAGCTACATCAAGCACTTTATCTTTGGCAGAGAAACCCAATGAATTTATAAACTTTCTTCTCCATATTATATCAACACCCCCACTTAGGAAATGATTTAAAAAATCATAGGAACTAGAAATATCATTGAAAATATATTTTACAAATTCTTTCTTATCTTTTCCTTTATGCTTGAATTCATTCATTTTATTTAATATTTACTTTGTATATGTATATATGAATTTATAAGATTGATTTATAAATATATAGTTAATAATGATAAGAAATAAAAATAAATTCATAGATAGTTATAATAGATATATTTCTTCAAAAGATTCTATATCTTCAAAACAAACTTTCTCGTATACGACAAATTTATCCTGGAATAAGTTTGAGAGTTGCATAGATATTGAACATCCTAAACTTAAGAACATTTTTTTTGTAAATAAATCTTCAAAAAAATTTAAAATGCTATCAATAGGAAAACATAAATGTTTTATTCTAGATAATAAAAGTAAGGACAAATTTAATTATAATCTAAAAAGCTATGTAAAAGATATCCATTCAATTAATCATAGCAATGGAACTAATATTCCTGCTGTTGTTGGAGGTCAAAACTTTGATATAAATAAAAAAAATGACGATATTTGGTCTAATATTCCAACATTAGAATATTGGGTTCCAAAAATTCTTTTTTTAGATAATAATGGTATATCAACTATAACTCACTTTTTTGATGCTTATTTAGAACCAAATAATGCCTATGAGATAATTGATCATAATTGTTCTTTAATTGATTCTCTAATTAAAAATGAAGTAGCTTCTAATGAAAATATAATTATTAATAATGAAAAAAATCATGTTCATAAAAAAGAATTCAGTAATTCAATAAATGATATACAAAAAAAAATTAAAAGTAAAAAAGTATCAAAAGTAGTCATTTCAAATATTGTATCATTTAACATTGAAAAAAAACCATCATTTGTACCATTACTAGAAAATCTTACAAAAAATTATCCTAATTGTTCGGTTTTTTATAAAAAATTTAATAATTCTCAAATTATTATAGGGGCTACGCCAGAATTAATAATTAAGAAAACTAAAAATGAATTACAAACTAATGCTTTGGCTGGATCAAAGCCTATAGAAAGTAAAAATGAGCTATTAAATGATTCAAAAATTATTGAAGAACATGACATTGTTGTAAAAGGAATTATTGATAATCTAAATTCATTTAATCTTAAACCTAATATAGATAATAAGAATATATTTGAATTGAAAAATATCGCCCATATTATAACTAAAATTAATTCTCAAATTGATGATAGGCATAATCCATTAGATATACTAGATTCTTTAGTTCCAACTGCAGCTTTATGTGGCTATCCTAAAAAAGAATCATTGAAAATGATTAATAATTTAGAAAATTATGGAAGAGGACGTTATGCTGGTCCAATAGGTTGGATAGATTTAGATATGAACTGTGAGTTCTATGCTGCCATAAGAACAGCCTATTTTAATAAAAACAAACTTTATTTTTATGGTGGTGCTGGAATTGTAATAAATTCTAATACTGATCAAGAATGGGATGAGATTGAAAGAAAAATTAATGCAATAAGAGATATAATTAATGAGTAATATAAATTTAAATTGGTCACAGAAGATATCTGATACATTTTATGCTCTCGGTGTGAAACATGTATGTATTTGTCCAGGAGCAAGAAATACACCTCTGACTTTATCATTTATTAATAATAAAAATTTCATTACAACATCTCATATAGATGAAAGATCTGCTGGTTTTTTTGCTCTTGGTATTTCTAAAAAAACAGGTACGCCACCAATTATAATAACTACATCTGGAACAGCTGTAGCAAATCTTTATCCTGCTATTATTGAATCTAATTATAGTAAAACACCATTAATTGCATTAACAGCAGATAGACCTGAACATGATATAGGTGTTGGATCTAATCAAGCCATTGATCAAAAAAAAATATTTAACAATAATGTTAGGGCATTCATTGATTTAGGATTACCTAACATGGAACTTGATTTATTACAAAATGAAATTATAAATATTTTTAAATCATGTATTGGTACTTTCGAATCACCTCCAGGTGCAATCCATATAAATACTCCTTTTGATGAACCTTTAATTGAGGATATTAATAATATCCAAAATAATGAAATCGATAAGATAGAATTTAAACTTAAACATAGCTATTCACCTGATTTGAAAGGTAATGAAATAGAAAATTCATTAATAATATGTGGTGAGATTAACCCCAATGAATCTATAGATCAAATACTCGATTTCTCTGAACATGTTGATGCTCCAATATTAGTTGATCCTACATCAAATCTAAGATTTTATAAAAAGCATATGAACATAATATCAAATTATAATTTTATTATTGATAAAATAGAAAGATCACCTGATATTATTTTTAGATTTGGGCGTAAACCAACATCAAAAATCCTTCTTAAATTTTTAGAAAATCATAAGAATGTATATTTAATTGATAAATATCCAGATTTTAATGATTCAGCTAATCACAAAATTAAATCTGATTATAAATGCTTTTTAAATTATATTAAATCCTCATATAAAAAAATAAATAATAATCTATTATTAACTACTCTTATTAAATATCAAGATAAGATATCTAATCTAATTGATAATTCATCTAAAGATTACACAGAAGGGATATTCATTCATAAACTATTATCACAAATTCCTTCAAATTCTAATATCCTATTAGGAAATTCATTAGCTATAAGAGAAGTTGATGATATATGCTTAAATATTAATAAGAATCATAATATTTTCTGCAATCGAGGCGCTAGTGGAATTGATGGATTAGTTTCAACTATGCTTGGAATATCGTATGCCTGTAAAAACAAATCTAATATTGATTTAGCAATTTTAGGAGATCTAAGTTTTTTTCATGATATGAATGGATTGCATTTTCTAATTAATAATAAAATTAATACAAAATTTCTCATTTTAAATAATAATGGAGGACAAATATTTTCAAAATTAGATATAAGTAAATTTGATATTCCTGATTTTGACAAATTTTGGATAACCCCACTGAATATAGAGTTAAAAAATATATCACTACTTTATGGAATTGAATATACTGAACCGAAAGATTTGGATGATTTATTATTAATTATTAATGATAAATATGATAAACCATTAATTATTGATTATAAAATTGATATTAATATTTCAAAAGAAAGAAAAGAAAAATTAGTTAAATCAATTAATAAAATAATTAATTAATTATAGAGCTTTTCACCTTCAGATTTAGCAATAATTGCTGCTCCAATAGAGTCACTTGTTACATTAACCATAGTTCTTAACATATCAAGAGGTCTATCTACTGCAAGCATTGCTCCAACAATAATATCTACTCCTGCAACATTTGAAAGACCAACAGATTGTAAAACAATGAATATCATCACTAGACCAGCAGATGGAATTCCTGCAGCACCAATAGATGCAAGAAGAGCTGTAAATACAATTGTTAACTGTTGAACAAATGTTAAATCTATACCTGGTAAAATTTGTGCAATAAATAGTACACCTGCACATTCATATAATGCAGTTCCATCCATATTAACAGTTGCGCCTAAGGGCAAAACAAAACCTGAGGTTGTTTTGGAGATTTTAACATTATCACGAACACAAGACATAGTAACCGGAAGAGTTGCACTTGAAGAACTTGTAGAAAATGCCATCATCATTGCATTTCTCATCGCTTTAAAATGATATAAGGGTGAAATTGATGTAAATACATAAAAAATAAGTGGAAGAATGATAAATAGATGAATTAGCAATCCAATAAATATTGTAAGCATGTACATACCTATTGATGGTATAATACCAGTACCAGAATTATGAACAGCTTTAATGATTAATCCGAAAACTCCAATTGGTGCTAATTGAATAATAAAAGCAGTTATAAACATAATAGAGTCATATAAAGATAGCAAAATTGGTTCAATACTCTTTTTACGTTCAGTACTTAACTGAGTAATTGATATACCGAAAATTAATGCAAAAAATATTATTGATAACATATCTCCATTTACTATTGCATTGAATGGATTTGTAGGTATAATACGATAAATCATATCTACAAAAGATGAAGGAGCTGAAAGGACTCCCTGTGGATTAATGTCTTTAGGTAAATTATCTAGATTAAAATATGAACCCGGTCTTATAAAATTTGTTAATAATAAACCAATTGTTATCGCAAATAAGGATGTACTTATATAATACAAAAGAGTTTTTACTCCCAATCTAGAAAGATTAGAACTATCAGAAATTGTTCCTATACCAACAATTATTGATATGAAAACAATTGGTACTATCATCATTTTTAATAAACGTATAAATATATCTCCTAATGGGATAAATAATGATGATTGATCAAATGATATAGCGACTATAAATCCAAGAATTATAGCGCATATAATTTGTATATATTGTTGTTTTAGTAATTTCATAATAAAAAAAGGCTCCTATTGGAGCCTTTCTTTTCGACTTGATAACATCTCTGCTATACCTATATTTTTATATTAAAAAGATACAGAAAGTGATAATCTTAATCTAGTATCAGCGTTTGCATTATTTGCAATGTCTGCAGCAACAGCATCAGGTGTCATACAGTATTCAAAATTAGTTGTTAGACCATCAAGAATCTCATAACCAACACCAAATGTATAATGTGCAAGAATATCACTACCATCTCCAGCAGCTGAAACATCGATTGCACCTACACCAATTACACCCCAATTCCAACCCATTAGAAGTCTAGTGTCAGTTCCGTCACTATTAACCTGGAATCCAGTATATCTGTCACCATCAACATCTAATTTAAGTCCAATAGCCGCGCTAGGTGCTGTACTATTAACAAAATCTTCATATCTAATTGAGAACGTAGGAGATAGTGTTCTGGCATGTAAATAACTTGAAACGCATAATATTAAAGCTAAGCATACTATAATATTCTTTTTCATTTTTGATTCCTTAATTATTTAAAGGCCTGACCCCGAAAGATCAGGCCTTAAAATTGAGATTATTAAAATCCGAATCCAACAACCATTGATAGGTTGCCGTCTGAATCAGCACCTGTACCAACTAAATCATAGTTAGTGCTAATTGATGTATTGAAACCGTCACCACCAGTCCACCATGTGAAACCAAGACCAATAGAAGTTGATGTTTCATCAGCACCAGCAGTTGCAGGATCATCTCCTACCCAGCCCATTCTTAATGAAGCATTACCAACATTAAAACTCATTAGCATACCTAATGTTGAATCAAATCCAACACTTGTTGTACCGTTAAGAGCATAAGATACACCGTATGATGTAGCAACTGTTGGCTCAGCAGCGTCTAAACCACTATAGTTATTACCCATGTGAAAACTCACATTAGCAAACATAAAACTAGCAGCACAAGCTACTATTGCGATATTTTTAACCATTTTCATTTATTTTCTCCTTGTTTGTTATTTAACAAATATGTTAATAAAAAATTTATTTTTTTATATCTCCACCAACAAAGTTAGTGGAGATATAAAAATATATGGTTGGATTAAAATCCGAATCCAACAACCATTGATAGGTTGCCATCAGCATCAGCACCAGTACCTACTAAATCGTAGTTTGTGCTAATTGATGTATTAAGACCGTCACCACCATTCCACCATGTAAATCCAAGACCTACAGATGTATCAGCAGCTGACCATCCCATTCTTAATGAAGCATTACCAACACCAAAAGTCATTAACATACCTAGAGTTGAATCAAATCCAACACTTGTAGTACCGTTAAGAGCCCATGATGCACCGTATGATGTAGCTACAGTTGGCGCAGCAGCATCTAAGCCACTATAGTTATTACCCATGTGAAAACTCACATTAGCAAACATAAAGCTAGCAGCACAAGCTACTATTGCAATATTTTTAACCATTTTCATTTTGTTTTCTCCTTAGTTAACTTAACTATAACATTGGCGAATCATTCACCAAATTTTTTTCAAAAAACCCATAAATAATCATTTATCAATCATTCATCTTTATATTTTACAACACTTAAAGTATAATAACCAAACATTTAATGTATTACTTTAAGTGATCCTCAAAATCTAGAGTCAAATTTCTAAAATTGGACCCCCACTGTCAATCTTAAAAAATCATCTGTATTGGTGTCACCTGAAAGAACATACTCTATAATTGCATTCATATTGTCAAGTATTCCATACTTAACACCAAATGAATACATATTTACATTATCAATAGTATTATCTGGGAGAGTCACTTCTTTTACTGATATGCCAAGCATTGACCATTTCCAACCCATTAATATTCTAGTTTCATTAGTTGATGTATTTACGTCAAAACCTGTATATCTATTACTATCTATTTTTAAAATCATTCCAATTGCAGATGATGGACTAAAATTTTCATTTGCAAAATTATCATATCTAATTTGAATCATTGGACTAACGGATCTTTCTTTTGATTCAACAGATGCGCTAGTATCATCCTGTGAGAATATAATTGACGTTATTAAAGATAGTAAGACAGTTGATTGTATAAATTTTTTCATATATTTTAAAGTTTATCGATGCCTATTATAAAGTAGGCACCGATAAAATTATTTATTAGAATCCAAACCCTACAACCATTGATAGGTTTGTTGTGTTTGTAGCTTGCACAGCCTCATCAGTAGATCCTGGAGCCATTACATAATCAAAGTTTGTTGTTAGAGAAGTTTTTAACCCTTCCCCACCTTGCCACCATGTATAGCCAATTCCTAGTGATGTAGATGTAGCCAAATTGTCGGTATCGGTCCCATCACCATTTCCTATTGGTGGTGTCCATCCCAATCTAAGTGTTGCGCCAGCTGGAGCAGCAAAATACATAATCATTCCAAGCTTTGAATCATAACCTACACTAGCACTAGCACTTAAACCGTAAGTTACGCCATATGAATTTCCAACAGTAACTTCATCAGCCTGTAGGGTACTGTAGTTAGTGGCCATATGAAAGCCAATTCCTGCAAACATAAAAGTAGTAGACAATGCTACTATTGCAATATTTTTAACCATTTTCATTCATTTCTCCTTAATTATGCAAAAATACATATTATTAAACTTACAGATTTTACAACTCTTTTAAGTTAACAACCAAGTATTTAATGTATTACTTTAAGTGATTTATTATTTCTCCGTCTTAAAAATTTTTATAATTTCTTATATAAAGCCAACATAAACTCAACTAACTTATTTACTTTGTCTGTATATGGTGGCCCGATTATAGATAGTAAATTTATTCTTGATTGATGTAAAATTGATCTCTGATTTGAAAATTCCTTAAATCCAGAAAACCCATGATACCTACCAGAACCACTACTCATCACTCCCCCAAATGGTAAGTTAAAATTAAGGAAATGAGCCGCCATATCATTAATACACAATCCACCTGAACTAGTTTTGTTTTTAATTTTTGATATGAATTTTTTGTTTGATGAGAAAATATACAGAGCTAAAGGCGTATTTATATTAGATATAATTTTTTCTAAATCTTGCTCTGATGAATATCTAACTAGTGGTATTATAGGCCCAAAAATCTCTTGCTCAAGAGGTTCTTTTTCTATCGATGAAGCATCAATAATTGTTGGTGCAATAAATAGATCTTCTATGCTATACTCACCTCCATAAAGAATTTTACTTTTACTATTTTGTAATAAATCAATCAATCGACTCATATGATTTTCGCTAACTATACGCCCCAAGCTCTTTGAGCAAAGCTGATCAATAAAGTTTTTTCCATAGGTCGTATCAATTGCATTAATTAATTGATTTAAAAAATTATCATAATCATCATTATGGACAACCACATAATCCGGTGCAATACATGTTTGCCCCATATTCATAAATTTTGTTGCAATCAATCTACCTATGACTTTATTACAATTAAATCCCTTATCAATTATAACAGGAGATTTCCCCCCAAGCTCAAGCGTGAAAGATGATAGGTGTTTTGATGAAGCTTGAACTACTTTTTTGCCTATCGAGGTACTTCCAGTAAAAAAAATGTGATTAAAGGGTAAATCTAATAATTGCTGAGACTCTTCAATTGCTCCCTCAATAACGCACACTTCTTTCTCATCAAACAATTCATTTATCATATCATATACTAACTTTGAGGTTGCAGGCGTCATTTCAGATGGTTTTATGATTGCCGTATTTCCAGCAGCAATACAATATAATAGAGGAGCGATACAAAGCTGAAAAGGAAAATTCCATGGAGATATAATTAAAACTGTTCCTTTAGGATAATACTCAATAGATGATTTAGAAGTAATAACTGAAAGAGAGCTTGGCACTGACTTCGGAGCCATCCATTTTTTTAAATTATTTATTATATCATTGGCCATATCAATTGTTACAAGAATTTCAGTAATATTTGTTTCTATCTCAGGCCTAGAAAGATCTTTGGAAAGAGCATTTCTAATTTTAGCTTTATTTAAATAAATCCAGTCTTTTATCTTTTTTATTTTGATAATTCTTTGCTTAAAGTCAGAGTTTCTTAGCTGACTTGAAAATTCTAGCTGATTATTGAACTTATTTTTTATCATGACCTTCCCATAAATCCATGCTATTAAATCCTCCTAAAATTTTGCCTAAAAAATCAAACATAAAGCGTGGCAAAAACGCTTTTAACCCAGGAATAATTTTTATAAAAGCTGGCTCTAATACAAATAATTTATTTTTAATTACTGCTTTAATAATTTTTTTTGCAAGTCTTTCAGGCTTAAGCATAGGAATAAAAATTGGCTCTTTGACTCCATCAAACATTCCTGTATTTACAAAAGCTGGACAGACAGCTGTAACTCCAACATGCCCATGTTTTTCTTTTTTAAATTCAATATATAGAGATTCTGTAAATGAGAAAACAGCAGCCTTGCTTGAAGCATAGGTTGCACCACCAGGAAGGGGAGTAAAACTTGATGC
>CENX01035984.1_pt1 | contig 11486 bp, 5 predicted proteins | sample 361321 | NCBI WGS metagenome assembly CENX01 (sample SAMEA2619678, study PRJEB7988) | marine metagenome | isolation source: saline water (ENVO:00002010), including | reverse complement strand
TAGGATAAAATATCTTTTCGTGTAGGTTCTTTTATCCTTGAAAGCTGGTTATATAAATTAATTAATGAATTATTTTTAGTTTTATCAATGGTGATTTTAATAACATCTAAAAGTGATAATCTTTCTTTCTTAATTATGTCTTGAAAAGAGCTCCATGCTTCAATTTTTTGTTTATTTACAAATTCCGAACTTTCCTTTTCTAATAATTTTAGCTCATCTTCAGAAGCTATTCCATTCTCAATAATCCAATTCCTCATCATTAAATTACAATCATATTTTTTTTCCCAATTAAGTCTTTCTTTGTTCTTATATCTTTCATGGGAACCCGAGGTTGAATGTCCAATAGGTTGTGTTAACTCTTTAACATGTATGATTACTGGGATATGCTTACTTCTGCATATATTACTTGCATGTTCATAGGTAGAGATAAGTTTTGGATAGTCCCAACCATTAACTTTGATAATTTCAAAACCTTTATTTTTTGAATCTGTTTCAAAACCCTTTAATGCTTCTGAAATACTTGATTTTGTTGTCTGGTATGAATTGTCAACAGAAATACCAAATTCATCATCCCATATATTAATAATCATTGGAACTTGATGAACTCCTGCTGCATTAACTACTTCAAAAAATAGACCTTCACTAGTACTTGCGTTTCCAATTGTTCCCCATGCAATTTCGTTTCCATTAATTGAATGTTTTTCAGAATTAAATTTTCCTGACCTGTAAAGTTTAGAGGCCATAGCTAGACCCAGCAATCTGGGCATTTGACCACTTGTGCAAGATATATCTGAAGATGAATTAAATTGTTTAGTTAAATCTTTAAAAGAACCATCCTCATTTAAAAAGGGAGTACTAAAATGTGAACCCATTTGTCTGCCACCTGACATCGGTTCTTCGTTGATATCAGTATTTGCATATAATGCTGAAAATATTTGTTTAATATTTAATTTCTCAATCGCAAGCATAAATGTTTGATCGCGATAATATCCAGATCTAAAATCACCTTTTTCAAAGACTTTCGACATGGCAATTTGAGGTAACTCTTTACCATCGCCAAAAATTCCAAATTTCGCTTTCCCATTTAGAACTTCTTTTCTTCCTAATAAACTAGCTTGACGACTTATGGTAATAATTCTGTAATCATTCAAGACTTCTTTTTTGAAGGTCTCGTAAGTAATGGCTCTGGTGAGAAACTTTTCACTCATTGAGGTGCGAATTTACAAATTAATTTTTCAATTTATCAAAACCATCTTCTTGTAAATAAGCTGGATAGATCTTCAGGGTCTAATGAAAGAGTAAATCTTATATTTTCTGTATAATTATTTGATTTTAAAATAAATTCATCAGAATTTAAGACTGGAAAATATAACTCAAGATAATTTTCAACAATATTAAGCTTCAAGCCCAAGTCATAACCAGTGACTAATTTTTTTGATTTTTGTTTAAAAAAACCATAGTCAAAGTAAGATTCAAGCCATTTCCATAATGTGACACCAGATCCAATAACAAGAATAAAATCATTAACTTTTTCTTGCCTGAGTTTAGATTTAAAAGCACCTTCATATTTCACATATTGTTGTGAGTAAAATCCTTCAGATTCTGATCTTCCAATTAAATTATTTGAAAAAAGATAATCATTTGATGAATGAATGTTAAAGTTGAAAAAGTCATCATTGGAAGTGTTTTTAAAAAATTTTCCTAAAAAAATTCTAAAATTAAATTGTTTAAAATCTTGGAAGTAATTCCTGTATGAAAAAGTTATTGAATTTTTTATTATTTCATTATTAATTTGAAAATTATATAAAAATGAATAAGTTTTTTTTGCCCCAGGATTTGAATTTATATATGAGAAATTAGAAACTCCATAATTACTATTTTCAAAAGAATTAAGCTCCTTATTAATATTAACGTGTCTTACAATAAAAAACTGTCTAAAGTTAGATTTTAAGTCGCTGTCTTTTATTGAATATATTATTGATGGAGAAAATCTAGAATATTTTAGATTATCTTCATAATTAAAGTTTGAATATGAAAGAAAATATTTTATTGATTTTGTTTTGCTAATTATGTCTCTATAATTGAAACTAACAGATCCTAAAATCTTTTTTGTTCTTGATGAGAGCTGTGGAGAAATAAAATATAAAAAATTTTTCTTTAATGGTGATTGATTGGTGAAAGTCAAGCCTGTAAGAATTCCATCATATAGATTATAGTTTATGATTGGTCTGTAGAATACTTGATTAGATTTATAATTTTCAAAATCTGAAAATAATGTGAACTTTAATTTGTTTAAACCTTTTTTTGATAAAAAATTATTTTTGTAGTTATTTTCGTTTAAAATAAAGTCTGGATTAATAATTATATTATTTAGATTATCACTGAATGAATCTTTATATTTTCTATTAAATAATATCCAGTTTTGTATTGAATAGTTATTATATTCTTTTTTAATAAGTAAAGGTATTTTATTTTTTGTAGTAAATGAATTACTGATTTCAAAGTTACTTTTATCAATTTTAGTTACTTTAAAGTCAAAAGCTGTATTTAAATTTAATATATCGTCAAAAAACCAGTCTAATTCTTTTTTATTGTTAATATCAAAAATCTTTCTAATACTATTATTATTTTTCATTTCTGAATTCATAATTTTTTTAATAGTATAGTTAAATGATTTATCGCCCAAATAAATTTTTAAATAACTTAAATTAAAGTATGATAAGTAAGGAGAGTTTAATACATAATTAAATCTAGTTAGTTTTTCACTTGATATTGATAACTTTTGCTCAATATTTCTTGAGGATACAAATTGATTTACTAATTTGAATTGATCACTAAATTTATAATTACTTATGTTATGTTTTTTTATGATAAATAAACTTGAGAACTTTCCTAAAAGTTTTAAATCATTATAATATTTCGAGATATATTCATTTAAAAAGTAAATTTCAAGTCCTGAAAAAAACCAAAAATTAGTTCTTTTATTAAAATTTAGGTTTTTATGTAAGTTCTTTGAAATTAAAAACTTTATAATATTTAACTCTGTTAAAATTTTTTTATCAATCGGTGAAATGAAAGTTGGAATTTCAGAATAAGGATAGATTGAATAATCCAGCAAATTTTCTTTATTTACGATAATTTTTTTTATCGGATTTTTAAATTTTTCATGAATAAAATTATTTATTCTTTTTAATATATCTTGTTGACTTATTTTAATATTATTTGAATCAGAATATAAAGCAAGATCATTAATGTTAATTTTTTCGAATTCATTTTTTAAATCGAATATTAATTCAAGATTTCTTGAGTTAATTAACTCGTATTCAATAAATTTTTCATTTTTTGCTATGTAGTCAGCATTTGTAATAATTTTGAATTTATTATTATTTAAAATTCTTAATTTAAAGTTAGAACTATAGACAAATTGATCATCAAGATCAACATTTGATTGTATAATTGGATTATTATTTAAAAATGGAACTATCCTTAAGAAAGAATTTTTAAAATAAAAAAGCTTATTATTTTTATTACCATTATTAGTTATAGAATATCTAGGAAGAAATAAATCATAATTTATAAAAATTTTTAATTCATTATTATTTAATGAAGAGTCATTATTAATTTTAATTATATCAATATTTTTATCTAATCTTTCCCAGTCAACAATAACGCCATTGATTAAAACATTTTTAATATTAGTACGGCCTGATAGATTTGCTTGAGGCTTTAATAATGAGGAATCATACTCAGAATAGAGTTTTTTTGATAACGGGGAATTAAAACTCGAGTATGAATTATTCCAATCATACAAGTACAAATAATCTTCTTTACTAATGTCTAATTTATTAATAATAATTAGTTGTCTGACTGAAAATTTATTTGAGATTGAATCAAATTGAATCTCAATGTCATTTAATGACTGACACTGTAAATTAAAAATAAATAGAAAAAAAAATAAAAAATATAGGATTTTATTCACTTCTAAAAGTTAGGAGAGTATGTTTGATCAGAATAGAAACTATCAATAATATTTATAACTTCATTTGGCTGATCAGCAATTTTGAAAATACTCATATCTTCATTTGAAATATTTTTATATTGATTTAAAACAACTTTATCTAACCAATTTATACAGTCTTTCCAAAACTCTGAACCATATAATATAATAGGGATTTTTTGAATTTTCTTAGTTTGAACTAAAGTTAATGACTCAAATAATTCATCAAAAGTTCCAAAACCGCCTGGCATTACAATAAATGCTTGAGCATACTTAACAAACATTACTTTTCTAACAAAAAAATAATCGAAATCAATCGACTTATCGTTGTCAATGAAATTATTTGGTTCTTGTTCAAATGGGAGTTTAATATTTAAACCAACAGAAATGCCTCCTGCATTTTTTGCACCTTTATTTGCAGCTTCCATTATACCGGGGCCGCCTCCAGTTATAACACCTAATCCTTTGGATACAATTAATTCAGATATCTTAATAGTTTCTTTATAATAAAAATCATTTTCATCTGTTCGAGCTGATCCAAAAATTGAAATACATGGGCCAATTTCGGAAAGTTTTTCATAACCCTCGACAAGCTCACCCATGACCTTAAAAACAGACCAGGAATCATGTGATTTTTTATTAAACCATTCTTTATTGTGCATCCTCTAAATTTAATTCCTTTTTAACAAAAAGATTGGTTATTGATTTTTTATTTTTAATAAAATCATCAAAAGAACCTTGAAAAATAACATTGCCTCCGTTTTCTCCACCTTTTGGACCAAGTTCAATTATATAGTCAACAATTTTTAACATATCAATATTGTGCTCAATTATTAAAATGGTATTTCCTTTTTCAGATAGCCTATATATTATTGATAAAAGTTGTTTAATATCTTCAAAATGAAGTCCAGTTGTTGGTTCATCAAAAATAAATAAAGTCTTTCCAGTATCTTTTTTTGATAACTCAGTAGCTAACTTTATTCTTTGGGCTTCACCTCCAGATAAAGTTGTTGAAGATTGTCCAAGTGATATGTATCCTAACCCTACATCGATAAGTGTATTTAATTTTCTTATAATTTTAGGATAATTTTCAAATATTAAAGCTGCTTCTTTAATTGTCATATTTAATATTTCTGAAATATTTTTACCCTTTAATTTAACCATCAGTGTTTCATTATTAAATCTTTTACCATTACATTCATCACATTCAACATAAACATCTGGTAAAAAATTCATTTCAATTTTTTTCATTCCTCCACCCATACATTCTTCACATCTTCCACCTTTAACATTAAAACTAAATCTCCCAGGGTTGTATCCTCTGATTACTGATTCAGGTAAATTTGAAAATAATTGTCTTATATCATTAAAAATTCCTGTATAGGTTGCTGGATTACTTCTGACTGTTTTTCCAATAGGTGATTGATTAATTTGAATTACTTTATCAATATGCTCAGTACCTTTAATATTCTTATAAGAAAGTGGAATTTTATTTCCATTATAAATTTTATTATTAAAAATTGGATATAATGTTTCATTAATTAATGTAGACTTTCCACTTCCAGAAACCCCACAAATACCACTTATCAAACCAACTGGAATTTGAACATTAATATTTTTAAGGTTATTTCCTGAACAGCCAGAAATTTTAATAAATTCTTTAAAAGTTAAATTATGTCTTATATTTCTTTTTATATATTTTTTTCCGTTCAAATATTTTGCAGTTAAAGTATTCGATTTTACAATCTTACTAGATAAATCACTAAACACTACATTTCCTCCATTTTTTCCAGCACCGGGACCAATATCAATAATATAATCTGACTTAAACATAATATCTTTATCATGTTCAACAACTATTATAGTATTTCCTAAATCTCTTAATTTTTTCAAAGAATCAATTAGCTTATTATTATCAATTTGGTGTAATCCAATTGATGGTTCATCAAGAATATATAAAACATCTTGCAACTGAGAACCAATTTGTGTGGCAAGTCTAATTCTTTGGGATTCACCACCTGAAAGTGACCTTGTCTCTCTGCTTAGAGTGAGATAATCTAAACCAACATCCAAAATAAAATTTATTCTTTTTGAAATTTCAATTATAATTTGACTTGATATTTTATTTTTTTTTGAATCTAATTTTTTAGGTAAAGAAGAAACCCATTCACATAGATTAATAAAACTCATGTTACTTACTTCAGAAATGTTTTTATTTAATATTTTAAAATTTAAAGACTCTTTTCTTAATCTAGTTCCATCACATTTATTACAATTAGATTTTAACATAAAACTTTTTGCCCAGGATTTTAATTTTTTACTTTCAGAGAATGAGAACTGACTTAAAATAAAACTTACAATACCCTCAAAATCAATACTATAAGTTCTTGTTAATCCTAAGGATTTTGACATAATTTTAAATTTTTCTTTACCACCATAAAGAATAATATCTAATGCATCTTTTGGAATATCTTTAATCGGATCTTTTAAGTCAAATTTGTATTTATTAGCAATATTTTTCAATTGGCTAAACATCCAATTATTTTTATAAGAACCAACAGCTGTGATCCCACCGGAGTGAATTGATTTATTTTTGTCGGGCATTAGAGAATCAATATCAACTTCGTTGACATATCCTAAACCTTTACATTGATCACACATTCCGTAAGGAGAATTAAAAGAAAAAGAATTGGGTTCAGGAAGATTATAGGATATTCCTGAATCTGGACAAATTAAATTCTTACTATAATATGAGGGATTATTATTTTCATCAATTATCAATACTGAACGATCACCATTAGAGAAAGTAATATCAAGGCTATTTTTTAATCTTTCATCTGAATTATTATCGTCTTTCAATGTAAAATTATCAATCAGAATTTCAATGGTATGAATTTTATATCTATCTAGTTCAAGCCCGTCTATTATATCAATTATTTCATTATCAACCCTAACTTTATCAAAACCCTGCTTTTTTATACTAACAAATAGATCTCTATAATGTCCTTTTCTCGATCTTATAACAGGTGAAAGAATTTTTATTTTTTTATCAAAATACTTTGATTTAATTAATTCAAAAATCTCTAAATCAGTATATGAAATCATTTTCTTTCCAGAAACGTAGCTGTGCGCATCTGATACCCTTGCAAAAAGCAATCTTAAATAATCGTAAATTTCTGTTATAGTACCAACAGTTGATCTTGGATTTTTACTTGTTGTTTTTTGTTCAATTGCAATAACAGGGGATAACCCATCAATTTTATCTACATTAGGTCTTTTTAATTCTCCCACAAATTGTCTAGCATAAACAGAAAAAGTTTCAATATATCTTCTTTGAGCTTCAGCATAAATAGTGTCAAATGCTAAAGATGATTTTCCACTTCCCGAAAGACCTGTGATAACAACTAATTTGTTTCTTGGAATTTTTAAGTCAATATTCTTGAGATTATGAACTTTACATCCTTCAATTGATATATTCTCATCCATTCTAAATTTGATAATCTTCTAATATATGAATATAAATTATACTATTTACCATAACTATAATCATCTCCTCGTGGATCAGCAGCGGTGAAGATTTTATTATTTTCAATTAAAATTGCATCGACTCTACCTATTGAATTAAGACTAGTATCAAATTTATAGCCAAGATCAATTAATTTATTTTTTGTCTTTTCGTTAAAAGTATTGATTTCATAAAAAATTTTATCTGGAAGCCAAATATGATGAAATCTTCCTTTATTAACTGCTTCTTCAATATTCATATTAAATAATGACACGTTTAATATGGTTTGTAGAACAGATGTAATTATTGTTGGACCACCTGGGCTCCCCAAAATCATATATATTTTATTATTTTTTTCAATTATTGTGGGTGTCATAGAACTTAACATTCTTTTTTCCGCAACTACAGAATTATTCTTACCGCCAACTAAGCCATAAATATTAGGAAAACCAGATTTAATTGAAAAATCATCCATTTCATTATTTAAAAAAAAACCCAATGAAGGTGGTATTAATTTTGAGCCAAAATTAGAGTTTAAAGTTGTAGTTACCGAAACTGCATTTCCAAATGAATCAATAATTGAATAGTGGGTTGTTTCATATGATTCATCTAAATTAATATTACCATGATTTATTTCTAAAGATTTTTTAGGGTTTTCAAAATCAATGTTATTAAATCTTGAAAATAAATAATTATATGAAACAATTGAATCTATGAAACTATCATCAATAAAATCGGGATCACCTAAATAAAAACTTCTATCAGCAAATGAAAGTTTTTCTAATTCAACCAATGCTCTTACATATTGTAGTTCAGAATTGAAAAGAGATTTTTGATCTAAAAAATTTAAACTTTTTAAAATTTGATTCATGACGATCCCACCACTTGACGGTAAGCCCATTGTAATAATTTTTAAATCTTTAAATTTAAAGACAAAAGGATCTCTCCAAATTGGTTGATATTTGATTAAATCATCTCTAGATATAATACCTCCTTTTGAGGATAAATATTCAACAATTTTTTCTGCATTTTCACCAGTATAAAAAGAATTTAAACCGTTTTTGAGAAGATATAACAAAGTTTTATGTAATTGATTATTCTTAAATAAGAAACCTTCATAAAAATCATTATTATACAATTCAATATTATTATTTAGTTCTAAGATTTTCTTTTTTGAAGAATTAAATAAATTAGCCTGTCTTTTAGTTAGTTTAAATCCATTTTTAGCTAAATGCAATGCTGGTTTAAATATTGAATCTAGAGGAATAGAACCAAACCTTTGATGAACCGCAAATAAACCTGCAGGAGTTCCTGGAACAGCAACTGAAACAGCACCTTCTCTACTTAGATCTGGTATTATATTATTTTTACTGTCTAAAAACATATTTTCAGATGCATTCAGTGGTGCCTTTTCTCTATAATCTAATGAACCAATATTCCCCTTACTATCTCGAAATACTAGAAAGCCTCCTCCTCCTAAATTACCTGCATTTGGATATACGACAGCTAGAGCTAAGTCAACAGCAATCATTGCATCAAATGCATTACCACCCATTTCTAAAATTTTAATACCTGCAAGAGTTGCTTCTTTCTTTGCAGAAACAATTGCATATTCATTATAATATGACTGATTTTTACAAGAAAAAATTATTAATAAAAATATATATGCAGATTGAATAATCTTATTCTTCACAATGAGTAAATATATAATAATCACTGTGTATATTTGCATATGACATTAATTAAATCAATTTCTGGAATTAGAGGAACTATTGGTGGAAGTATTGAAAATAATTTAACTCCAATAGATGCGGTTAATTTTGGTTGCGCTTATGCAAAATGGTTAATTAAAAAAAAATCCAATTCAAAAAATAAAGTTATAATAGGACGAGATGCAAGGGTGTCCGGAAAAATGATTCAAAACCTCGTTCAATCTTCTCTATTATCCATGGGTATCAATGTAATCGACCTAGGACTATCGACTACTCCAACAGTTGAACTGATGGTCAAGAAATATAATGCGGATGGAGGAATTATTATCACTGCAAGTCATAATCCAAAAGAGTGGAATGCATTGAAACTGCTAAACAAAAATGGTGAGTTTTTAAATTCAGATGAGGGAGAGGAGGTAATTGATTTTTATGAAAAGAAAAAATTTAAATTTTCAAAAGTTAACAAATTAGGAACTTTATCTAAGCTAAAAAACTCAATTAATCAACATATTAAATCTGTTTTAAATCTTGAACTTGTAAAGACTAAAAAAATAAAATCAAAAAAACTTAAAATAGTAGTCGATGCCGTTAATTCAACAGGTGGAATTATTATTCCAAAACTATTGAAAAAATTAAACATTGATGTTGTTGAGTTATATTGTAATCCAAATGGTGATTTTCCTCACAATCCTGAACCATTGAAAAAAAACCTTAAAGATTTATCTCAAAAAGTAACTGAATGTGGTGCTGATATGGGTATTGCTGTAGATCCCGACGTAGATCGTTTAGTTTTTATGTGCGAAAATGGAGAAATATTTGGAGAAGAAAATACACTGGTTGCTTGCGCTGATTATGTCTTGAGTAAAACACCTGGCTCAACAGTATCTAACCTATCATCATCAATTGCTTTGAGAGATATTACTAAAAAACATAATCAAAGTCATTTTTACTCTGCCGTTGGAGAAGTAAATGTTGTTGAAAAAATGAAAAAAGTAAATGCAGTAATTGGAGGTGAAGGGAATGGGGGAGTGATCTACCCTGAAAGTCACTACGGAAGAGATGCTATAGTTGGAATAGGACTTTTTTTATCTCTTTACTGTGAAAGAAACTTAAGTCTCAGTAAATTAATTGAAACATATCCTAAATACTTTATGGTCAAGCAAAGTATCAATTTATCAAATTCAATCAATATTGATGAAGTTATAAATCGAATTAAAAAAGAATATAAAAATGAAAATATAGACTGTGTTGATGGGGTTAGAATTGATTTTAAGAAAAGTTGGGTTCAAATACGAAAGTCAAACACAGAGCCAATCATTAGAGTTTACAGTGAAGCTATAAATAAAAAAAAGGCTAATGATTTAATTTCAGTAATAGAATCATTAATAAAAGATATCATAAATTAACTATTCGGAGCCTTGTGCGTATGCTTAAATCTATTGTGAGTCCATAAATATGGGTGTGGATCTTCATGTAATTGATTTTCTACTAGCTTTAAATATTTCTCCGTAATTTCATAGTCACTATATTCATTTGGACTTTCAACAATGAGCTCAAATTCAACGGAATAATAACCTCTTTTTATTTTTCTCATTCTTGCATATACAACAGGGAGATTATGTTTTTTTGCAATTCTTTCAGAGCCAGTAAATATTGGTACTTTAACTCCAAGGAATTTACTCCAATAATTTTTACTTTGTATTTGTGGAGACTGATCAGCAACTAAGCCATACATGTGAGGTTTCTCAGATTCAACTTCTTTTTTAAAAATTTTTTTTATTGCATCATACCTAGATATTAAATCTAATCCATGTTTAGATCGTGAATTATACATAAAATTATTTACTGATTTATTTTTAACTGGTGTATACACAGCAGTAAATTTATGTTTTATGTAATAAGGAAGACAAGTGCACCATTCATATCCTGCATAATGGGAAACCATTAAAACAACACTTTTTCCCTCATCATAAAATTTATTTAGCAGATCAGAATTAATAACTTTAAATCTTTTATCAAAATCTATCTTTAAAAAAGAATCCATTTTAATTGACTCTAAGTATAAATCCGTAAAGTATTTATAAAACTTATTTGTAATTGCTTGTATTTGTTTATCATCAAGATTTAAATTGCTTCTTCTAAGATTATTTTTAACGAGTTTAACTCGATACTTAAAAATATTTTTAATAGTAAATGAAGTTAAATCAGATATTAAATAAATTACATTTAACGGAAGTGATTTAATAAGTTTAAGTATAATAGTGATAATCAC
>CENX01211944.1_pt1 | contig 11521 bp, 11 predicted proteins | sample 361321 | NCBI WGS metagenome assembly CENX01 (sample SAMEA2619678, study PRJEB7988) | marine metagenome | isolation source: saline water (ENVO:00002010), including | reverse complement strand
TGTACAGATTATAATGCATTTAATTATAATCTACAAGCCAATACAGACGATGGAACATGCTGTTACATTTCAGGATGTACAAATCCAAACTCTAATAACTACAATGCTGATGCTTGTTATGATGATGGCTCATGTTCGGAAACAATTATTGGATGTACAAATCCAAATGGAATAAATTACAATCCAAACGCAACAGAAGATGATGGCTCATGTATTATATTAGGATGTATTGATGAAGCAGCTACTAACTTTAATTCAGAAGCAACTAATGATGATGGTTCGTGTGAGTTTTCAACATCTTATCTTTTAAGTGGCTCATGGGATATTGTTTCACTAGAATACTCAACTGAAATAGACCTTTCATTTATTGAAGCTATTATAGGCTTTAATCCGGGAAATCAAGAACTATCTGGAGAAGCATCTGATGCTGGATCATGGACATTCCAATATCCTGAGTACTTATATAGTAATAGCTTAAGCTTTAACACGGAACCAATTACTGTGATTGCCTTTGATATTCCTTCAATCCCTATTGATGTTTCTAGTAATGGAACATGGGAGCTTGTTAACAATGACACTAATTTTCTTGCTACTGATGACATGACAAATGTTGAATCTACTTATAATATTTTATCAATTCAACCTGAAATGTTGTTCATGAATGGAACAATACCTTTTTCTCAAGATATAATGGGCTTCAGTATAGATCTTCAAATAGAAGTTGAGATGCAATTACAAAAACAATGAAAAAAAAGCTACATAGAAACACAAAAGATGGAATATTGTTTGGAGTTTGTGCAGGCCTTGGCGATTATTTAAATGTGGAAGTAGCATTTATTCGTGTAATTTGGGCACTCTCTATAATATGCTACGGATCTGGATTATTAGCCTATCTTTTATCCGCACTATTTATCACTACAGTTAAATCATCATAAATACTACGTGATATTTTTTGAATAGATCCTGAAGGACCTAAACTTTTTACGACGTTACTATATTCTTCTATCATTTTTATACGATTTTTATCATCCAAAATTCGCTCTAATTCATTTTGAATATTTAATATATTAAAATCCTCTTGAATCAACTCATTTACAATGGTCTTATTAGCTAAAATATTAACCATTGAAATATACTTGACTTTTGATAAGTACTTAGCAATTACATATGACATCCAGTTCATTTTATAACAAACTACTTGAGGAATCTTCCAAATGGCAAGTTCTATAGATGCAGTGCCCGAAGCTACTAAAGCACAATGTGCAGATTCTAAAATTTTCTTATCATAAAATAATTCAACATCATAATTGCCAACTATATTCTCATAAAATGATCGTTTTATTCCTTGAGCGCATATTATAACAAACCTATAATTCTTGAATTTTTTGCTAGCTGATAACATTGAAGGCAATATCTTTTTAATTTCTTGTCTACGACTGCCTGGCATTAAAACAATAATTGATTTCTTAAATGTCTTTTTATTTCTATTTACATTTGGAATCATATCAACCAACGGATGACCAAAATAGAAGGTGTTCACACCTTTTTTTGCAAAAAAATCTAATTCAAATGGGAAAATTACATAAAGATTATTAATGTATTTTTGCAAATACTTTATTCGACTTTCTTTCCATGCCCATAATTGTGGAGCAACTACCCAAAACACAGGAATACCTAAATTTGAAGCAAACTTTGCTGCTCTCAAATTAAAACCAGGATAATCAATAAGAATAAGTGCATCTGGATTAGAAGATTTAATACTTCTGCTTAAAATTCTAAAATTATTTATTATGGTTTGGGTGTTTTTTAAGACCTCCCAAAAACCTAGAAAAGACAATTTATCTAAAGTTTGGATTATATCAACTTCTTGTTTTTTTATATTCTCTCCTCCCCAACAAGAAAATTTTGCACTAGCATCAATTTTTCTAAAATTTTCTATTAATTTAGAACCATATAAATCCCCTGATAATTCCCCAGAAATAATATAATAATGCATTTTAAATTGACCCTTGATTAATATAAACCCAAAGAATCCCATAAATAAATGTTATAAATAAAATACCTTTTCCTGTGGATTCGTATTTTAAGTTAATTAAATAATATCTTAAAACAGGAGCATTGATAACTAGAGCAAATAATTGCATACTTTTATCAGAAAATGAATGACCAATCAATAGAGGGATTAAATTATCTTGAATAAAATAACATATTATAGGAATTAAAAAACCTAATAAAAGGCCAAATAAAGCTGAATCCTTATTAAAAATCATATTGTAAGTATTTTAAAAATTTATTTTGTTGCAAAACTGAACAGTCTAAATGAACTGGTACAACAGAAATAAACTTATTTTCTAATGCCCAAGCGTCTGATTTAACATCGCTAATATCGTGTTCAAAAGTTCCATTTAATTTATAATAATCTTTACATCCTTCTTTTCTAGATAAAATATAATCCTCTGTCCATTTACCTTGTGCTTGATTACATAATTTAATGCCTTTTAAATTATTCGAATCAACATCTGGTATATTAATATTTAAAGTCACACTCTCAGGTAAACCATTAATTAAAACACTAGAAATAATTTGCTTAATAATAGCTTCATAGTCATTGAATGTTTTTGATTCATCGTAACTTAAGTGTGAAAATGATAAAGAGGGAACACCATGGATTGTTGCTTCCATTGCACCATGTAATGTGCCAGAATACAATGAATTAATAGAGTGATTAGACCCATGATTAATTCCTGAAACACACAAGTCTGGGGTTCGAGGAAGAATTTTGTCAATTGCTAATTTCACACAATCTACAGGAGTACCAGAACAAGTAAATACGTTATTATTCATGCTTTCAATAACAATGTCCTTATATAATGTCATACCATGCGAAACTGCTGATTTATTTTCAGAGGGGGCTACTACGAAAACTTCGCCAAGTTTACGAACTACATTAGTTAATAAATTAATCCCATTAGACTTCAACCCATCATCATTAACAACTAATATAAGTGGTTTTTTATTTTTCATTTTTTTGAATTTTTGTTTTAAATATTCTGTCCCAAATTGTAAATGTAGTGGCATAGTTACCATTAAGTTTTTCATGATGCAAGTCATGATGCTCACTTTCTCCCCAAAACGGTATCCACTTGGAAAAAAGAGATTTAAAACCTGAATGAACATCTAGCTCATGAATATTTCTAATTATCTGATATGCCCAAAATGCTAAAATACTAACAGGCTGTACTAAACTAATTATAAAAATTGCAACAAATGGTCCAATATAGCCTAATAACCACTCAATTGGATGTACGTAAATATACTCTAATGCGACGGGTGTAATTGCCTTGTGATGTATTCGATGAATCTTTTTTAACACATATTTATTAGTGTGCATCCATAAGTGGAGAAAATAAAAATATACATCATCGATTAAAAGAATGAAAAGTAATTGAAAAATAATAGTTAAAAAATTTAACTTTAATATTGGATCAAATAAAAAGTAAAGAAAATATAAGCCAAAAGTAGAAATCAACATTAATAAAATAATGTTCAAAATTATCAGGGGTAATCTGGCATAAAAAATTGAGGATTTAATCTTTCTTTTTTGTATTCTAAAACTATGTAAGAATGGAAAATGAATTGTAACAATAGAAATTAAAAATCCCAAAAAATTACATGTAAGAATGATTGCTAAAGTGTATAAGACAAATTTAACCTGATCCATATATATCATAAAAGTATGAAAAAAATTAATTTAAACGATAACACAACTATATACTGCTTAAAACAAAATGAGGCCACTGTATTAGATGAGCATATTTCAGGATACCTAAAGTATGGCATTGAATTAAATGAGGGAGACGTAATTATTGACGTTGGAGCTAATATAGGCATATTAGGTATAAGACTTTCGAAAATCTATAATGATATTACCATACACGCTTTTGAACCTATTCCAGAAATATATAAAGTTCTTAAAAAGAATTCTGAAATAAGTTTAAATCCAAAGTTTAAAACATATATGATGGGTATTTCGAACATTGAAAAACTTATAAAATTTACCTATTTCCCTAATAGCCCCGCGCTATCAACATCGAAGCCAGATACATGGACACAGAATAAAAAAGATTTTATTGCTGCAGTGAAAGGAAGTATAGTAAATGCTTCCAAAAAAATTTGGTGGGCAAAACTTATCCCCAACTTTATCATTCCATTAATTGCTCAGTACTTAAAATCTAATAGTTATACTATAAAAAGTCCTGTTATAATACTAAGTAATTTCATAAAAGAACATAAAATAAAAAAAATTAACTTATTAAAAATTGACTGTGAAGGTGAAGAGATTAATGTGCTAAAAGGAATCAGTAGTGTAAATTGGAAAATAATTAACAATGTAGTAATGGAGGTCAATGATATCAATAACAACTTAGAAATAGCCAAAAGTATTCTTGTAGAGAATAAATTAAATATTACTCACATAGAAAAAGAAAAAGGATTTGAAAAAACTAAACTTACTAATATATATGCTAGTAAAAAAACTATAAATTAAATATCAAAAATCTTACCCGGATTCAAAATATTATTGGGGTCGAAAATTTTCTTAATTTTTTTTTGCAAAGCTAAATTAGAAGCCGTAAAAGGGATATCCATGTATTTTTTTTGCACAAAACCGACTCCATGTTCGCCTGAAATAGTACCTCCTAATTTAACACACAAATGAAATATTTCTCTTATTGCTTTATTTAAAACAACATCCCATTGATGATTTGTCAATCCATCTTTTAGAATATTCACATGTAAATTACCATCTCCGGCATGACCATAACATATTGATTTGAAATTGTATTTATTTCCAATTATTTTTACACCCTCTAAAAGCTTTACTAGATTTGCTCTAGGAACAACTGTATCTTCTTCTTTATAAACTGAAAATGCTTTTACTGCAAGTCCAATTGATCTTCTAACCTTCCATATGCGTTCTTGTTCAATGTCATTGTCAGCTACAATAACCTCACCGCAAGAATATTTTCGGGTAAAATCATATATTTTTTCTGCCTCTTCAAACAATTTTTTCTTGCTACTACCATCTAACTCAATTAATAAAAAGGAATCTGTTTTATCATCTATTGAGAACGGAATATTAGCATAATTTTGATCTTGGACAAAAACAACTGCATCTTTCTCCATAAACTCTAAACTAGAGGGCAAAATATTATTATACATTATATCCGAAACTGCTTTACATGCCTCTAGATTTATTTCAAATGGAATCAAAATTAATAATCGATGATTAGGTAAAGGTAAAATTTTAACAACAGCTTGAGTAACTACCCCCAATGTACCTTCACTACCAACAATTAATTGTGTCAAGTTATAACCTGTTGCATTTTTAAGAGTATTGGCTCCTGTCCAAAAAATATCGCCATTTGGTAAAACAATTTCAAGATTTAAAACATAATTACTTGTAACACCGTATTTAACAGCTTTAGGGCCACCCGCATTTAATGCAAAGTTGCCACCTAAAGTACATGACCCCTTACTTGCAGGATCGGGAGGGTAAAATAAATTTTTCTTTTTTAAAATACTTTGAAACTCTTCATTTATTAAACCTGGTTGAACAATAGCTTGAAAATTAGCTTTATCAATGGAGATGAGTTTATTCATCTTGATCATCGACAAACTAATACCACCAAATATTGGTAAAGCACCGCCACTTAGTCCTGTTAAAGCTGCTGAGGGAGTCACGGGTATGCTATGTTTATTACAATACTTTAATATTTTTGCAACTTCTGTAGTAGAACTTGGACTTAAAACTAATTCAGGGACAAAAACTAAATTTTCAGTGTGATCACTTGCATAATGCTTACATTCCTCACCAAAATAAACATTATTATCATTTAAAATTTGTTTAAAATATTTAATATGGGTTTTATTAATTCGAGTATAATTCACTAAGTTAGTATTTAGTACTATTGCACTAAATTAACTAATTAAAAAAGTCTTTACATGAAACTTCGATTAACTTTTACATTATTTTTAACTACATTTTTATTGATTTTTTCACAAAAATCAATAACAAATGAAGATATATTCCTAAATAGGAAATTTAATCAAGATTGGGTTTTTGGTTTAAATTCAATGAATGATGGTCTACATTATACAACTTTAAAAAATGGTGACACAACTTCAATTGAAAAATTTAGTTATGAAAACTTAGAAAAAGTGCAAACTATTCTTAAATCTAGTGATATTCAAGATTTGAATTTTAGCAATTATAAGTTTAATAAAAATGAAAAATTAATTTTACTAGAAACTGAAAGCGAAAAAATCTACAGATACTCTAAAAAAAGTATTTTTTATGTTTATAATACCGAAAGTAAAGAGTTAATAAAAATATTTAATAACAAAATCAGTTTAGCTGATTTTTCTCCTAACTCAAAATTTATTTCCTATGTGTATCGCAATAATATATACACTTATAATTTGGAAAATGGCAAAACTGAAAAAATTACTCACAAAGGACTTCCTAATAAAATTATATGTGGTGCAACTGATTGGGTATATGAAGAAGAATTTGCTCTAGTAAAAGGATATCAATGGTCACCAAATAGCCAATATATTGCATATTATATATTTGATGAATCCAAAGTTGAAGAATTCTCAATGGATGTTTTCAAGGGGGGTCTTTATCCTTCTCAAGAACGTTTCAAATACCCTAAAGCAGGACAAAAAAATTCTAAGGTACAAATCAACATTTTCAATATAATTACAAAAGAAAATATTACTGCAAAAGTTAATACTAAAAAAGAAAACTACTTACCACGAATGAAGTGGACAAACCTAACAAATCAACTATTTATTCAGAGATTAAATCGTCATCAGAATCATTTGGAATTACTTAGTGTAAATCCATCAGATGGAAATGCAAAATTTATTTATGAAGAAAAAGATAAATACTATGTTGATATACATGACAACTTGATCTTTTATAAAGATGATTCCGGTTTTTTGTGGACAAGTGAAAAGAATGGATACAATCACATTTATCTTTTTCAAATGAATGGAAAAGAAAGACGTCAAATCACGAAAGGAAAATGGGAAGTAACAAATTTTTATGGTTATGATGATGCAAATAAAATTTTATATTATCAATCAAACGAAGAGTCTCCACTGGAAAAGGATATTTACAGAATAAATATTTGGGGCAAAAGCAAAAAAAAGTTATCAGGTGAGAAAGGAACTAATAACGCATCGTTTAGCAAAAATTATTCATTTTTTATTAATACCCATTCAAGTGCTAACTCACCAAATACAATTAATCTATTTAATAAGGATGGGAAAAAATTGAATACAATAAAAGACTCATCCAAACTTCGTGAAACATTAAATGATTATAACTTAACAACAAAAGATTTCTTTACATTCAAAACAAGCAAAGGAATAAATTTAAATGGGTGGATGATGAAGCCTCCTAACTTTAATGAAAATAAAAAATACCCTGTATTAATGTATGTATATGGTGGACCTGGATCGCAAACTGTCACTAACTCTTGGGGAGGTCACTATATGTGGTATCAAATGCTTTGTCAGCAAGGTTACATAGTTGTATCTATTGACAACCGCGGAACTGGGGGCAGAGGTGCTGAATTTAAAAAATGTACATACAAAGAACTTGGTAAATTAGAAACTATTGATCAAATCGAAGGCGCTAAGTATTTAGCAAAACTAAAATATGTAGATGAACAAAAAATAGGCATTTGGGGGTGGAGCTATGGTGGCTACATGTCTTCATTGTGTCTATTAAAAGGTCACGAATATTTTAACACAGCTATTGCCGTGGCACCTGTCACAAACTGGAGATTTTATGACACAATTTATACAGAAAGATACATGCAGTCACCTGTGGAAAATGCTGACGGATATGACCTTAATTCACCTATTAACCATGTGGATTCATTATCCGGAAATTACTTTTTAATACATGGATCTGCCGATGACAATGTACATGTACAGAATACCTACGAAATGGTCGATGCTCTTGTAAAAGCAAATAAACAATTTGAACTATTTATTTATCCAGATAAAAATCATGGAATATATGGAGGAAATACTAGATTACATTTATTCACGCAGATTACTGATTTTATAACTAAAAATCTGTAATTTTGCCAATCATAACTAAAAAAATATAAAATGGGACAATTAATTTTTTGGACAGCACTAACAGTAATTGCAGTTTTAGTAGCTAAATGGTTTATAAATCATGATGGACACCCTAAAGCTCTCTTTTACCTATTCTTTGCTGAAATGTGGGAACGATTTAGTTTTTATGGTATGAGAGCCTTGTTAGTGCTTTACATCATTAAAGACTATATGGAGAGTGTAGAAAATAATGAAGAAATTGCATATGGTATATATGCAGCATATGGTGCTCTAGTATATGCCACACCTCTACTAGGTGGATTTATTGCAGATAGATTTATAGGCTATAGAAAAGCAATTATGCTAGGTGGAGTTTTAATGGCAATAGGACACTTCTTTATGGCATTTCCAGGAGATTTCTTTTTTTATGGAGCTTTAGGACTATTGATTGCTGGAAATGGATTCTTTAAACCAAATATCTCTTCTCTTGTTGGTGCGCTTTATAAAGAAGGTGACATTAAACGTGACTCAGGATTCACGATTTTTTACATGGGTATTAACTTAGGTGCTGCTGCTGCTCCATTTATATGTGGGTATATTGGTGAAATGTGGGGATGGCATTATGGTTTCAGTCTTGCCGGACTAGGAATGTTAGCAGGTGTGATTGTGTTCTGGGATGGTCTAAAAAAAGGAGTTTTTGGTGACAAAGGCCTACAACCTCAAGAATATGCAGATAAAAAGTTTTTCAATCTTAACATAGATAAGCTTGTATGGGTATTCGGTTTCTTAATTGTACCAATTTTCGCATATTTCATTGTACTTGAAGCAGGTGGAAGTAATTTCTTAGGAATGATTATAAACATATTATTAATTATTTCGGTTGGATATGCTGGTTTATTAATGTATCAAAATTATCAATCTGGCAAATCAGATGTTGCTAATAAAATAGGCTCTATTCTGATCTTAGCTGTTTTATGTGCTATATTCTGGGCTTGTTTTGAGCAAGCTGGAAGCTCTCTAACTGTATGGGCAGATAAGTGTGTTAACTTAGGAATGTTCACTGCGTCACAAACAAATGGTATAAACCCCGCAATTATTATTCTAGCGGCTTTCCCTTTTGCATTATTATGGCAAAAATTAGATTTATGGGGAAGAAACCCAAATACTCCCAAAAAATTTGCTCTGGGATTAGCTTTTCTAGGATTGGGATTTCTTGCATTTGCATATAGTATTCATTTTATTAGTGATGCTGGAAAATTACCATTTGGAACATTAATTATTGGTTGGTTATTGATAACGACTGGTGAATTGTGCTTATCGCCAATTGGATTATCTAAAGTAACTCAATTGAGTCCTAAAAAAGCTACTGCCTTTTTTATGGGTTTATGGTTTTTATCATCGACTGTTGCTCACTACATAGCAGGTATGTTAGCCAAACTAACAATCAGTGGTGAAACAACTAGTTCTGAAGGCTTGTTAGGGAAATTAAATAAAATTCTATTTTCAGGTGTTGATCCAAATGGAGTTGGTGTTGCTGAAGCAATGGTGTACAATGATTTATTTGCCAAAATTGGATTTGTAACAATAGGTATAGCGGTGATTACCCTTTTAATTTCACCTTTAATTAAAAAATTAATGGGAGATGTACATTAAAAGAATATTTGTTTTTTCTATTTGCGGTTTTTTATTTTTTGGCTGTAGTAATTCAGATCAAAAGTCTAATAAAATCATAGCACAAAATAAAGTTGTTACTAATAAAACTCAAACCGTTCAATCTAATTCTAATATAGAAGAGAAATCTGACTGGTTAATTAACTATGATGAAGTATATAATAAATCTATAAAAGAGAATAAACCAATTCTGGCAAACTTTACAGGAAGTGACTGGTGTGGATGGTGTAAAAAATTGAAAAAAGCTGTCTTTGATACTGAAACATTTAAAAAGTGGGCAAGTGAAAATGTAGTATTGTTTGAGCTCGATTATCCTAGAAGGACTCAACAAGATCCTATTATAAAAAGACAAAATGCTGAATTGCAACAAACTTTTCGTGGTTTAGTTAGAGGTTATCCTACAGTACTTATCTTTGACATTGAAAGAGAATTACAAGAAGATGGTAGTAAGTCTCAAGACAAAATTAAAATTCATGGACAACGTATGGGATATATGCCTGACCCAAATTCTTTTATAAATACAGCTGAAGCAAATTTAAAAAATAGAGAATAACATTTAAATAAAAATGGGTGGCTAATGGGACTCGAACCCACGACCCTCGGTACCACAAACCGATGCTCTAACCAACTGAGCTATAGCCACCATGTAGATTGTGCAAATATACTAAAGTGATTTATTTTAACAAATGAAAAAAATTATTCAATATATTAAACACTCAATATTTCATAAAATTTCTTTTTGGAAGTGGAAGAATTTACGAGCTAATCTTATTGAATATGGACCTGCTTTTTTAATAATTACAATATTAGTGGAAATAATAGAACATATTGGTTTACCTTTTATATTTTATTACCTTGGTAATAATATTCACGAATTCTTCTACGTGCTTATCCCAGCACCGTTAATTATATGTTTACATTTTATAACTGCTCCATTTATTTTTTTTATTTACATAAAAATAATGAAACGAAAAAAACAAAAACATGTTAGCTGATTTTCATAAAAACGTACTAAAATTACTAACAAGTATTTCCATTGCACAGTTAATACCTATAATCATAACACCTTTACTGACTCAATACTTCACTCCAGAACAATTTGGTTTTTATGGATTATATATTAGTATCTGTACAATACTGGGTGCTATAGCAAGTGGCAAATATGATGTAGCTATTATGCTTCCTAAAAGGAAAAAAGATGCACTAAATATATTAGCATTATGTGTTCTTATTGCATTTTTTTTCTCTGCAATAATTTTATCGTTATTAAATATTTTTCATGATTTATTGTTTTTAAAAATAGAGTCAGAACTAATAAGCAAGTACTATTTTATTATTCCATTATCTATATTCTTAATTTCTATTAATCAATCACTAATCAATTTTTTAAATAGAAACCGAAAATATAATTGTATTGCGCATCAAAATATATTGAAATCTAGTTCAAACTCATTTTCTGGATTAGTATTAGGATTTAAAAAAATCACCTCAGGGCTTATAATGGGACATATTTTTTCACTCATTCTAACCAGCGCCTTGAATTTTAAAAATTGTATTAGAGATTTGAATTGGCAATTTATTAATCAAAAATCGATGGTGAAGAATTTTAAAAAATATATTGATTTCTTAAAATTTTCAACTTTATCTAATCTTTTTAATTCAATTTCTAATATAGGAATGACTACAATTATTATAATATTTTTTGGAGCCA
>CENX01082345.1_pt1 | contig 11544 bp, 9 predicted proteins | sample 361321 | NCBI WGS metagenome assembly CENX01 (sample SAMEA2619678, study PRJEB7988) | marine metagenome | isolation source: saline water (ENVO:00002010), including | reverse complement strand
GTATCTCCAACAACAGCATACTTAAAGGGCGAAAAAGTTGATGACCCACTAAAAATGTATCTTGACGATATATTAACAACATCCGTTAATCTTTCTGGTAATTGTGGAATTTCTCTTCCATGCGGTTTTTCATCAAATAATTTACCCATAGGAATGCAACTTATTGGTGATTATTTTAGAGAAGATCTAATATTAAAAGTAGCTCATTTATATGAAAAAAATACAGAATGGAATAATAAAAATTCCGAGATCATTAAATTATGAAATATGAGATATCTATAGGTTTAGAAACACATATTATGCAAAAAACAAAAACAAAAATGTTTTGTGGATGTGAATATCAATATGGCGCTCTTCCAAATATTTATGTTTGTTCAATCTGTTTAGGTTATCCAGGTGCACTGCCAAGAATTAATAAGAAAGCTATTGAGTTATGCTGTAAAGCAGGACTTCTTTTAGGTTGTAAAATAAATTCATTCAGCTCATTTGATAGAAAAAATTATTTTTATCCCGATATGTCAAAAAATTATCAAATAACACAAAATGAGTTTCCTTTATGTTCAGGTGGAGAAATAGAAGTAAATGTTCATGGAAATTTTAAAAAATTTAAAATTGAACGTATCCATCAGGAAGAAAATGCTGCAAAAAATACACATTTGAATGGCAAGAGTTATATAGATTATAATAGAGCCGGAACTGCATTAATGGAAATCGTTTCTACACCGTGCATGCATTCAGCAGATGACGCAATTGCATACATGACGGAAATTAAACAAATAATGCAGTATGCGGGTATATCTGATTGTGATCAAGAGAAAGGACAAATGCGTTCAGACGTTAATATTTCTGTTAAATTATCTAGTGAAAAAGAGCTCGGTTCCAAAGTTGAAATTAAAAATATGAATTCATTTTCATTTATTTATGATGCAATAAATTACGAGACTGAAAGACAGATAAATATTTTAGAATCCGGGGGAACTGTTTACCAAGAAACAAGAGGTTATGATTCCGAAAGAGGTGAGACTTTTCTTCAACGATCTAAAGAGGATGCGCATGATTATCGTTATTTTCCCGAACCTGATTTACTCCCATTAAAAATTAACGCAGAACAAATTAAAAGGTGGTCAGATGAATTACCAGAACTTCCTTCCTTTAGAAAAATAAGATATATCAAAATGGGATTACCTGAATATGATGCAAAACTTTTAACAGCAAGTAAGGAAATAGCTGATTGGTTTGAAGAAACCCTTAAATATACTGACCATGTTAAACCTACCTCTAATTTTATTATGACTGATATAATGAGATTAGTATCAGAAAATAATGTAAAAATAACTAATTCTAAAATTTCACCAAAAAAATTCGCTGAAATTATTAATACTACTCAGGATGGAGTCATTAGTGTTAGTTCTGCACGTCAAATAATCGAACTTATTTTTACAGATGGAGGTGATCCAAAAAGTATAATTGAAGAAAAACAAATGGTCCAAGTTTCAGATAATTCTGCTTTAGAAAGTTGGGTTGATGCAACAATTGAGGCTAATCCAAAGCCGGTTCAGGAGTATAAGCATGGCAATAATACTTCAATAAATTTTATTATGGGTCAGGTTATGAAGCTTAGTAAGGGAAAAGCAAATCCATCGGCTGTTATGAAATTACTGAAAGAAAAATTAGACTAATATACTAATGGGCTTCAATCCAATTGTCACCTATTCCTGATTCAATAAGTATCGGTGTTTTCATTGATATTGCTGTTTTCATGTAGTTTTCTATTATTGGAAGTAATATTTCTTTTTCTGAGAAATGTAAATTAAAGACAAGTTCATCATGAACTTGTAAAAGCATTTCGGTTTTAAAGTTTTTATTAATTAATTCATTTTGAATATTTGTCATAGCAATCTTTATCATATCCGCAGCTGTTCCTTGAATCGGTGCATTAATTGCGTTTCTCTGAGCTCCAGAGCGAACCATTTTATTTTTTGCATTAATATCCCTAATGTATCTTCTTCGACCAGTAATAGTTTCTACATATTCATTTTTTTGAGCAAACGATATAGTGTCATTTAAATAATCTTCGATTCCAGGGTAGGTCATTTTATATTGTTTAATTATAGATGAGGCTTCAGTTCTAGATATTCCTAATCTTTTAGATAATCCAAATGCTGATATACCATATATAATACCAAAATTAGTCATTTTTGCTTTATTTCTCATTTCCCGAGTAACTTGATTTAAATTAACTTTAAAAATTAAAGATGCAGTAGATGAATGAATATCTTCACCTGATAAAAATGCATTTTTAAGATTTTTATCATTACTAAGTTCAGCAAGAACTCTTAATTCAATTTGAGAGTAGTCACATGCTAGAAGTTTATACCCATCACTTGGAATAAATGAGCGTCTTATTTCACGTCCTGCATCAGTTTTAATAGGGATATTTTGAAGATTTGGATTAGATGAGGATAATCTACCTGTTGTTGTTATTGATTGACTAAATGTTGTATGGATTCGCTGTGTTTTTAAACAAACATTATCAGGTAATGCATCAACATAGGTCGTCTTTAATTTCATTAATTGCCTATATTGAATAATTTTATTTACAATTTTGTGGTCATTAGCTAAGTCAGAAAGAATTTCTTCACCAGTTTGATATTGACCTGTTTTTGTCTTTTTTGGATTTTCAATTATCTTTAATAAATCGAATAATACTTCACCTAGCTGCTTGGGAGAATTTATATTAAACGCCATACCTGAGAGTGTATATATAGATTTTTCTAATTGATTGATTTGTTTTTCTAAAATTAATGAGTATTTTTTCAGAAAATTTATATTTATATTAATTCCTGTATTTTCCATTTGAACTAATACAGGTAATAAAGGCATTTCGATATCATAAAAAACTTTTTCTAAATTTCTATCTTTTAGCTTTTTAGAGAGTATACCCCATAACTGAAATGTTATATCAGCATCTTCAGCAGCATATTCAGCTAATTTATCTATTGGTACATCTTCCATATTTATTTGATTACTTCTTTTTTCTCCAATTAAATTAGTCAATGGAATTGGTGAGTAATTAAGTTCAGTTTTTGCAATATAATCCATATTATGACGTTGGGAGGGATCAATTAGATAATGAGCAATCATAGTATCAATTAATTTACCTTTTATTTTATATCCATGTGCAAGTAAAACGCCTAAATCAAATTTTAAGTTCTGACCAATCTTGTTAATATTTTCATTCACAAAAATATCATTAAAAAGATTTAGTATTTGTTTTTTTTCACTATTTTTTTTAGGTAAAGCGATATAATAAGCCTCATGAGATTTTATAGAAATAGAAATACCAATGATTTGAGTCGTTTGTATTTCAAGAGATGTAGTCTCAAGATCAAAGGAAAATATATTGGAAGTCTCTAGCTTTTTTATTAGAGCGTTAGTATCATTGATATTAGTTATTGTTTGGTAGTTATGAGAAACGGTATTTATTGAATCATAATTATTTTCTATAATTTTATTATTAAAATTTTCTGTATCGAATAATTCTTCATTTTTTTCAAATAATCTTTTAATGAAACTCCTGAATTCAAGTTCCTTTAATAAAGTTATAACTTTTTCACGATTTAATTCTTTTTTTATTAAACTATCTAATGAGCAGTCAATTGGTACATCACATTTAATTGTAGCTAATTTTTTAGATAAAAGTGCATTATCCCTATAGGCTTCTATATTCTCTTTCTGTTTACCCTTAAGTTTATTTGAATTTTTAATTACGTTTTCTATCGATCCAAACTCAAAAATTAATTTTTGAGCAGTTTTTGGTCCTATTCCCGGAACTCCCGGAATATTATCAACACTATCACCTGCTAGCCCTAATATATCAATTACATGATCTATACTTTTTATATTCCATTGACTTAGTATTGATTCTTTATCAAGAATTTCTTCATCGTTACCACCTCTAGCTGGCTTTAGTATAAACGTATTATCGTCAACTAGTTGTGCATAATCTTTATCTGGAGTAACCATAAATGTTTCAAAAGATTCTTTTTCTGCATTCTTCGCTAATGTCCCAATGATATCGTCAGCCTCAAAGCCTTTCTTTTCAATCACAGCAATATTAAATCCATCTAGTAAATCCTTTATAATAGGTATTGAATAACGAATTCCATCAGGAGTTTCATCTCTATTAGCTTTATATTCTGGATAGTATTCATGTCTAAATGTTGGTCCTGAGGAATCAAGTACAACAGCAATATGAGAAGGATTATATTTTTTTAATATTTCTAAAAATGTGTTAAGAAATCCGAAAATTGCTGATACATCATTTCCTTTTGAGGTTATACGTGGATTACGAATAAAAGCAAAATATGCTCTATAAATTAATGCCATACCATCAAGCAGAAAAAGTCTTTTCTTCATAATTGGATTAAAACATATTATTTAAACATATAAATACGCAAATAATCTTTATTTATATATTTTATTTTTTTCTATTGAATATTGCCTGTTTGATTTATGTCGGATAATCTATTTTTTGTTTTTAAATTTGGAGATTTTATGAGAAAGAAAATTATTGCTGGTAATTGGAAAATGAATAAAACATTTAATGATGCTGTAGATTTATCTGAAGCGTTAGTTAGAGATTTTGGTGACACGACTTCTGTAGATATAGTTTTATGCCCGCCTTATACATCTATAAAAGCCGTTAGTGATGTTGTATCAGAAACGCAGATTCAGATCGGCTCTCAAAATATGTCTTCAAATGATGATGGAGCATTTACAGGTGAAATCTCTCATACAATGCTAAAAGATTTATATGTTAAGTACGTTATTTTAGGGCATAGCGAACGTAGGGAATATTTTAATGAATCAGATAATATTATTAATTTAAAGTTGAGAAAAGCACTTGAAAAGCAATTACGCCCAATTCTATGTGTAGGGGAAACACTTGAACAAAGAGAAGGTGGATTAACAATGAGTGTTATTGAGAATCAACTCACTTTAGGTCTAGATAGTGTATCTTCAGATGCGTTTAGTGAAATAGTTATAGCTTATGAACCTGTATGGGCGATAGGAACGGGAAAAACAGCTACTGCAGATCAAGCGCAGGAGGTACATAAATTTGTTAGGGATAAAATAACATCATTATTTAGTAATACTGCTGGTAAGTCTGTTCGCATACAGTATGGTGGATCAATGAAGCCAGCTAATGCGAAGGAATTACTATCTCAGCCCGATATTGACGGTGGACTAATCGGAGGAGCAGCGCTAGATGCACAGTCATTTTCATCAATAATAAAAGCTGCAATATAAAGATTAGGAGATTTAAATTATGCTTATTTTAAAATCATTATTATTATTCATTGTTGTTACAAGTAGTCTATTATTAATAATAATAATATTACTTCAACGTTCTAAAAGTGAAGGATTGGGATTAGCTTTCGGTGCAAGCACTGGAGAATCATTATTTGGTGCTCGCGCAGGAAATGTATTATCTAAAGCTACAGTTTTTTTAAGTATTTTATTTCTTATTTCTGCATTAATTTTAGGAGTTTTGTATTCTAAAAAAGATCAATCTATTATGAGTAATGTTGAATCTGAAATTGATTTACTACAACCAATTACCACAGAACAACCAATTGATGATAATTAGATATTTTTCCAGATGATTTATGAAATTATTTTTTACAAAACTAGCATTATTGGTTTTGCTTTTTTTCAGTTTTGGATGTGCTGATACAGAAACTAAAAATCAAGATATTGATGATGAAATAATTAGCTACACAAGAACATCTCGTATACGAGGTTTAGATCCGGCTATATCAGGTGAAGTATCTTCTTCACTAGCAATATCTAGAATATATGAGGGTCTTCTGCAATATGATTATTTACATCGTCCATATAAGGTTGTTCCATTACTTGCTGATGAAATGCCAACAATTTCAAAAGATGGATTAACTTATACATTCAAAATAAGAAAAGGTATTTTTTTTCAGGATGATGAATGCTTTAAGGATGGAATTGGAAGAGAACTGATTGCAGAAGATTTTGTATATTCAATAAAGCGTGTCGCTGATGTTAAAAATAATTCATCTGGATATTGGGCATTTAATGGAAGAATAATTGGATTAGATTTATTTCGTGAGTTATCTGAATCATCTAAGAGTACCGATTACAGTATAACTGTAGATGGGTTAAAAGCACTTGATAAATATACTCTTCAAATAAAACTAACTTCTCCATACCCTCAATTATTGTATATTTTAACTATGCATTATGCATTTGCCGTACCATTTGAAGCTATCGATTACTACGGTAAATCTTTTGTAAATAATCCTGTTGGTACAGGTCCGTATATTCTTGGGTCTTGGAAAAGAAATTCACGGATTGAATTCATTAGAAATCCTAAATGGCGTGAATCAAAAAGGTCTGATTTTTATCCAGAATTTGGAACTGAAGATCAAAAAGATAGGGGCTTACTATCTGATGCAGGAAAAAAAATACCTTTTGTTGATAGAGTTATTCAATTTGTAATCGATGATGATACTACTCAATGGATGATGTTTTTATCAGGACAATTAGGTTCATCTGGTATTTCAAGAGATAATTGGGATGTAGTTATTAATACAGATAAATTTTTAACACAATCATTAGAAAATAAAGGTATTAAATTAAATACATCTCCCACGCTAACATTATCATATATAGGATTTAATTGGGATGATCCAGTTGTTGGAAACGTGAGTGATCTTAAACAAAGTATAAAAAATAGAAAATTACGCCAAGCGCTAAGTTGTGCATATGATTTTGATAAAATGAATAAATTTATGAATAACAGACTTTATCCAATAAATGGACCTATTCCTGAACCATTATCAGGACATATGAAAAAAAAATCAGAGTATAGTTTTAATATTAAAAAAGCAAAAAAGTTATTAGTAGAAGCAGGATATCCAAATGGAATTGATCCTAATACCGGTAGAAGACTAGAGCTAATAATTGAGATCGGAAGTAGTGGGGTGGGTGATACAAAGCAAATGTTAGATTTAATGGCTAATATGTTTAGTGAAATAGGAATAAATTTACAGCCCTCTTTTAACACATGGCCATCATTTATAGAGAAATTAAACAGAAGACAAGCTCAATTGTATCAGCTTGGGTGGGTTGCAGATTATCCTGATGCGGAAAACTTTCTTCAGCTTTTTTATAGTAAAAATGAGTCACCTGGACCAAATCATTCTAATTATCTTAATAAAGAGTTTGATCAATTGTATGAAAAAATAAAAACCATGCATGATACTCCGGAAAGAACAATATTATTAAATAAAATGTCTGAAATTATTATAAATGACTCACCATGGATTTTTTTATATCAACCTTTAAGTTTTAGTTTAATTCATGATTGGGTAAAAAATTATGAATATCATGCTTTTCCATACGGAATGAGTAAATTTAAAAATATTGACATAAAAACTAAGAATTCATGGTTGAATTCAAATCAAGATAAGAAAATTAATTTTACAGGAAAATAATATTATGCTGCTCTATTGTATAAGAAGAGTATTACAAATGGTACCAACAGTAATAGGTGTAGTTTTACTTACGTTTATCTTATTCAATGTTGTTCCAAATGATTTAGCAGCGATATCTTTAGGAAAAAATGTTACTTCGGAAATGTTAGAAAGATTCGACGAACAGCGTGGGTTAAATCTACCATTATTTTTTGGAAACAATATTAAAACCAGAATGTATGAGGATCATAATTTTATTGATGGACCAGGAAGATGGAGTAGTGAAAAAATTATTTTCAATGACGAAGAAAAATTTATTTCATTCAAATCAGATGATGTCTATAGCCCCTTATCATTCGTAAGTAAAAATGAATATAAATATGAATGGAAAGGAATATTTAGAGGTCAAGGAACCATAGGTGGTTCTAAAGTAAGCTCGCAGACATGGAATCATTTTACAATTTTATCTGATTCTAAATCATATGATAATTTTTTAGGAGAAATTGATTTAAAAAAAATTCAGTTAAGAATTAAAAATGATAATCCATTTAATTCACAGTTATTATTTTATTTAAAACAACTTTTAGGTGGTGATTTTGGTTATTCTGAGAGTATGAAACAGCCGGTAATTAAATTATTGTCAGATGGCATAATCCCTTCATTATCAATCACGGTTCCTATTTTTTTTATAGGAATTATTGTATCAATATCTTTATCACTGGTATGTGCATATTTTCGTAACCAATTTATTGATAGATTTTTAGTTCTAATTTCTGTTGCATTAATGAGTGTTAATTACGTTGTATACATAGTAGCTGGACAATATTTTCTTGGGTATAAATTAGATTTTTTTCCAGTTTGGGGTTATGAGTCAATAAAATACCTCGTATTACCAGTTATTATTGGTGTAATCAGTGGATTAGGTTCTAATATAAGATTTTATCGCACAATAATGCTTGATGAGATGTATAAGGATTATGTGCGAACAGCTTTTGCAAAAGGCGTTTCTAAAAACAGGGTTCTTTTTGTTCATATATTAAAAAATGCATTAATACCAATAATTACAAATGTTGTTATAGCAATACCTTTTTTATACACAGGCTCATTATTACTTGAAAATTTCTTTGGAATCCCAGGATTAGGGTATTTAGGAGTTAACGCTATATTATCAGCAGATATCGATGTGGTAAGAGCATTAGTTTTAATCGGTTCTTTATTATTTGTTTTTTCAAATTTAATAACTGATATTTGTTACGCATTTGCTGATCCAAGAGTTAAGTTAAAATGAGAAATCAAAAATTAAATAAAAATACACTTTGGAGAGATGCATGGCGGAGATTAAAATCTGATAAAGTTGCTATGATTTGCTTATTTATAGTTACATTTTTTACATTTTTAGCGATTTATGGAGAAATTATTTATCACTATTATGATTATAATGATCTTAAACCTAATTATGAAAATATTAATTTAGATAATGCTTATCAACCACCTAGCATAAATAATCTTATGGGAACTGATGGATTAGGACGAGATGTAATGTCTAGATTAATTCAGGGAACAAGAATTGCTTATAAAGTTGGTATTATTACATCATTAATTGCTATACCAATTGGTGTTATTTTAGGATGTTTTGCTGGCTACTTTGGAAAAAGAGTTGATGATATAATTGTATGGTTTTATTCAACTGTTGCATCAATGCCTGGATTATTATTTATATTAGCAATCGCGATGATCTTTAAAGGACAAGGTTTGCTAGGAATTTATTTAGGTATTGGTCTTACTACATGGGTTGGTTTATGTAGATTAATCAGAGGAGAGGTTCTTAAGCATAAAGAACAAACATATGTTCAAGCTGCTAATGTTCTTGGTATAGGCTCATCAGGAATAATGTTTAAGCATATATTACCTAATATATCTCATATAATAATTGTAACATTTACACTTAGATTTCCGGCAGCTGTTGGAACCGAAGTGATTATGAGTTATTTAGGTATAGGTGTTCAAAATGAACCTTCATGGGGATTGATGATTGAATCAGCTAGAATGAGATTATGGCAAGGAATGTGGTGGGAGATGACTTTTGTTACAATTGCTTTGTTCCTTCTAGTTTTAGCTTTTAATTTATTAGGTGACTCATTAAGAGATGCACTTGATCCAAGGTTAAACAATTAATTATGAATGAAAATATTTTATTAAGTATTAATAATCTAAGGGTATATTTTAAATCTAACGAAGATATTATTAAGGCCGTTGATGGCACTTCATTTAATATTAAATCAGGCGAAATTGTTGCGATAGTTGGTGAGAGTGGGAGTGGAAAAAGTATAAGTGCATTATCGATTACAAAAATTGCTCCTAAGTCTGCTTTATATATAGGAGGTTCTATAAAATTTAAAAATCTTGATTTATTTCATTTGAATGAAAAAGAACTTAATAATATTAGAGGAAATAAAATTGCATATATTTTTCAGGAACCTATGACATCATTTAATCCAGTCTTTACGATCGGCGATCAAATAAAAGAGGCTGTAAGATTACATAATAAAAAAATTAATTTTTCGAAGAAGGTTGATTCTCTTTTAGATAAAGTTCATTTACCTAAAAGGTTAAAAAATTCGTATCCTCATCAAATGAGCGGAGGACAACTTCAAAGATGTATGATAGCAATGGCTCTTGCGTGTTCACCTGATCTATTAATTGCTGATGAACCAACAACAGCATTAGATGTAACAATTCAAAAGGAAATTCTTATTTTATTAAAAGAGTTAAAAGAAACCGAAAATTTATCAATTTTATTAATAACACACAATTTTGGTGTTGTTTCCGAAATTTCTGACAGAGTTTATGTAATGAATAGTGGAAAGATAGTTGAGACTGGATTAACTCTAGATATTCTAAATAATCCACAGAAAAAATATACAATTGATCTTATTGATGCAGTTCCGCGATTAATTTAATAAAAAATAAATATGAAAATTTTAAAAATTTGCAATCTAAATATTAATTATGGAAAAAAAGAGAGTTTGGTAAAAGCTGTTAAGGATGTATCACTAGAAATTAATAAAGGTGAAATATATGGACTTGTTGGTGAAAGTGGATGTGGAAAAAGTACATTAGCTAAATCAATTGTTCGATTATTACCCATTAACTCTGGGGATATTTACTTTAATAATAAACTTATTAATAATATAAAAAAAACTGCTTTAAAAGCATATCGAAAAGATACACAAATGATTTTTCAAGACCCCTATGGTTCTTTAAATCCTAGAATGCAGGTAGGAGAAGCATTTTTAGATATAATGAAAGTTCATAATATATTTAATAATAAACACGATAGATTAAAAAGAGCTATTGATTTATTCAACCTTATTGGATTACCTTCAGATTTTTTATATAGGTATCCTCATGAATTTTCAGGTGGACAAAGGCAGAGAATATGTATTGCAAGAGCATTAATTCTTGAACCAAAAATGATTATTGCCGATGAACCTGTTTCGGCGCTAGATGTTTCCGTTCAATCTGAAATTTTAACTTTAATATTAAACCTAAGAGATAAATATGAATTAACATTTATGTTCATAAGTCATGATTTAGCAGTTGTTAAAAATATATGTGATCAAGTAGCAGTAATGAATAAGGGTTGTATTGTTGAAAGAGGTATTGCAAAAAATGTCATATGTTCTCCTCAGCACGAATATACAAAAAAATTAGTTAATGCAGTTCCAAAATTCTAGGTTTAATTATTTTTAATCCAATTTAATACTTCCTGCGCAGCTTTTTTTTCTGCAGATCTCTTATTATCACATATTCCAATAAATATTTTATCGTTATACTCGACTTCAATTGTAAATTTTGGAGAGTGCTTTGGTCCGGTTATTGATACTATATTATATTCTGGTGTTTTATATCCATATTGCTGAGCATATTCTTGTAATTTCCCCTTTGGATTACTTTCGTTAAAATCATTTGATAAAATAAATTTGGAATTTGAATAAACCGTTTTAATTATTTTTTTAGAAGCTTTAAGTCC
>CENX01061221.1_pt1 | contig 11545 bp, 12 predicted proteins | sample 361321 | NCBI WGS metagenome assembly CENX01 (sample SAMEA2619678, study PRJEB7988) | marine metagenome | isolation source: saline water (ENVO:00002010), including | reverse complement strand
GAACCCTGTATCGTTTACTACCCCAAAGGAATTAAAGGGGGAAGAACCATAGACACCCCAATGATGGCGATTGATGTTCTCCCAACCATTGCCGAAATAACTGGTAGTGATCTGCCCGTAAACAAAATTGATGGGAAAAGTGCTTGGAATATATGGACGGGTAAAACCAATCAAAGCCAACACCAAGCTTTTTTCTTTTATTACAAAGAAAATGAATTACATGGAGTAAGGTACAAAGACTGGAAGCTCTACTTTCCCCACACCTATAGAACTCTAAACACTAAAGCAGGTGGAAAAGACGGTTATCAAGTCAAATACGAAATGAACAAAATTGAAAAAATTGAACTTTACAATCTCATACTGGACATCAGTGAGACCAATGATGTGGCATCAGAGTTCCCCGAAGTGGTAGAAAAAATAAAATCTCTTGCTGATGAAATGCGAATCAAATTGGGAGATAAACTATATGAAATAGAAGGAACAGAAAATCGTTCTATAGGTAGACTTAATTAATCATTAAAAATGAAATCCATATATATTCTATTGAGTTTGATTTTGATGAATACCTGTCAAATAGGCTTACCTGAGCCCGAAAATCGATTTCAAGCCGTTTGGCTTCCTATGGATAATTATCAAGATAAGGCCATAGCCTATTTTGCCTCAGGATGTTTTTGGTGTGTAGAATCTGTATATGAAAGTCTTAAAGGGGTTGAAGAAGCTTATTCTGGCTATGCTGGAGGGAATACAAAAAATCCTACATACTATCAAGTCATATCGGGTAGAACAGGACATGCTGAGACGGTAGAAGTAATCTATGACCCCAACGAGATTGATTTCGCCACCTTAGTGGAGGTGTTTTTTGATTCCCATGACCCAACGGTACTCAATCAGCAAGGACCTGATCGTGGTACCCAATATCGATCAGTGGCTTTTTACCAAAATGAAGAGGAGAAAAAAATCATTAAAGACTATATCACTAAACTAACTAAGTCAAAAGTTTACAATAAAGACATAGTTACTGAGGTCAAACCCCTAAAAAAGTTCTACTATGCCGAAAAATATCATCAAGACTACGAGAGGAATAACCCCAATGACTTGTATATACTGAATGTTTCTAAGCCTAGGTTCAATAAATTTAAAGCAAAATCCCCTGAACTAATAAAAGGAGAGCAGCATTACGAGTAGACTAGAGACTCGCCTTTAAATCTCCTCCATATTAGGAAAAAAATCATCCCAACTATCGAGCCAAAAATCATACCGGATAAAACATCCAGTGGGTAGTGAACGCCTATATATATTCGACTGTAAGCGACCAGGAAGGCAACAAAAAATAATAAAAAAGGAAGTCTTCTGAATTTATGACCCATTAATCCTGAAAAAAATACCGCTAGGGCAAAGGAATTAGAGGCATGGCCAGAAAAATACCCGTAATATCCTCCACAGGTGGATTTAACAAGCCTAACCATACCCTCTAGTGTGGGCTCATGACAGGGCCGCAAGCGTTCAAAACCATTTTTAAATAGATTGGTTGTCTGATCAGTGACCAAAATAAGAAGAAAAACTAAAAATAGTAACATCAAAAAAGACCTCAATTGGGTATGTTTAAAATACACCGCTGCCAAGACCAAATAAACTGAAATATTGGTCGCCTTATTGGTCATCAATAACCAAAAACCATCGAAGTTTTTGGTTCCCATTTGGTTGAGAAAAAGAAAAAATTGTTGATCTAAAGCAATCAGCTCCTCCACGCTCTATTCAAAGTTTTCCATTTCCTTATCATAGAAATCAAATGCCATTTCAACAAGATAAGATGTTTGAGATTCCAATTCCTCTCTGAACTCGTTTTCAAACTCCTCCATCAAATGAACCTCATCATTAACTACATTTAGGAAAAAACGAGGATACTCGGTGTGAACAACAAAAATCGCTTTCTTCAATTCGGAGTTATCAGCGATTAAAAACTTAGGTAAATCCATTATTAAAAGTTCATTTGAGAAACTAATTTTTTTGAAAGATACTGAAATCTAAGTACCAATAAGAAAGCCGATAGTGTTAATCCTATCAAAAGACCCATCCAAATTCCCGATGCCCCCCAATCGGTTTTTAAACCCAACAAATAAGAAATGGGAAAACCAATGGTTCCGTAGGATATGAATATTAAAAAAGCTGGTATTTTGACATCCTGTAATCCTCTCAAAGCACCAAGTACAACTGCTTGTATTCCATCTGCTATCTGGAAAAAAGAGGCGATCAAAATTAAGTTTGATGCAATTTCAACTACTTCATATACATCATTTGAAATATCTTGATTATTAGCATCAAGGTAGAGCCATGGCAGATGCTGGTGTGTAGAAATAAAAATTAGAAAAAAAATAAAACTCAATAATAAAATAAGTAAAAAGTTAGAAATTGCCAACCTTCTTAAATCTACAATATTTCCTTTTCCTTTTTGATTTCCAACACGTATCATCGCAGTTACCCCTAATCCAAGAGCGACCATATATGTCATGGAGGTCAGATTAAGTGCAATTTGGTTGGCCGCTTGTGGGTTTTTTCCCAAGAGTCCTGACATCCAAATTGCCGAAGTAAAAAAAGTAACCTCAAAAAACATTTGAAGCGCTGAGGGAAGGCCCAGGGAAAAAATTCTATTGAAAATTGATTTGTTTAATCTCACTCTAAAAAGCTTGCGGTTGTATCTTCTAAAACTAATTTTATTCTTTACGTTAATTACCATAAACAAAACCATTGCCCATCTAGAAATCAAAGTGCCCAATGCCGCACCCTCAACTCCTAATTCAGGAAAACCATAAAGTCCAAATATCAATAAGTAGTTTAAAATTACATTGATTAAATTACCCAAAAGGGTTGCAAACATTGCCAAACGGGTCTGAAACAAACCCTCAGCAAATTGTCGAAGTCCTTGAAAACCTACAAGAGGTACCAAAGAGAGTGCTACCCAAAAAATATAAGGCATTGCCAAAATGACAACCTCAGTCGGTTGACCCATTTGAGAAGACAAGGGCTGTGCCCAAAGAACCAATATAGCCAGTAAGAGTCCTAAACCAAAACATATAATTAATCCGTGAACAAATACATACCTGACTTTTTTATGATTATTGGCACCAAAAGCTTCTGCAATCATGGGAGTTATGGCAGTAGAGAATCCAATCCCTAGGGACATGGCGACAAAAATGAAGCTATTACCAAGAGAAACAGCAGCCAATTCGGCTGGTCCCAATTGACCTACCATAATATTATCAATGAGCTGTACCACGGTATGCCCTAACATTCCCACAATAACTGGATAGGCTAATTTAAGATTAGTACTAAATTCTCTTGTATAACTATTAAGGTTCATCAATACATTATATGATTAGTGAGAAAATCTCATTGAATACCTATTTGATCAGTAAGATAAACTAAGGCTGTCATAGATGCTGCTCCCAACTCTAATTCCCTTTTATTGATCTGATCAAAAGTATCCATCTCAGAATGTTGATGAATAAAATATCTTTGTGAGTCTGTTCTCAAACCCGCTAAAACTTTTGCTTTTCCTTTGAGTTTTTTCACATCAGCTCCACTTTCTTTTCGCTCAAAATGATTTGTATAATAAGGGTCGAAAAAAGTCTTCCATTTTATGATTTTATCGTAATACTTATCATCAGTATCAAAGCTAAATCCTCTTGGAGTAAAACCTCCTGTATCAGACTCTAATGCCAAAATATGCTGTTCTTTATTTTTTTTGACACTATTCGCATAAGCAATAGCTCCCTTCAATCCGTTTTCTTTATTGGCAAATAATACTATCCGGATAGTATTTTTGGGTTTATAATCATCCATACTTAGTAATCGCATTACTTCCATTGTCTGAACCACTCCAGCTCCATCATCATGCGCACCATCACCCAAATCCCATGAATCCAAGTGAGCTCCAACCAAGATTATTTTTTCAGGGGATTCTGATCCTTTAATTTGGGCGATAACATTGTAAGATTTGACATCGGGATAGTTTCTACAATTTTGTTTTATAAAAAATCTCAATCTAGGGTTCAATGCAATCATAGAACTTAGTAACTGAGCATCATTAGTACTTATCGCTGCCGCTGGGATTCGCTTATTGGTTGGTAAGTCTCCATAACTCATAACATCAGTGTGCGGATAATCATCCATTCTAAAGTTCATTGAACGAACAATCATTGCTACTGCTCCGTATTTTGCCGCCTCAGCAGCACCACTGTAACTTTGATCAACTGCAGCCGCATAAGCCTCGAGGGCATTTACTTTCCGTTCATCCATAGGACGATTGAAAAAAACAATTTTACCTTTTATTTTTTCTTTACCCAATTTTGATAAATCATCAATACCTCTAACTTCAACAACATTTGCTCTTATACCAATTGAAGGCGTAGAAATAGAACCGCCTAAGGCACAAATATTTACATTGATTGTGTTCCCCGGACTGGATTCAATATTGGCGTACTCAAAAGTACCCCTGACCCATTTAGGAACCATTACAGCTTGTAACCAAACAGAATCTAATGGCAATGAATCAAGTTCTTCTTTGGCCCATTTGATGGCGCGCTCTGCGTTTAATGAACCAGATAAACGCCCTCCAATTTGATTAGTAAGGTGATCTAACCAATCGTAACTTTTCCCTACAGCAAGTACTTGCGAAAAAATATTCTTGATTTTAGTTTTATGCAGCTCATCATTTTGAGCAAATAGACAGGTAGTACTGAACAAAAAAGCAGTCAATATTTTTAGGATCATAAACTAAGATTTGAGTTTGGATGCAAATCGTTGAATATCAAACTCTGTGACTGGATTCGCACCAAGTATCATTAGTCTTTCAACTACATTTTTAAGTTCTCTAATATTTCCCGTCCAAGGATAATCCTTCAGTTGATCAATTGCACCTTTGGAAAAGGATTTTGATTCAAGACCCTGTTCAACTATTAAGTTTTTGACGAAATAATCCACTAAGAGAGGAATGTCATTCTTTCTTTCTTTCAGTGGAGGTACTTCTATCAGTATAACTGCCAAACGATGATATAGATCCTCACGGAACTTTCCTTCTTCAATTTCTTTTATTAAATTTTTATTTGTAGCGGCAATAACGCGAACATCTACTTTAATATCCTTTTCGCCCCCCACTCTTTGAATTTTATTTTCCTGAAGCGCTCTAAGAACTTTAGCCTGGGCAGCAAGGCTCATATCAGCCACCTCATCTAAAAACAGGGTACCTCCGTTAGCGATTTCAAACTTTCCCGGACGATCTTTTATGGCAGAAGTAAAGGCTCCTTTAATATGACCAAACAGCTCACTTTCAATCAATTCAGCAGGAATAGCAGCACAATTTACCTCCACAAAAGGGGATCCAGAGCGATTACTTTTTTGATGTAAGTGGTGAGCAACCAGCTCTTTCCCCGTGCCATTTTCTCCAGTAATTAAAACCCTAGCACCTGTTCGAGAAACCTTTTCAATCAATTTATGGATTTCTTCAATCTTATCGGAGTCTCCAATCATCTCATACTTTTTGGCAATTCTTTTCTTTAAACTTTTGTTTTCTAAAACTAAGTTCTTGATTTGTAAAGCATTTCTTACAGCCGTAAGCAAGCGATTCAAATCTGGAGGTTTGGAGATAAAATCATAGGCCCCAGATTTCATGGCCTCTACTGCAGTAGAAACATTACCATGCCCAGTCAACATTATGAAGGGAACATTAATTCCATTCTCTCTGGTTTTTTGTAAAACTTCTACTCCATCCATTTTTGGCATTTTAATATCACACAGTACAAGGTCAAAATCTTCCTTATTAAGTGCATTGAACCCTAGTTTTCCATCTTCACATTCAGTAATTAGATAGTCTTTGTTTTCTTCTTCCAAAATTCGGATCAATACCCTTCTAATAGGCTCTTCATCCTCAATCAATAATATTTTTTTCATTGGGTCTCTTGCATATCATTCTTTAGCGTAACTACTCTTTGGGGAAAAGGGATCTCTATATTTAATTCCTTAAGCTTTTCGAAAATTTTAAATCTCAAATCACTTTTTACAACATTAGCCTCAAAACTTTTATTCATTGAAAAGAAAAGCTGAAACATCAAAGCACTATCTCCATAATCTTCAAACAGTAAAAAAGGTTCAGGATTTTTAAGAACCTTATTGTGACTTCCGGCTATTTCAATAACTTTTTGTTTCAATAATTCAACATTTGTATTGTAAGACACTCCAAAATGAATAGACTCTTTAGTGAGCGTTCCATTTTCTGTCCAGTTGTAAAGTATAGAAGTTAAAAATTTATGATTGGGGATAATCAACACCTTATTATCTCTGGTAACAGCCCTGGTAGTTCGCAACATTATATTTTCAACCTTACCCACTTGACCATCAACCTGTATGACATCTCCAACATGTACAGTTTGATCTGCCAATATAGAAATTCCAGAAAAAACATCTTGAATCAAGGTTTGTAAAGCCAAACTAACCCCTACCAAAAGTGCAGCTGATGCAGCAAAAATAGTACTGACATTTACCCCTACATTATCCAAGGTAATAAGGATTACAATTAAATAAACAAAGTAGTTGAAAAAGGTAAAAATTCCTCTAAACTTAAGCTTTGCGTCGTTGTTCAAAGTTCTAAATAGAATACGACGTAACACATTTAGAAACAAGTAGGTCAGAAAAAAAACAGCTATTATAATCAAAATTGATTTTGGAGTAAGAATAATATCACTCCCTATTCTAATCTGATAATTAAAAAAATCGATTATTTTTTGCATGCTATTTAATCAATACTAAGATACTACAAAAACAAAACCCACCCTTATTTTCTAAGGATGGGAAAAATTGCTATGAAAAAGAAACAACACTAAATAATTAGTGTTTATCAAATATATATATTTTTTCTTAGATCAGATCTTTTATGCAAACATGTCCTTCACCTTTTCAAAAAATGATTTGTCAGATTTGTCTGGATTGGGGGTAAAGTTTTCATCTTCAAGCATTTTTTGAAAAAACTGCTTTTGTTCCTTATTTAAGGTTTTGGGTGTCCAAACATTGACATGGACCAAAAGATCTCCCTTTCCATAACTGTTAATATCTGGTATACCTTTACCTTTCAATCTCAATGTTTTTCCTGATTGTATTCCAGATTCAAGTTTAATTCTTACTTTTCCTTCAAGTAAATTGATTTCTTTCGATACTCCCAATGCCGCTTCTGCAATACTTATATAGAGGTCAAAATGGAGATGATTGCCTTCACGAACAAAACTATCATCTGGCATTTCCTCAATCAAAACTAATAAATCTCCAGAAATTCCATTACCTGCGGCTTCATTACCTTTTCCAGTAACCTTCAATTGCATTCCGTCCTCCACTCCAGCTGGAATTTTTATAGACACAGCCTCTTCATTCTCTAACATTCCATTGGCATCACTACCTGAGGGTCTGTAGGAGATAACTTGTCCACTTCCATTACATTTTGGACAAGTTGAAGCGCTTTGCATTCTCCCCAAGATTGTGTTAGTAACCCGCATCACCTGTCCCCTACCTTTACAAGTTCCACATGTAGTATAACTTACTCCAGATGCTTGTATTTTTCTTATGACCTTAATTTTTTTTTCTACTCCGTTAACTACCTCATAAAGAGAGAGCTGAACTCTAATTCTTAAATTACTTCCCTTTCCTCTGGCTTGCGATTGACCAAATCCACCATAACTTCCACCACCAAAAGCACTACCAAAAATATCTCCAAATTGACTGAAAATATCATCCATATTCATCCCTCCTCCTGCTCCAAAGCCCCCCGACTCAAAAGCTGAATGACCATATTGGTCATATTGGGATTTTTTGTTAGGGTCACTCAAAACTTCATAGGCCTCTGCTGCCTTTTTGAAATTGGCCTCGGCTTCTTTATCTCCAGGGTTTTTGTCCGGGTGAAATTCAATCGCTTTTTTTCGGTAGGCCTTTTTTATTTCACTGGCCGAAGCTCCCTTTGACAAGCCTAAAATTTCGTAAAAATCTTTTTTCATCTGATTTATTGTCCTACAACCACTTTGGGAAATCTGATAATTTTATCTCCCAACTGATAACCCTTTTCTGTTACATCTATGATTTTTCCTTTCAGGGAGGGATCGGTAGCTGGGATCAGTGTAATGGCTTCGTGATTTTCAGCATCAAATGCGTCTCCAACCTGAGTCTCAGTAACTATCAAACCATTACTTTTTAATATATCCCCTATCTTGTTATTAATTAACACAAAACCCTCGATATGAACTTGCAAATCTTTGGGTGTCTGATCAATAGCTCTCTCAAAGTCATCCAAAACAGGAAGTAAGTTACTGATTACTTCCTGACCAGCAGTTTTAAAAAGCTCAATTCGCTCCCTTGAGGTTCGTTTTTTGAAATTTTCAAACTCAGCAAATAACCTTAAGTATTTATCCTTCTCCTGATTGAGGTTTCCTTTCAATTCCTCTAGCTCTTTGGAAACGTTTGCCTTGCTGCTTTTTTTCTCAGAAGTAGGTTTTTTTGCTTTAGCTTTTAATTTGGGTTTTGACGTTTGTTTTGCCATAACTAATATTTAAGTAATATCACTCAAAATTATTGCCAACTGATTTTTTTTGCCAAAATGTCACCCCTTTTTATTAAATAAGTCTTCCATAGCATCTGATAAAAATGAAAAATGGAACCTAAATCCTTTTGACAAAATCAAATCCGCACTTATTTTTTGACTTCCTAAAATCAAAATAGAACGTTCCCCCATTATAATTTTTAAAAATATAGCTGGAATATTTGGCAAGAAAACTGGTCGTCTTAACACCTTACCTATTTCTCTCATTAAGGTTCTTTGAGAAACAGGATGGGGAGCAACAGCATTAAAAGTTCCCTCCCAATCTTCTTCGACAGCAGCAATGAATAATCTTGACAAATCTTCAATATGAATCCAACTTTGCCATTGATTTCCGCTAGCGAATGCAGTTCCCAAAAACAGTTTTACAGGTAGGGTAAGTTGTGACAACAAGCCCATTCCGTTGGCTAAAACCAATCCGATTCTTAAAATGGACAAATGATTTGTAAACTGTTTAAAAGCTTTTAATTCACTTTCCCAAGCCAGAGTTACACTCTGTAAAAAATTCTCTTCAACCAAAGAAGTTTTTTCATCATGGGTGGCCTCCAAGCTATTAGGATAAATTCCAATTGCCGAAGCACAAACAATATTTGTCATCTTAAGATTTTGGATTTCCATTTCCTTTCTCAAAAGTTGGGTACTCTTCACCCTACTATCTAAAATCTCCCTTTTGTTTTTGGAAGTCCAAGGTTTTGAAATACTCGCTCCTGCCAAATGAATAATTGTATTGACGCCCTCAAAACATCCTCCATCAATCTCTCCAATTTCGGTATTCCAATAAAACCCTTTAATGGTTTTTGAGTCAATTAATTTTTGCTTTCGAGTAGTTAAAAAATGTACTATAATATTTCGTTTCTCAGCTATAGCAATTATATTTTTACCAATAAGACCAGTAGCACCAGTAATTAATAATTTCATTTACAATTTTTGGTAAAAATAAGTTAAACCAATTTTATAGCTCTCAACATTTCACGTTTTCCAGGGGGGCCCTCCAATCGCTCAACAGAAAATCCCACTTTTTCTAAATCCCTCCTGACTTGACCCTTGGCACAATAACTGACCCAAACTCCCTCAGGCTTGAGCATATTAAAACAAATTGCAAGGGCTTTTTCGTCCCACATCTCCGGTTGAGCGTGGTATCCAAATGAATCATAAAAAAGAACATCAAAAAATTGTTCAAACCTCATTTCCAAAAAGTCACCCTTGATTTTTTGGAAGGAAAAATTATTTGTTCTGTGTATAGAGTTCCATTCTAGGTTGTGTAATTGATCAAAAAAATCATGATACTTTGCCACTGGAAGAGTACATTTCATTTTAAGAGTCTTAATTTCATTATTGGTTAGTGGGAACTTTTCAATAGATAAATAATCAACAGAAAGTTCATGGGTCATTGAGAAAATATAGCTTAGATATGCATTTAGACCTGTACCCAAACCCATTTCAAAAATCTTTAGATGCTTTTTTCTGGTAGTTTCCAACCAAAAGCCCAATCCTCTATTAATATATATATGATTTGACTCTGTTAATGCTCCATTTTTAGAATGATAGGTCTCATTTAATTCATCAACAAAAATTGAGGGTGACCCATCTTTTGTTATAATAATTTTTTTTTTCATAATATGGCATTGGGAATTATTATTAAAAAAGATTTGATAGGGTATTTGCTAATTAAGAAGATTTTTCAGATTAAATAAATTAATTTCAAATTATTGATTAATGTGTTAAAAAAACAATAAACAAAATAAATTATTAATACTAAAAAAAGTAATTTTGAAATTATTTTAATCTAAAATGAAAATAGAAAAAGCCTTGGTATCTAAGTTGTCCTCTGTGGATTTTAATAATCTGACATTTGGGTCTGTTTTTTCAGACCATATGTTTATATGCAAATATAAAAATGAAAAATGGCAGACTCCAGAAGTTATTCCATATCAATCCCTTTCATTTGAACCTTCTATGAGTGTGCTTCATTATGGACAAGCTGTATTTGAGGGTATGAAAGCTTTCAAGGATGGTGATGGAAAAGTATGGCTTTTTCGACCTGATCATAATTTTAAAAGGATCAACCGCTCCTCCGAGAGACTTCAAATTCCGCAATTTCCAGAAAAGCATTTTTATAGTGGATTAAAAACACTACTTGATCTAGATAAAGATTGGATCAAACCCGGAATTGAAAACTCATTGTACATTCGCCCATTCGTTTTTTCTAGTCAAGCTGGGGTACAAGCCTCCCCATCCAACGAGTATACTTTTATAATAATATGCTGTCCAGTTAAGGCTTACTATGGAGGCGAAGTAAATGTTTTGATTGAAGAAGAATACAGTAGGGCTGCAGATGGAGGTGTAGGTTTTACAAAAGCCGCAGGAAACTATGCTGCGCAATTCTATCCTACAGCCTTAGCCCAAAAACAAGGTTATCAACAAATTGTATGGACTGATGCCAAATCACATGAATACCTGGAGGAGGCTGGAACCATGAATATTTTTTTTAGGATTGATGACAAACTGGTTACTGCACCCACCAATGACCGAATATTAGACGGAGTAACGCGAAAAAGTATTATTAAAATAGCACGAGATGCTGGAATTGATGTAGAGGTACGTCCCATTAAAATTACTGAAATAGTTCAGGCATCCAAAAATGAATCACTTAAAGAAATGTTTGGCAGTGGGACTGCAGTAGTAATTACCCCCATAAAAAGTTTTGGGTATAAAGGCAATAACTATAAACTCCCAGTGTTGGATAACCCCATTTCAAAACAGTTGAAAGATAAAATCATATCGATTCAATATAATATTACTAATGATCCCTATGGATGGAGGGTCTCCCCTAATTAATCTTTTTTTAATATCGAAGAAATATTTGGTTTAAAGTAATTAGGTCCTTTTAGAATCTTACCGTCCTCGCGATAAATG
>CENX01029267.1_pt1 | contig 11549 bp, 10 predicted proteins | sample 361321 | NCBI WGS metagenome assembly CENX01 (sample SAMEA2619678, study PRJEB7988) | marine metagenome | isolation source: saline water (ENVO:00002010), including | reverse complement strand
AACTACTGCTGGTACTGTGATGGTAAAAGATACTTATACATCAAGCACTGAATACGGCCCTGATCAGCTAACAGCAGTAGGAAATACTCTATTCTTCGAAGGTTTTGATCAAGTCAATGGATATGCTCTTTGGAAAAGTGATGGAACTACTGCTGGTACTGTGATGGTAAAAGATACTTATACATCAAGCAATAGTAACGGTCCTGATCAGCTAACAGCAGTAGGAAATACTCTATTCTTCGAAGGTTATGATCAAGTCAATGGTTATTCACTGTGGAAAATAGAAGAATTTACGGAAATTACTTACTCTTAATTTCACATCTAACAGCACTCACAACCACAAATAATCTATTACATAATAGGGTCGACTATTTTCCTATTTGAACGAACTAATTTGCATTATGTCGGGACATAATTAATTAATCTAAAACCAGAGCAACTTATGGTGACTGTATGGCTAGAGAGATGGATATTGAACCTGTAACAGCAAGTGGAGCAATCAAAAGCTTAGGTATTGTCCTTGTATTATGCTTTATTGCTCTATTATTCATTTTAGGGATTGATTTTGCGTTGAATTGGGAAAAGGATTTCAAATTTAGGTGATTTAGAATTTAAATGGTTAATTAATGATCATTTTTTTCTAAAATCTCCACCAAGAAAATGTTTCTTTATCATCGGATTTTTCATCATTGTAAATCCAAAAAATCCAACTGAATACCAAAATAATTCTAACAAAACCCAGCATATAACAAAAATAAGTCCGAATTGAAGCATTGATGAAATTTGTAGAACCAATGAGGCAAGTGAAGAAACTACTAGTGAGATACCAATATCATATAGCCTTCCAGTACATAACCAAAAATTGGATAGCCTAGCCAGAAGTCTATTCATCAATTAGCCTAGGTAAATTTACTATAAAGAACAATTGACTGAATCAACGGTTACGGAGATAATCTTCTCCATAATAGTTCCACTGTTCCATGGTCCATCCAGGAGGTAATCCTTCGGGTGGAAGTTGTGGAGGAGTTTTTACTATGCTCGAAGGAATAATGTTGGGTTGCATATCTGACAAGAAATGATTAAATTGCTTATTCTGTACCTCCAAAGGTTTACTGCGCTTCTTGACAATAAACAATGCTAAGATCAGCACCGAAATTATTGCGACGACTAAAATTACCAAGTTGAAGTTAGATGATTCATCAACTTCCTTAGAGAGTGAAGCATCAAATGGATATACATCTGAATTATCACCAACTCCATCTCCATCTGAATCTAACCATTCCGAACTATCATCGATAAATGCATCCGCAGTGTTATCCCAGCCATCGCCATCATTATCTAAACAACCAAATCTAGGGGTCGTTGAATTACCAAATAATTGTGGGCATGAATCAAACTGGAAACCTTCTGAATTATCACCAAAACCGTCAACATCAGAATCTAAGTATTGTGATGATTCTTCTGGGAATGCATCATTAGAATCAGACCATCCATCGTCGTCAGAATCAAGACAACCAAATACATCAATGGTTGAAGTTCCTCGTTCGTTTGGACAAGAGTCTCCTTGGAAGCCTTCGATATTATCACCAAATCCATCGTAATCCGAATCTGCATGTTGTGAAGAATCATCAGGGAACGCGTCAGCACCAGATAATATTCGCCAATTTGTGTCCGGATCTGACCAACCATCGCCATCAGAATCTATGCAACCATTTCTATCTTGGAATGAACTACCAGCAATACTGATACAGAAATCTCCTTCAAATCCTTGGAACACATCACCAAATCCATCTCCATCAGTATCAGACCATTGTGTTGGTTCTTGAGGGAAAGCATCGATGACATCAGCAAAATTATCACCATCTGAATCAATACATCCCTGCGCATCTAGTGTACTAGTACCATACTCATTAGGGCAGTAATCTACAATGTCATCAAACCCATCATTATCATCATCTTCGTCTTCAGAGATATCTTCACATCCATCTCTGTCAAAGTCACTAGATGATGAGGAAATAAATCCGATTCGACTTTGTAAGCATAAATCTTCAGTAGTCGAAGATATTACACAAACTGAGTCTTGGATTGTACCATCACAAATTTCATCTCCATCATCATCAAAATCTTCTGTTGAGTCTCGGCATCCATCGCCATCATAATCACTAATAGAACTCGACAGCCAGCCCAATTCACCTTTCTGACAAGTGTCCTTTAAGTCAGCAATATCATCGTTATCATCATCAAAATCTTCAGTCGAATCTTTACAACCATCTGAATCAAAATCACTCGTAGATGATGAAATCCAGTTTGTAACACCTTTCGAACATAAGTCATTGACATCTAAAATGCCATCACTATCGTCGTCTTCATCACATGCATCACCAAAACCGTCACTATCCAAATCAGATTGGGAAGGATTTGCAACATATGGACAATTATCATCTTCATCTAAAACTCCATCAGTATCAATATCAAAATAAGGATCAATTCTTACAACTTGGTCTTTACCATTATCAACATAGTACAAGTTTCCTTCTGGACCAATCTCGAGGCCCATAATAAATGTCGCTGATGTTTGAATCGTCTCAATTTCAGTCGCACTTTTACCATCTTTAGCAAGGTCGTAAGCGGTTATTTTACCATCACCATTCTGTGAAACAAATAACGTATCTCCATCTAAAGCAATTCCTGAAGGCCTATTCAAACCTGTATCGAGTATTCCCCACTCCTTTCCAGTTATTCGTGAATATTCAGCCAATGGTTCGAGTCTAGAAGGATCATTCATTATGTTTTGAGTTGTAAATGTCGGGTCATCAGTATTAACCCATAGAATACGATTTGCTCCCGTATCTGCAATGTAAAGGATTCCAGTCTGCTTATCTAGTATCATGTGACCTGGTATTCCTCCAGCTCGGGTTAAGTCAATATCAGAATATCTGTGAACAATTCCATCAGAATGGTCATCTTGACCAGTATCATGGTCGAGCTGGAAATCATAGTATACCAATTCTCCATAGTAGCCATCAAAATACCAGTAAGCATTTCCTGAATCGTGTGCAATACCCATTCCATCAGGAGATTCATGATTCATGTCTATGTGACTACCAAGTAATCCATTGCCATTATTTTGATTCTCCCTAGCGTAGTGGTCGAGTGATGATGGCCAAAGAGTCGGCCCCATGAATTGATTTGGAGAAGAAGCTAGGCCACAATATGTGTTTTGAGTTTCTTGTGCAGAACCCCACTGCCAATCAAATTCAGGATGATATGCTCCAAAAGCAATAGCACTTACTTCTTCTAAGAAGTGATTACTGTTAGAGTCTTCACGTGTCTCTGAAGTTTGACTATTTAGTCCAGTATTATGAACGATTGTCATACTGTCATCGCCCCTATTAGCGATCCATAACTCATTAGCTCGACCAGGATGGAATTCTAAATCTCTAGGGTCAAAAAGTCCATCAGAAGCATCAACAAGCACTACTTCATCAAATCCTGTCCCAAATTGAGCAACAATATCAGATTCTTCAGATGCTTGAACATGTGAGATAAGTGAAAAAAGAATGATACTAACTAAAAAAACACTTGCTTGTTTTCCCGCCATGACATGGCCTAATTGTTTGAGGTTTTGATACCTTGCTTTTTCTCATTCCCATTCAATGGTACCTGGAGGCTTGTGTGTAATGTCATAAACTACTCTATTTACAGCACCTTTTACAGTATTTGTAATCCTAGTGCTGATTTTTTGTAAAATTGGATGTGGTATTTCTGAATATCTCGCTGACATTCCATCCATCGATTGAACTGCACGGACAACAATCGTTTCACCATATGCACGGACATCACCATGAACGCCAACGCTACGAACGGGTAAAAGAGCAGCAAAGTACTGCCAAGGCAAATCCATAAGACCTTCAGATGCAGCTTTTTCAAATTCTTCTTCGACAATTGCACAGGATTCTCTTACCACAGCAACTCTCTCTGGGGTAAGTTCACCTAATGTGCGAACTGCCAAACCTGGACCTGGGAAGGGTTGTCTTTCAGCGACATTGATACTAAGATGTCTGGCAAGTTCTCTAACTTCGTCTTTGTAAAGTTCTCTAAGCGGTTCAACTACTTCTAGAGTCATATCTTCAGGAAGACCTCCTACATTATGATGAGATTTGATGGTGTCTCTTACTCCGCCACCAGATTCAATCCAATCGGGAGCAATTGTTCCTTGAACTAGATACTTAGCACCGCATTTCTTCTGTTCATCTTCAAAAATTCTAATAAATAACTCGCCGATTACTTTTCTCTTCTGTTCAGGCTCAGTAACGCCTTCCAACGCCTTGAAATATCTATCCGCAGCCTTTACTGTAACTAAATTCTTGATTCCTTGTTCAGCAAGTAAAGTTTCGATTTGTTCGGTTTCCCCCTTACGCATGAAACCAGTGTCAACATATACACAGTGAAGTAAATCTCCTACTGCTTTGTTGGCAATAACTGCCGCTACTGTTGAGTCAACGCCGCCAGAACAAGCGATAATGGCAATATCATCAATTGTATTTTGTAGTGACTCGATGGATTCTTGAATGAATTCATCGACATCAAACATCTCAAGCGCCTCCGTTAACCTCTCGGTCTTGGGATTTAACTCTCTCAACTTGATCGAGTTTATTTTGCTTCAGTGCAGCTGCATGCTTTTCGTTTTGTAATGCTAACATTTGAACTGCCAAATATCCAGCATTATCACCACGGTCAACACCAACAGTTGCTGCTGGAACTCCCGGAGGTAATTGGACGATTGATAATAGAGAATCGAATGGTACTCTGCCCCCGCAAGGAACACCGATTACCGGTTTAGTGGTTAGTGCCGCAACAGCACCAGGTAGTGCTGCAGCGAGTCCAGCCATGGCAATGAAAACCTTACAACCATCTTCTTCAGCATCATGAATAATTTGTTCAACAAATTTAGGCGATCTATGTGCACTAGCAACACGTAACTGATAATTTACATCGAATTGCTTCAATATTTTTGTACACTTTTCGGCAACGGGCATATCTGAGGACGAACCTAGCAGTATTGTAACTTCCATGACATCCTGCCATAGCAGTCGGTTATTCAAGATGACTATTCTTCTTCAGTAGAAAAATCATCGAAATTGATTCCTAATGTTCGAAAATCAAATCTACTTTCTTGTTCGGTTCCAAAAATATCTAACCGCAATACTAAACCTTTTTTTGTTCTAAAACCGTAAATCTGAGCAAAAGTATCACTATCAAATCTCTTCAAAGCCATAGTGTTTTGAGCGAATCTTGCAGAACGAATATCCCAGTCAGTCATACTATCAATTGGGAGAAATCGCTTACCATGCCAGTCGATTTGGTAAATTAAACCGGCATCTTTGAAGATAAAATCTAGAGAACGGAACATGGTCAGTAAAGCGAGAAGCGAACTAAAAATACCGTAGATGTAAAGTAAATTACCAGTTGCGACTAAAACCCAAGAAAATAGTGCGAGAATGCAAAAGAAAAATCCTAATGCAACTCTCATTGAATTAAAACTACCTTGACGTGGACCAATTGCACTAACTCCGCCTACTAAAAACAGGATTATGCCAAATCCCCCTAGCCATTCAATCCATTGTTCTCCTTTTCCTGTGAATGCCATAATTATAGAAAATGCAATCGGTAAAATACCCCACGATAATGGATATAGTACTGTTTTAGGATTAGGCTTGAGTTCGATTCGTTGCCAGCCAAAGTGCTCAGGAGATTTATCTCTGGCCCTTACCATCCAAATCACTACTCATCATCAAAAGGATGACGAAGACAAAGATTTCTTGCTGCATATACCTCGTCAACTCTACGAACTGGAGTAGTGATTGGAGCTTGATGTAGTGTCTCAGCGTCCTCTTGTAAGACCTCGATGAAATCTTTGGCAAATTGATCTAAAGTATCACGGCTTTCTGTTTCAGTAGGTTCAAACATCATACATTCTGGCACAACTAATGGGAAATATACAGTTGGAGCCATATAGCCTTTGTCGAGAAGTCCTTTTGCTACGTCCATCGCAGAAATTCCATATTTTTCTTTAGCAGGTTGAAGAGATAATGTGAACTCGTGCTTTGCAACGTGTGTATTTGCTCCATCAACAAACATATCCTCGACTCCTGCCTTTTTGGCTTCTCTGTGGAGAGCATGACGTAAATAATTAGCATTCAATACAGCATGTTCAGACATGTCTCTCAAACCATAACCATACCTTCTGTAGTAAGCCCAGCATCTAATTACAGCACCAGAATTTCCATGCCACTGTTGGACTTTACCTATGCTATTTGCTGGTTGGAACCAACCATACCACATATCATCAACTGCAAACTTAGATTCATCGCCTAGAATTGGTCTCTTCTTAACAATAGGTCCAGGTAAGAATTCTGCAAGATGAGATTTAACTCCTATTGGACCAGAACCAGGTCCACCACCACCGTGTGGTTGGCTGAAAGTTTTGTGAAGATTGAAATGAACAGCATCGAAGCCCATTAATCCAGGAGATGTGCGCCCAAGGATTGCATTAAAGTTAGCACCATCGTAGTACATTTGTCCGCCGGCTGAATGAATAATTTCGGAAGCCTGTGAGATATCATTTTCAAATAATCCTAGAGTATTTGGATTGGTGACCATCATCAATGCAACAGTGTCATCAACTACAGCCTTAAGTGCCTCTAGGTCAATTCTACCATCTTCCAAACTAGGAATCTCAACAATCTCGAAACCTGCCATAGCAGCGCTTGCAGGATTTGTACCATGGGCTGAATCGGGAACGATAACTTTAGTTCTTTGAGATTCTCCACGGCTTCGGAAATACTCTTGAACACACCTAACTGCGGTAAATTCTCCTTGAGCCCCAGCAACTGGCTGTAATGTCACTTGGTCCATACCAGAACAAATGGCGAGCATATGTTGCATTTCATGGAAAATTGACAACAAACCTTGGAGGTGATGTTCGGGTTGATGTGGATGAATGTCTGCTATACCAGGGATTTGAGCAATAACCTCATTGATTCTAGGATTATGTTTCATAGTACAAGAACCAAGAGGATAAAAACCAGTATCGATTCCATAATTTCTTCTTGAAAGCCAAGTGTAATGTCTAACCATTTCAGGTTCAGATAATCTAGGCCAGCGGGGTAGACTCTTACGAGCTAAGTTTTCTGGCAAAGATACCGAATCAACAGGTAGCAATGTGTCCGGTTGAGAATATCCCATACCTACACCACCAGCAAAATCAAACAAGCGACTCATGCAATCACCCCCGCAGACCAAATTGCAATATGGGCTGCTAATAGTTCGATTTCTTGTGCTGAGGTCTGATCTGTAACTGTCACTAATAACCAATTCTTTCTACTAGGATACCATCTACTAGCATCGAATCCACCGATTATTCCAACTCCATCTAGATAATTTAAGCAGTCTGAGGCCGGAGCAGGAAGTTCAACAATAAATTCGTTAAAATGAGTTCCCGAATAATGTGGGATTGCAACTGTATTTATTTCAGCAAGTTTCTGTTTGGCCAAATTACAAGCAGTGATATTTCGAAGTGCTAAATGTTCCAATCCTTCCGGACCGAGTAAGGACATGTGCATAGCGCCCATTAATGCAATCAAGGTTTCATTAGTACAGATATTAGAGGTTGCTCTGTGTCTCCTAATGTGCTGCTCTCTAGTCGAAAGTGTTAGACAATAGGCTTCTTTTCCATCAACATCTATACTCCTGCCAACAATTCTTCCCGGCATCAATCTAAGATATGGCTTTGAACATGCAAATATTCCGTAAATCGGACCTCCTGCAGTAACTGGACTACCCAAAGGTTGCCCTTCACCAACAACAATGTCTGCTCCATAATTACCCGGTGCTTCGACAAGACCTAGCGAAATCGGTTGAATACCAACAATTAAAGCCGTATTCTCTCCAATTATTTCTTTCAAATGCGTGTAACCTCCATCTAGTAATCCTAAGGGATTAGGCTGTTCCACGTAAATACCACATGACCCTGCTGCTTGTTCAGCACTTGAAATATCGATTGTACCGTCTTGGTGGTGATGCAAATATTTTATTTCAATACCCGCCCCTTGGCAGTAGTTTTGCATAACTGAAACTCTGTCAGGTGGTGTCAACTCAGAAATATAAACTGTATCTTTTTGAGTTGCTTTACGATTGTGAACGCGAACTGCACAAGTTAATGCTTCAGCCGCTGCAGTGGAACCATCATACAATGATAAATTGGAAATTGGAAGCCCAATTAATTCAGAGACTAGGGTTTGAAATTCCCACATTGCTTGCAACATTCCTTGACTTACTTCAGGTTGGTAAGGAGTATATGATGTAAGGAATTCACCTCTAGTGATTAGTTGGAATACTGATGCTGGGACATAATTGCGATAAAGTCCTGCTCCTAAGAACGAAACTACATCTCCCATAGCTAGGTTTGAACCAAGAAGTCTTCTTGCATCTGCGATTATTTCCTCTTCGGATTGAGGGGCAGGTAAATCTAATTGCACGTTCATACGGACTTGTTCAGGAATATCACTGAATAAATCGTCAATACTACTGAAGCCCATTTCTTCCAACATTTCTAATTCTAATCCTCGATTCGGCAATTGGTCTACCATCTAATACCTCCTTGAACAAACTTGTCTGTGCGCGTAACCACCATAATATTCCCTACTAAATCATACAAATGGTGGTCTGAATATTTCGGCACGAACTGATTTCCTAGGACTTGCTACAATCATCACTTCATCACCTTCAGATACGCCGGAAATATATCCTATTCCAATACCAGTATTGTCTAAACTAGGTGCCGGTGCACCAGAACTTAATTTTCCTATAATTACCCCGTCCATATTGGTGACCTCTTTTCCAGGTCTAGGTAACGGACCCTTCTCTAGATATTTTATTCCCCACCAGCGTTCATCATTGTCATTATGATTTAACACTCGATTTCTACCGATGAAATCATGTTCCGTATCTAGGCCAAATGGAACATTTGTTTCCCACGAGTCACGGGCAAGAAATGGATCTGAGTCAGTCAATCCTGGCCAACAAAAATCAACACCTGAAAGTAAATATCCCTTTTCCAATCTTAGTGTATCTCTAGCACCTAGGCCGACAGGGGTTGCTCCCGAATCAATAAGACTGCGCCACAATTTAGCTGCATCATTATTTGGAATAAAAATTTCATAACCAGATTCTCCGGTGTAACCTGTACCTTGAATCCATCCAGAAATGTCTAAATCATTGGATTTAATTTCCTGCCACTTGAATCGTGAGACATGGTTTTGTTCGCCTAATACTGAAGATAGAAATTGCTTTGCTTTGGGGCCTTGAAGAGCAATTATTGAAGTTTCATCAGATAAATTTTCTACGGTTACCGAATCATCATCAGGTAACTTGGAATTAAACCAATCCCACATTACTGGAATCATTGAAGCGTTGGGCACTCCCAGAATCTCATCATCTGAAACCACTGCAAAAATCATATCATCGATAATGAAACCTTCATCATCCAGGAAATGAGTATAAGCACATCTCGACGGAGATATAGAAGTGACTCTTTGAGTCGCTACACTTTCCAACCACTGTTTAACTGACGCACCTCGAAATCTGAATGTACCCATATGGGAAACATCGAATAATCCAGCATTACTTCTTGTTGCTAAATGTTCTTCTTTGATATTTGAATACCAAATAGGCAATTCAAAACCATGGAAATCAACAATGTTTGCGTTGAGAGAAACATGCTCATCATATAGTGAGGTTCGAACCAGACTTTGCCCGCCCATGACACAGGGAAAACTAGACACTCCTTAAACTCAAGTAAAAAAGATTCAATCATTGGTTGGCAGGTATGCCCGAAATTATTTCATTTCCGTGGTAAATAACACGTTCAACAAAACCATCGATGATATCAGTTGTTGTCGAAGGATTAGCGATTACTGACCGCAAAATGACACTCCGATCAATATTTGAACGACTTACTAAGTACTTACCTTCCTTGAATAATCTGTCTCTAATTTTTGAGTTCAATTCATTCAAGTCTATGTCATCACTTTTCGCAACATATCTAAAACATACATTAGACCACTGTCTGAAAGACATCATCTCTAAATTCTCGTTTTGAGAAATTTTTTCTTCGAGATATTTAGCTAAATCACAATAACCTTCAACCATTTTCCCCCATCCTGAATCACCAATTTCCCTCCATGCAAGCCACAATTTAAGAGCATCATTTCTTCGACCACATTGTAACGAATATCTTCCAAGGTCCACATCGCTTGATTCATCATGGAACAAATAATGAGCAACATCTACATGAGTACAGATATTTTTTAGAATATTCTTATTTTTTACAATAAAGGCACTACAGATTAATGGCATTCCCATCATCTTGTGTGCGTCCCAACAGACGCTATCGGCTAAATCAACACCATCCATTAGATGGCTAAGTTTTGAAGAAAATAAGCAACTACCTCCCCAAGCAGCATCAACATGCAGCCAAAGAGATTCTTGGTGTGCTATTTCGGCGATTTCACGAATTGGATCAAACGAACCTCTAACTGTTGTCCCAGATGTCGCTACAATACAAAAAGGAATCAAACCCTCATTCCGACTTCTGTTGATTTCTTCTAAAAGTGATTCTGGTTTCATACGACCATCATTATCACAAGCCACTTTGAACACGTTTTGGTGTCCAATTCCAACAACATTAGCCGACATTAAAACCGAATAATGTGATTCACTAGAGACAAATGCTGCATATTTAGAGCCATCAAAACCGGTTTTAGAGGACAATGGAAGTATAGACTGTCTAGCACATAGCATTCCTAACATATTACCATTTGAACCACCAGTTGTCATTGTTCCATAGCCATCGGAAAAACCCATCATCTCAGAGATTCTCGTTATTATCGTTTGTTCTATTAGAGTTGCTAGGGGTGAAAGTTCGTAAGTATACATTGACTGATTAGTTAGAGCAGTAATTATTTCACCTGCAAATGCAGTAACATTTAATCCACCCCAAAGAGGATTCATAAATGAACCACTATTCGTTCTAACGCATTGTTTAAGAAATTCATCAACATCATCTAAAACTCGCTCAGATCCTCTTCCTTCCAAAGGTAATTTTAGATCTGTTGTTTTTTTTCTTGAATCGTAAGAAACGTAATCAATTGTATTGAGAGATTGGTCATCACTACTTTCAATGTACTTAACCGCTCTTGAGGCGATTTCATCGATGAAGCTATCCAGTTGCATGTGTCGCACTAAACTTGCGTCTATCATTAATCCTTAGTACTATACGGTGTTTTGCTCATATCATTAAATTCACACAATAATGCAGTTAATTCATAATAGATAAGTTGATATTCATAATGCATTCGACATACTACTATACAGTTATTTAAAATAATCATTCAAATACTCAAATTTATGATTCTGAGAAAATATTTTTTTCTTCGCGTAGTTAATATTAACAAAATCAGTAAAAATGAATTCTTACAAATGCTATT
>CENX01096105.1_pt1 | contig 11555 bp, 12 predicted proteins | sample 361321 | NCBI WGS metagenome assembly CENX01 (sample SAMEA2619678, study PRJEB7988) | marine metagenome | isolation source: saline water (ENVO:00002010), including | reverse complement strand
GAAACTTTGACACTATCTGCTTTTGATACTTTGCCTACGTCATTTCTACCTAAATCCAAAAGCATTAAGTGTTCGGCAAGTTCTTTAGGATCGTTTAATAATTCTTCAACTAAATTTTTGTCATCTTTCTTGTTTTCCCCCCTTGGCCTTGTACCTGCAATTGGTCTAATTGTAACTTGGCCATTTAATAAACGCACAAGAATTTCAGGACTACTACCTAAAATTTGAAAATCATCATAATTAAAATAAAACATAAAGGGCGAGGGGTTCAGAACTCTTAAGGAGTTATAAATTTCTAAAGGGGGCTTTTCTATTTTGGACTCAAATCTTTGACTTAAAACAACCTGAAAGATATCGCCTTTATTAATATACTTTTTAGCTTTCAAAACATTGCTTTTAAATTTTTTCTTTGAAACATTAGATTTAATAACAATAGGTTTTCGATTTTTATGAAAATGTTCAGGAAGTTTTATATTACCAAAATTCTGCAATTCCCTAAAAGTTTGAGAAATTAAATTGTATGTAAATTGATAATTTTTAATAATTTCATCCTCAAATATATTTTGAATATAAAAAATTTTTTTTTTTAAGTTATCGTAAATTATTAAATTTTTTGGCCTCATCAATCTGATATCAGGAATATTGATGTCTTTTTTACATTTGTCGGGAATTTTTTCAATTAATCTAATAACATCATACGAGAAGTAGCCTACTAACATTGAAGACATTCCAGGTAACTTAGACGATGATTTTACTTTAAAATTTTTAATTAAGTCATTTAAATATTGAAGTGAATTAGTTTTTATAATTTTTTTTTTTTTAAAATTATCTACTACAACTTTGTTTTTATCTATATTAAAAATTTTATCTGGATTAAAACCTATTATTGTATATCTGCCTCTAATTTTTCCCTTTTCAACAGATTCAAATATAAAACTGTTTTTTTGCACTAATATAAATTTATATAAGTTTTCTATAAAATTATAATCCTTACAATTTTCTGAATAGTATATTGTTTGGTTATTTTTTTTTTTATGAATTTTTTTAAAATTATTTAAACTTGTACTTAGCTTCATTAGAAGGAGTTTTTTAACCTTTCTAAAACTTTTTCATTGATATCAATTTTATACTTAGTGTTAATAAACTGATCATATGATTTATAAATACTTGATACATAATCTGAGTTTGCTTTATTCATATACTTTTTAATATCTTTATTATCAATTTTATTAGGTTTAATATCTTTTTCTATATTAATTAAATAGTTTTTTTTAAAAATATTATCTGTAATTAAAAATATCTCATTTTCAGAGTGATTATAAATCTTCTGAACTATATCTTTACTTAGGACCTTGTCATCATTAATACCGTTAATAGTATCAACCTTAATTGTAAGATTATTTTCAGTCGCCATTTTAGTCATGTTTGTTTTTGTAAATTCTTTGTTTTTAATTGAGTCTATAATTTTTTTATTTTCAGTAATTTTGTGCATAATATCAATTTGAGCTTTAATAGTATCTTTTAGGTTTTTATCTTTTAATGTTAAAAGCATATTGTTTTGGTTAGTAACTTCAATAATGTAAAAATTATTTTTTAAATTAATAAATTGTGGTGTATTTTTTTCAGATATAGTAAAAATTTTATTAAATAAGTCATCATTTAAATCTTGGATTGAGCTTCCATCTTTCTTTGTTTTTCTGATATTAACCATTTCAATATTTTGTACGTTTTTTTTATTTTCAAAAGTTATTTCATCAAAAGTTTTTCCATCCAAGATCTGATTTTCAAGTTGATCTATTTTTTGGTAAAAAAACTCACTGTAATTTTTGCTCTTTGTTAAGATTTCAGGTGTTAATTCCAGATATTTAAAAGAAATAAATTTTTCTTTAAATAGGTCTTTATTTTCATTGTAGAATTTTTCAATTTCTTGTTCTGAAATTATTTTTTTGGTATAAATATTACTTAGATTTAAGTAATTAATTTTTTTTGAGTGGTTGTCTTTATTAAAAAAATCCTCAATTATAAATTTAGGTAGTTTAATTCCTCCACTGTAAAAATTTAAAAGTTGCGCTTTAACTTCAAGTTCTTTAATATATTTTTCGTAAGTAACCGCCGAATAACCATTTTTTAATAAAAATTTCTCATATTCGACTCTTAAAAATTTATTGTCTCTTTGAAAACTTTTATCTGAAATTATTATATTTTTAAGACCTTTATCTGTTAATTTAATTCCTTTCTTCTTGCTTTCAATTTCAATAATTTTTTCACTTAAATAATTACTTAATATATTTTCTAGAATTTGAGATTTTCCGAAATTTTCAACCTGTTCTTTAGAAAGCTCGATTTTTTGAATATAACTTATAAATTCTTTTGAACCAATTGTTTCGTCATTAATTTCTGCCAAAATATTTTGTTTACCGGATCTAAAAATATCACCCATTCCCCAAAGAATGAAGGGAAGAGCAATAATGGCTATAAAAATTTTAGCCATAAACGTTTTTGAGAATTTTCTTATTGATCCAAGCATAATTTTAATTTATGAAATTTAAATTAATTAATATTATAAATCTATAAAGAAAGTCTTAAATATGGCAAATTCTATAAGATATTTCATTGGAAATTGGAAAATGTTCGGAGTTCCTAGCTCTTATAAAATTATTGAAAAGTTTGAGAGTCATTTTAGAAAAGATAAAAAAAACAACAAAAAATACAAAATTATAATTGCTCCTCCTCATACTTTATTACAAGATTTCTCTAAAAAGTTTAAATATAAAAAAATAAGTATCTCAGCACAAAACTGTCATTACAAAGATAATTTTGGAGCCCACACAGGACACGTAAGTCCATACATGATTAAAAATCTTGGGGTCAAATATATTATCCTTGGACATTCAGAGAATAGAGCGTCTGGCGAAACTGACACAATGATTAAACAGAAAGTCGAGTTAGCTTTAAAAAATAATTTTGTAGTTATTTTTTGTATAGGTGAAAATAAATTAGAAAAGAGAAAAAAAAGAACTCTTAACGTTTTAAAAAAACAACTTTATAATGTTTTAAATAAAAAATTAAATAAGAAAAATTTAATTGTCGCGTACGAACCTGTTTGGTCAATTGGTACTGGTAAATTACCTGCAAGTGCTGAGTTAGTTAATTCAATAAATCATATAAAAAGCAATTTGACTAAAATTTTTAGAAAACGTATTCCACCCGTGTTATATGGAGGATCAGTTGATAGTAGTAGTGTACATTTATTTAAAAATGTTAGGTTAATAGATGGTTTTTTAATTGGAGGAGCCTCTAAATCTGCAAAAAATTTTATTGATATAATAAAAAATTTCTATAAATAATGTTTATGGAAACTATTCTAATTGTAGCAAACATTGTTCTGGCGATTGTATTGATTATAATTGTTTTAATACAAAGGTCAGAAGGTGGTGCTTTAGGACTAGGTTTATCACAAGACAATTTTGCGTCTTCAAGGTCTGTAGGTAATTTTCTAACTAAAACAACCGCTGTTATTGCAACTTTGTTTATTATTTCCAGCATTTCCCTCGTTGTCTTATCGAGGGGAGATTTAGAAGAAACACAATCAGTTTTAGAGAAAATTGAAGAAGAAAAAGATTTAGAAACGCCCAAAATTCCAGAGTCAACAAAATAAACTTTGTTTTTTTTTTAAAACCAGTTATATTATTCTTCCATGGCGCAATACGTATTTGTAACTGGCGGCGTGGTTTCTTCATTAGGAAAAGGTCTTTCATCAGCATCGCTTGCTTCATTGCTTCAGTTAAGAGGTTTTAAAGTAAGAGTTAGAAAACTAGATCCTTATTTAAACGTTGACCCTGGAACAATGAACCCATTTCAACATGGTGAAGTTTTCGTTACCGACGATGGAGCTGAAACAGACTTAGATATTGGTCACTACGAAAGATTTACAGGAATATCTGCCACACAATCAGACAATATAACTACTGGCGGAATCTATAGTGACATTATTCAAAGAGAAAGAAGAGGAGATTATTTAGGAGGCACTGTTCAAGTAGTTCCACATGTTACAGATAAAATTAAGAAATTCATTTCTCAAGATATAAAAAACGAGGATTTTGTTATTTGTGAAATTGGTGGAACAGTTGGAGACATAGAGAGTTTACCTTTTTTAGAAGCAATTAGACAATTTTCAAATGATGTTGGTAAAAAAAATAGTTTATTCATTCATCTAACTTTAGTTCCATATTTAAAAGCTTCGGGAGAACTAAAAACTAAACCAACACAACATTCTGTAAAAGAATTGAGAAGTTTAGGGATTCAACCAGATATTATAATTTGCAGGTCTGAAAGAGAAATCCCAAAGTCTGAAAGAATGAAAATATCTTTATTTTGTAATGTGCCAATAGACAATGTTATCGAAACAGTCGATGTTAGAACTATCTATGAAGCTCCTATTAGTTTTCATAAAGAAAAACTAGATGCAAGAGTTCTCTCTTATTTTAATATTAAAACTAAAAAATCTCCCAACCTTAGCAAATGGAAAGATATTACTTCTAGAGTTCTGAAGCCTAAGAAGGATGTAAATATTGGAATTATAGGAAAATATGTTGATCTTAAAGATGCCTATAAATCTTTAGATGAAGCCTTAATACACGGCGGTATATCAAATAATGTTAAAGTTAAATTAAAAAGAATAGACTCGGAAAATTTAAAACCTGAGAAAATAAAAACCTATCTTAAAGGTGTCACAGGTATTCTTATTCCTGGTGGATTTGGAAAAAGAGGCACCGAAGGTAAAATTGCTGCCATAAAATACGCAAGATTGAATAATATACCTTTCTTTGGAATATGTTTCGGTATGCAAATGGCTGTTATTGAAGCAGCTAGAAACTTATTAAATATCAAGAATGCTTCTACAAGTGAGTTTGGAAATAATTGTACCCCAGTCGTCGGGTTGATTGAAGAATGGAAAAAAGGAAACAAAAAAATAAAAGGGACTAAAATTAATTTAGGTGGAACAATGAGACTAGGTTTATATGATGCTATATTAAAAAAAAATTCTCTAATATCTAAAATTTACTCTGAGAAGAAAATAAAAGAAAGGCACAGACATAGATATGAGGTTAATATTAAATACAAAAATGATTTTGAAAAGAAAGGTTTGGTTTTTTCAGCTTTATCTCCGGACGGAACACTCCCTGAGATAATTGAATTAAAAGATCATCCCTGGTTCGTTGGTGTCCAATTTCATCCCGAGTTCAAATCTAGACCTTTTACTCCTCATCCATTATTTTCATCTTTTATTAAAGCAGCAAGTTCAAATGGAGGTAAAAACTAATGACAAACAAAATAGTTAAATGCGGCGATCTATCTATTTCCAATAATAATCCATTTACTTTAATTGCAGGGCCTTGCCAGTTAGAAAGCGAGCAACATGCACTTGAAGTTGCCACAGAATTAAAAAAAATTACTGATGAGCTTGGAATAGGACTTATTTATAAAACTTCTTTTGATAAAGCTAACAGAACCAGCCTTAAAAGCAAAAGAGGTGCGGGTCTTGAAAAGTCTTTACCTATTTTTGACAAAATTAGAAAAAAGATTTCCGTTCCTGTATTAACTGATGTTCATACTATAGAACAATGTAAAATAGTTTCTAAACATGTCGATGTTTTACAGATACCTGCTTTCTTATGTAGACAAACAGATTTACTTGTGGCTGCAGCTAAAACTGGAAAAGTTGTAAATGTCAAGAAAGGTCAGTTCTTAGCACCTTGGGATATGGTTAATGTAACAAAAAAAATAGAAGATTCAGGAAATAAAAATATTTTGGTTACCGAACGAGGAGCAAGCTTTGGTTATAATACTTTAGTATCAGATATGAGAGCATTACCTATTATGACAAAGAATGGTTATCCAGTTGTTTTTGATGCCACACATTCTGTACAACAACCTGGTGGAATGGGAGATAAAAGTGGTGGTCAAAGAGAATTTATAGATCACCTTTCACGCGCTGCTATCGCTGTAGGGGTGGCCGCTATATTTATTGAAACACATCCTGATCCAGATAATGCTCCATCAGACGGACCTAACATGGTTCCTTTATCAAATATGCCAAGTCTTTTAAAAACATTAGTAAAGATAGATAATTTAATTAAGAATGGTAAAAATTAAAAACATTAAAGGTAGACAGGTTTTTGACAGTAGAGGAAATCCAACATTAGAGGCTGAGGTATTCTCAGATAATGGATCAGCTTTTGCGATAGTACCATCAGGAGCATCCACAGGTACTCATGAAGCATTTGAGTTAAGAGATAAAAATAATAATGATTATTTAGGTAAAAGTGTTTTTACAGCAGTAGCAAATGTAAATAATTTAATATCAAAAGCCTTGAAAGATATTGATCTAAATGATCAGTCGAAAATAGATAAAACTTTGATTGAACTAGATGGAACTGAACAAAAGAAAAAACTAGGTGCTAATGCTATTTTATCAGTTTCAATCGCATGCTGTAAACTTGCAGCAATAGAAAACAAAAAACCTTTATTTAAATATTTATCTAAAACTAAAGATTATTTTTTACCTGTACCATTATTAAATATTATCAATGGTGGTGTTCACGCAAATAACAACCTAGACATTCAAGAATTTATGATACGACCAGAAAATACAAATTCTTTTACTGAATCAATTAGGCGGTGCTTTCTTGTCATCCAAAATTTAAAAAAAATGTTAGACAATACTAACGTTGGTGACGAAGGAGGATTTGCGCCTGATTTTAAGAGCAATGACGAAGCAATTGAAATAATAATTAAATCAATCGAAAAATCAGGATTTAGGCCCAACAAGGATATATCTATTTGCTTGGATATTGCTGCAAATGAATTAAAACAACCTAAAACTATAGAATATTATTTAAATTTAATAGAGAAATATCCAATTAAATCCATAGAAGACCCTTTTGCAGAGGATGACTGGGCCGCTTGGAATAATTTAACCAAAAACTCTAATATTCAAATCGTTGGTGATGATTTGTTCGCTACAAATAAAAAAAGACTAAGCAAAGGTGTTAATGAAAAATCCGCTAATGCAATTTTAGTAAAGTTAAATCAAATCGGTACTGTTAGTGAAACACTTGAAGTAATAGATCTTGCACAAAAAAACGATTTTAAAACTATTATTTCACATAGATCTGGCGACTCAGAAGACACTTTTATTGCAGATCTTTGTGTTGCGACAAATTCATCACAAATTAAATCAGGTTCTTTAGCTCGATCTGAGAGGGTATCAAAGTATAATAGGTTATTAAGAATAGAGGACGCACTTGGAAATTCTGCAAAAATAGCTAAAATCTAAACATGAACTTTTTTAACGTTTTAAAAAAAAGAAAAATTTTATTTTTAAATATTTTCTTGTTTCTGTATATAATTTTTAACCTACTATCTGGCGATAGAGGTTTGATGGGTTATTTTGAGAAAAATAAACTTGAAAAATATTTGTCTGAAACAAAGATTAAATTAACAAACGAAATAGAAATACTAGAGAATAAGAATTCATTATTATCAGAAAACCTTAATTTTGATTTTATTGATATTCTTATCAGAGATAAATTAATGTTAGGAAAAAAAGAGGAAATTATCATAAAAATAAATGACTAAAAGTAGACATCCTGAAAAAATTAATAAGCCCTATAATCCAATAAAAAAAAAGCCGAGCTGGATAAGGTCTAAGATTATAGATTCAAAAATTTTTTTTAAGACCAAAGAGGTTGTAAATCAAAGTGGTTTGAATACAGTTTGTCAGGAAGCTAATTGTCCAAATATAACTGAATGTTGGAGTAAAAAGCATGCAACATTTATGATTATGGGTGATACTTGTACAAGAGGTTGTGCTTTTTGCGATGTTAAAACTGGAAAACCAAACAAACTAGATCCTTTTGAGCCACAAAAAATTTCCAAGGCAGTAAAAGAATTGAATCTTAATCATGTTGTGATTACTTCAGTAGATAGAGATGATTTACAAGATGGAGGAGCTAATCATTTTAAAGAGGTAGTTTTTGAAACAAAAAAAAATAATCCCAAAACAACTATAGAAGTTTTAACACCTGATTTTTTAAGAAAAGGGAATGCATTTGAGAAAGTATTAGAAGCATCACCCGATGTTTTTAACCATAATATTGAGACCGTGCCAAGTCTCTATTTGAACGTTAGACCAGGTTCTAGATATTTTGCATCTATAAAATTATTAGAGTCTGCAAAAAAAATAAAACCAGATGTATTTACTAAATCCGGTCTAATGGTTGGGTTGGGTGAAAATAAAAATGAAATTTTACAAGTTATGGATGATCTAAGAACTGCGAACGTTGATTTTTTAACGATTGGTCAATACCTTCAACCTTCACCTAAACATTATCCTCTACAGAGGTATTACAAGCCCCACGAATTTGTTGAGTTAAAAAATATTGCTTTATCCAAGGGATTTTTATTAGTTGCCTCATCTCCTTTAACAAGATCTTCTTATCATGCTGACGAAGATTTTAAAAAATTAAAAAAAGTAAGAGATGAACAAATCGAATGCCAAACACTTCAATAAAAAAAATTATTCCTTGTAAAAAAATACATCTCATTAAAATGATACTTGATATTGAAAAATATCCAGAATTTGTTCCATGGTGTTTAAATGGCAAGGTCCATAAAATTAATGACATGAAAGATATTATAGAGATGGAAGCGGATTTAACTGTAGGGAAAAATTTTTTAAACCAGACATACAAAAGCCACGTTACATACTATAAAGAAAAAGATAAAATTTTAGTTCATAATATAGGCGGACCTTTAAAACATCTTAAAAATATTTGGCAAATTAAAGAAATAAATAATCAAAGTGAAGTTGAATTTTCAATAGATTTTGAAATTAAAAATGTCTTTTACAACATGATCATGAAAAAATCATTTGATAAAGGACTAAATGAAATTGCGAAGGCTTTTGAAAAAAGAGCGATTAATTTATTTAAGAATACTTAAAATCAATTCTAAAGCCTTTTTTACAGTTTTTTTTTGGATATTAGATCGACCTTTATTTTTAAATAAATATTTGTATATTTTAATTTTATTTTTATTTTTAATCCCAATATAGACTAGTCCTACTGGTTTTGCTCTGGTTCCACCATTGGGTCCAGCAATTCCTGTTACTGAAATTGACAAGTTAATTTTAGCAATTTTATACAAGTTATTAACCATGTATGAACAGCATTGACCACTTACAGCACCATAATTTTTTATGATTTGACTTGGTATTTTTAAGAGTAGGTTTTTTGATTTGTTCGAGTAAGTAACCAGACCCATAGTAAATACTTTTGAAGCACCACTTACTGACGTGATACTACTTGATAACATTCCACCAGTACAAGATTCTGCAACGGCTAATTTAATTCTTTTTTTCCTCAATACAGAGACAACTTTTTTACTTAAGTTTTTCATTAATTAAAAAATGTTTTTCCAACCATAAATAGCACAAGACATATAACCACGTAAAATCCAGCTAAAATATCGTCAAATATAATACCAAAAGTATTTTTATATTTCCTGTCTATATAATCTATTGGAAATGGTTTTAAACCATCAAATAATCTAAACAAAAGGAAAAACCAAAAATAAATCTGAAGTGTTTCCACCATTGTATTTGATCTATTAGGGTGAAAAAATTCATATAAAATTATTGGAATTGATTGACCAAGTAATTCATCAATTACTATTTCTTGAGGATCCTCATCTTTAAAGTTTTTTAAACAAGATTTAATTGCATAAAAGGAATAAAAAAAAATTACTATCAAAATTGATGATATTATTAAAATCGGTATTTTAAATACTTGTATTAATATGAATAAAAATAATGTTGTAAATAATGATGCCCAAGTTCCCCTAAATTTTTCAATTGAGTCACTAAAAATAAAGAGAGTTATAAAATAATAATTTAGTTTTTTAATCATATTTAATTACTGAGGCGATTACTTCAGTAGCAATAGCTTTCTCTTTTCCAATTACACCCAATTTCTCTGTAGTTTTACCTTTTATATTAATTTTATCTTCGCTAATTTCACATAATCCGGAAATGCTTTTAATAATTTTTTTTCTATATTTACTAATTTTTGGTACTTGAGTTATGATATTAACATCTAAATTATTTATATAAAAACCATCAGATTTAATTTTTTCAATTACATTTTTTAATAAAATCGTTGATCTTATATTTTTAAACTTTTTATCTTTGTCAGGAAATAATTTACCTATATCTCCCTTACCGCAAGCACCAAGAATGGCATCTGTGATAGAATGTAAAACTGGGTCTCCGTCTGAGTGTCCTAGTGTTCCAAGCTTAGATTTAATATTTAAGCCTCCTAAATAAAGTTTTCTTCCTCGCACGAGTCTATGAACATCAAAACCTATTCCAATTTTTGTTTTTAAATTCATATAGTTTTTTAACATGTTTAAATCTTCTTGATTTGTTATTTTAAAATTACTTTTTTCTCCTTCAATAAATTTAACTTTCTTTAACGTATTTACTAAAGAAAGATCATCATCTTTATAAAGCAATTTTTTGTTTGAATGTAGTTTTAATATTTCACTAAAATTATAAGATTGAGGGGTTTGAGTTAAAAAAAAATTTTCTCTAGTTAAATTTAATAATTTTTTTTTATTAAACACTGTTTTTAAAGCATCGTTAACAATCATCTTAGGAACAACTGTGTTTTTTTTTGAATTATTTATAATCCTATGAATTAATCGAAGGGAAAAATTGGGTCTAGCAGAGTCGTGTATAAGCACTCTTGAACTTTTTATTTTTTTTCTCTTTATAAATTTAAGAGCTTTAAAAGTTGATTCTTGTCTAGTTTTACCACCCATTACTTTTAGAAAATTTTTTGATTTAATTTTTTTAATGTACTTTAAGTGTTTTTTGTTAATAACAACGATAATGTTTTTAATTTGCTTAATATTGTCAAATTTTAACAATGAAAGCTCTAAAAGGCTTCTACCAGCAATTTTAACGAAAGGTTTTGGGATCCTATGCAAAAATCTTTTGCTATTTCCTGCAGCCAGTAAAATTAAGGAATAACTCATTATATATATTAATTTATCCTATATTTATGTAAAATGTGAAGAAATTAAAATGTTAAATACAATTAAAAATTTTAAATGGTTTTTTGCCATATCAATTATTTCAATTTTGTTAGGTTTATTAACTTTTATAACTTTTATAAATCAAAAATTGATATTTTTGAATGAAGATAATCTACCATATTTGCTCATATTAGATGTTACTGTACTAGTAATATTTTTAATCTTATTAATTCGAGAAACATCAAAATTATTTAACAAAATTAAATCTAGAAAAGAGGGCTCAAAAACAAGTTTAAACTACGTTCTCCAATTTTCTCTATTTGCATTTATACCCTCGCTTGTAATTGCAATATTTTCATTAATTTTATTTAACCTGGGTTTACAAAAATATTTCGATAACAAAATAACCTCAGCAGTTAATAATTCTTATGAAGTTGCAAAAAATTATATTGATG
>CENX01002554.1_pt1 | contig 11556 bp, 9 predicted proteins | sample 361321 | NCBI WGS metagenome assembly CENX01 (sample SAMEA2619678, study PRJEB7988) | marine metagenome | isolation source: saline water (ENVO:00002010), including | reverse complement strand
GTAATATTTATTTGTTGATAAACTTCAAAGACAAATTATTAGACATACCTTTGTGATACATGGGTAATAAAAAGAAAGTTTTATCAATACAAAAAAGCATTCTTCAAGTTTTAGATAAAACCCCGTCCAAAACTTTTAACTACAAACAAATAGCTAGTCGGCTTGGTATTAAAGATCCAAGTGGTAGGAATCATATTATAAAAAATTTAAAGAAGTTAGCAGCGCTAAATATTATTAATAATCCATCCAAAGGAACATTCCAAGCTAAGAAAAATGATAATTATTACCGTGGTATTCTTGACGTTTCAAAAAATGGAACTGGTTATATTATATCAGAAGCTTTTGAAGAAGATGTAAAAGTATCATCAACACACCACCATAAAGCTTTTGGTGGAGACGAGGTTCTCTTTTATGCTTATCCAACAAGATGTAAAAGAAAGAGAGAAGCAAAAATAATAGAAATTGTAGCAAGAAAAAGAGAACGTTTTGTTGGAACACTTCAAAAACGCAACGGAACCATGTTTGTTAGGGTAAGCCCAAGAATTTCAACTGCCGATTTTTATATAGAATCCGAACCAGAAATAAAAATAAACGATGGGGACAGGGTATTAATATCTTTTACAAGTTGGGAACAGACCAGATCCCCACAAGCTAAAATAATAGATGTGCTAGGTATTCCAGGAAATGCTGAAACAGAAATCCACACCATATTAGCTGAATATGGACTACCATATGCCTTCGACTCACAAATAAAGCAAGAAGCCAAAAAAATTAATCAAAAAATAAACGCCGATGAAATAAAAAAAAGAATGGATTATCGCGATGTCTTAACGTTTACTATTGATCCAACAGACGCAAAAGACTTTGATGATGCGCTGTCTTTTCAAAAAATGGAAAACGGTAATTTTGAAGTAGGAATCCACATTGCTGATGTTTCTCATTATATTAAACCAGGGACTGTTTTAGATGATGAGGCCTACCAACGTGCTACTTCTGTTTATCTTGTTGATCGTGTGGTTCCAATGCTTCCAGAGCAATTATCGAACAAAGTATGTTCTTTAAGACCTAATGAAGAAAAGTTGACATTCGCAGCTATTTTCACACTAGACTCACGTGGTAATGTAAAAGAACAAAAATTTGGCAGAACGGTTATTAATTCTAATTATCGGTTTGCATATCAGGAAGCCCAATATATCATAGAGACTGGGGAATCAACAATACCCGGAAAGTTGTCCCTTACAGCAAAAAATTATACGGTAGATGAAAAAGTAAAAAAAGCTATTTTACAACTTAACAAAACTGCAAAACACCTACGAAAAAAACGCATGCATAGTGGGGCTATTTCATTTGATAAAGAAGAAGTTTATTTTTCACTAGACAAGGATAAAAATCCAAAAAACATATTAATTAAAAAAAGTAAAGAGGCTAATAAGCTTATTGAAGAATATATGTTATTGGCCAATAAAAAAGTATCAGAGTTTATTGCAAAAAAAGACAATAAAAACACGTTTGTCTTTAGAGTGCACGACGAGCCAGATGCCGAGAAATTAGATCAATTAAAAAGAGTAATAACTGGTTTCGGATATTCTTTGGATTTAGCTTCAGCAGAAACAACAGCACACTCTATAAACAAACTACTCAAGGATATCGAAAATAAACCTGAGCAAAACCTTATTGACACCCTTACAATAAGAAGTATGAGTAAAGCGAAATACACAACTCAAAACATTGGACATTACGGTTTAGCATTTGATTATTACTCTCACTTCACATCTCCTATAAGAAGGTATCCAGACATTGTGGCACATCGTTTATTACAAGATTACTTAGAAGGAAAAAAACCACCAAAACCAGAAGCCTACGAAGCCGCAATGAAACACTGTTCTTCAATGGAAATTTTAGCCACAAAAGCAGAGCGCGACTCTATCAAATTCATGCAAGTAAAATATATGCAAAAACACATAGGAGAAAAGTTTACTGGTGTTGTTTCTGGTGTTGTTGAGCGAGGCCTATATATTGAGCTTGAAGAGAATAAATGTGAAGGAATGGCTTATCCACAGGATATTCCCAATGACTATTTTATCTTTGATGATCGTAACTACGCCTTTGTTGGGAAAAAAACCAAGAAAATTATACAACTCGGCGACTCGGTTATGATAAAAGTAACGGGGGCAGACCCAATAAAAAGACATCTAGACTTTAAGATATTGGGGCACACACAATAATACGTATCTTTGCATAAAGAATCTTTATGCGTTTTTTAGCTCTGTTTTTATTTATATCAACCCTATCACACTCTCAAGCCATTAAACCTGGAGAGTTCAATAAGATAAAAGTTTTTGATGGCATTCGCCTAACCATTATTCCTTCTGATGCTGATTCCTTGTTGGTCGATGGAAAAAACAAATCTTTTTTATCGTATAAAAACAAAAACGGAAGGCTTTATTTACGGATGGATATCAGAAGGCGATTTGGTGGATTTAACACAACTGTGGCTTTGTTTAGTTCCAGCCCTCTTGAAGAAATTGATGCTAATGAAGGGGCATATGTATCTTGCCAAGATGTTTTATTTCAACCCAGTATTTTATTAAAAGCAAAAGAAGGCGCAGAAATAGATGCTCTTCTAGACGTTCAAAAAGTTAAAACAAAAACAGCCTCTGGCGGCATTGTTAACCTCAAGGGTTCGGCCGTTGTTCAATACCATAGCGTTGTAACAGGCGGTGTAGTAGAGGCAGCAACATTAGATTCCGAACAGGTAGAGGTTAGAGTAAAGGCTGGTGGAAGAGCGGCCGTTAATGCAAGTGAGATCGCTGAAATAAAGGTTTCTCTAGGCGGGTCAGTGAGTGTATATGGACAACCCAAACAATTTATTAAATCTGTTGCAGTAGGCGGCAACATAGAACAAAAGAGCACCCCAGCACAAGCCCCAGAGAATGAGTGAGCTTTTAGCGGCGGTCCCCCTTTCATTGTTGCTTGTTTTTTCTACTGGCCCTGTCTTTTTTGTTGTCGTTGAAACTAGCATAACAAAAGGAGTCAAGCGAGCATTTTGTGTTGATTTAGGGGCGGTAATTGCAGACATTGTTTTTATTTTAATAGCTCTCTTTAGTGCACAGCCGCTAAGAGAAAGCTTTGCAGAAAACCCGCGGTGGCTTATAGTTGGAGGGCTCATTTTGTGCATGTTTGGCCTTATCTCATTAATAATATCAATGAGAAAGAAACCTAATATTGCTTTTGAGGCAGGGGCACTTCCAAAAAGCAACCATTTATTTTATGTTGCTAAGGGGTTTTTGCTTAACATAATTAACGTAGGCACTTTTTTATTTTGGGTGGGTTTGGTCGTCTTTGGAGCAGGCTTTTGGTTCTTTGTTTATGTTTTGTTCTTTTATTTGTTATTCGATATTCTTAAAATATATCTTGCTAAACAGCTTAAATTAATTCTTACTCCTCAAGTTATTTACAAACTTAAACAACTGGTGCACATTATCATTTTTGGTTTTGGTTTGTTTTTTGTTTTACAAGGCAGTTTTCCAGAACAAAAGGAGCAATTTCAAACCACTATAGGGGCTCAAATAAATTAGAGGCACCGAGCGGATTCGAACCGCTGTACAAGCTTTTGCAGAGCTCTGCCTAGCCACTCGGCCACGGTGCCTTTAGGGATGCAAAAGTAGCGTTTTTTATGCTATACCACCCTTCATTTCTTTGACCTACACAACTCAACAGCCACAGCTTTAACATGTCCACCAATAGGCGGATTAATTTTAGAAACCTTTACACTAACCTCATTAATGACCTCGCTTGCTTCAAAAATGCGACCAACAATACGTTGTGCTACATGCTCTAACAGTTTTGAGGGCGTAGCCATTTCTTCACGCACACATGCGCAAAGCGTTACATAATCAATGGTGTCTGCGAGTTGATCCGAAACGGCAGAAACGGACAAATCGCCCTCTACCCATATATCCACACGATAGTCGCTTCCAATGAGCGCTTCTTCAGGCAAACAACCGTGGTAACCATAGACCCGAATGTTTTCTACATATACTTTTCCCATAATGTGTCAAATATAAAAACTTAAACAACGGAGTTGGTCTAAATAATTACCTTTGCCGCAAACATTTTAGATGGGAAAAAAAATAGCGAAACACTTTATTGAACACATCATTGACGAAGACCTCGCCGCAGGACTAGACCCTTCGCTGTTGCGTTTTCGCTTCCCGCCCGAACCCAACGGCTATTTACACATAGGCCACGTCAAGGCCATCTGCTTAAATTTTGGGCTTGGCAAAGCATACAATGCGCCTGTCAACCTTCGTTTTGACGACACCAACCCCGCAAAAGAGGAGCAACACTATGTCGACGCCATAAAAGACGGTATTTCTTGGCTTGGATACGCGTGGGATAAGGAGTGTTATGCATCGGACTACTTTGATCAACTTTATGCTTGGGCAGTACGGCTTATAAATGAAGGCCACGCTTATGTAGATTCACAAACCCCAGAACAAATTGCCGCCCAAAAAGGCACACCGACCTCTTCCGGAAGTGCTAGCCCCTATCGCAACCAAGACCCAAAAGAAGCTCTTCGGCTTTTTGAGGAAATGAAAGCCGGAAAACATCAAGAAGGCTCCTATGTTCTTCGTTTTAAGGGCGACATGGCTTCGTCTAACATGCTATTGCGTGACCCTATCTTGTATCGTATCATGCATAAGCCCCACCACAGAACAAAAGAAGCTTGGTGTATTTACCCCATGTACGACTGGGCCCACGGCCAGTCAGATTTTATCGAGCAAATTTCACACTCTTTGTGCACCCTAGAATTTAAGCCCCACCGCGATTTATATGAGGCATTTTTAGATTTGCTGGTTAACAACGGATTACGGCCCAAACAACGTGAGTTTGCCCGACTCAATTTGAACTATACAATCACCAGCAAGCGTAAGCTACAACGCCTTGTAGTTGACGGAAAAGTAAACGGATGGGACGACCCGCGCATGCCCACTATAAGTGGATTACGCCGGCGTGGCTACACCCCTAACTCTTTGCGGAAGTTTGCCGAAACCGTTGGTATTGCAAAACGCGAAAACGTTATTGATGCTTCTTTGTTGGAGTTTTGCGCGCGCGAGGATCTAAACCAAATAGCTACCCGCGCCATGGCGGTTTTAGACCCCATAAAAGTGGTGATTACCAATTATGCCGAAGGACAAAAAGAAAACCTTACTACAGACAACAATCCTGAAGATTCAAATGCGGGAACCAGAACAATTCCGTTTACCAACACGCTGTTTATTGAACAAGAAGACTTTCGCGAGGAAGCTACGGGCACCTTTTTTAGACTAAAAATAGGCGGAGAAGTGCGGTTAAAAAGCGCTTATATCATCAAGGCTGAATCTTTACAAAAAGACGCAGCAGGAAACATTGAGGTCGTGCATTGCACATATGACCCCAAAAGCTTGAGCGGCAGCGGCAGTTCAGAAAGTCAACGAAAAGTAAAAGCAACAATTCATTGGGTTTCTGCAGGGGACGCCAAAGAAATAACCGTACGTCAGTATGACCGCTTGTTTCAAACCGCAAGCCCTGATACAGACAAGGAGGTTGATTTCATGACGCACCTAAACCCAGACTCCTTGTCTGTTCAAACAGCTTTCGCAGAACCGATGTTAGCTGATGCAAAAGCTGGAGATCACTTCCAATTTCAACGGTTGGGCTACTTTGTTTGTGATAAAGACAGCACAGACGGACTAAAGGTTTTTAATAAAACAGTTGGGTTACGCGATACCTGGTTTAAACAACAAATAAAACCACATCAGCAACTAAAGCAAACACACATTGCTTCTCCATTAGACACACTTCGCAAATTAGGCAAAAAGTTTACCTCTTTTAATGCTGAAAAGCAGGACTCTGCCGCCAACCAAATTGCGACATTGGCTAAGGATATTCCTGCGTCAGCATTAGCTCCGCTCTATAATACAGCCGCAAAAAAAACAGGCACACGAATTGCTGTTGCCATAGTACTTGCCACATATCAAAAAACAGCCACTGTACTAGACCCTGAGGCCATTGATTTTATTAAAAAAGCACGCATAGACAAAAATCCATTACTCATCAAATACGCAGAAGATGTTAAAATATAATCTTTTTGTTTTTTGTTCTCTTTTTACCCTATGCACTCACGCCCAAACGGATGTTGGTTCGTGGTTGATTTACAAGAACAAACTGAAAATAAACAGCAATACTAGCATCGATCTGCAATACCAACACCGAAGTTTTGAGCTAGATTTGGCAAAAGATCAAGCGCTGTTTACCGCCGGTTTTAGTAGTTCTCTCTCGCCGAACATTACACTCTCTGGAGGCTATAGAAAAATTGCAGCGATCAATGAAGATGGCGCATATCAAAAATTAGCTTTTATAACACATATTAATAAAATAAGGTTTATCAATGCGGTTTTTGTAGAAGAACGCTGGATCAATAAAGACCTACAGCTTCGCTACCGTTTTGGCCTTACAGCAAGCCTACCCCTTACAGCCAAACTAACGTTTAGCCTAAGCGAAGAAATTTTCCTCCAGAATTGGGGATCAGGATTTAATCAAAACAGAGTTACCGCTCAAGTATCAAACAACCTTTCTCAAGAACTAAAGCTAAATACCGGGATTATGCATTGGCAGTTTCCCACCATGAAAAAATGGGTGTTTTTGGTCTCTCTTGCACACAACATCAGCTTACAGTAAAAAGCTTATAGAGGGCAGGGGTTTGTTTTTAATGAGTAAATCTTTACAACTCACCCGAATCTTTTTTCTTTTTATAGTCTTTCATGGCTTCGCCAATTTGGTTGCTGGCTGTAAATGACGCAACCATATTGTTAAGCATGTCAGAACCTGCTTGTGGGGAGTTTGGCAACAAGATTAGGTTGGAGTTTGTTTCTTCTCCGATTGACTGAAGAGTATCGTAGTGTTGAGTTACAACAATCAAAGCAGATGCTTCTTGTGAGTTAATTCCAACCTTGTTCAATACCTCAACAGATTCTTCTAACCCACGGGCGATTTCACGCCGCTGATCGGCGATTCCTTGTCCTTGTAGTCGTTTTGACTCTGCTTCTGCCTTTGCTTTTTCAACAATTAAAATACGAGCGGCGTCTCCCTCATATTGTGCTGCAATTTTCTCACGCTCTGAAGCATTAATGCGATTCATCGCTTCTTTTACCTGCAGGTCAGGGTCTATGTCTGTAACCAAAGTTTTAATAATATCATAACCATAATTAATCATAGCGTCGTTAAGCTCCGATTTAACAGCAATCGCAACATCATCCTTACGCTCAAAAACGTCGTCCAATCGCATTTTTGGTACTTCTGCCCGTACCACATCAAATACGTATGAGGTAATTTGATCATGTGGGTAGTCAAGTTTGTAAAAAGCGTCATATACTTTATCCTTGATTACCATATATTGCACAGACACTTTTAGTTTAACAAACACATCATCTTTGGTTTTGGTCTCTACAATTACATCAAGCTGCTGAATTTTTAGGCTCAAACGGCCTGCTATGCGGTCAACAAGCGGAATTCTAATTTGAAGCCCTGACTGTCGAATGCTTTGAAAACGGCCAAATCTCTCGACAACAGCAGCGGATTGCTGCTTTACTATGAAAATAGCCATAAAGGCCAACAGCATTAAACCGAAGCCAAAAGCAGCATTGTATATTACATCCATAAAAGTTAATTTAAAAATTCTCTCATAAGGTAAGAAAAAATAAGCTAAATTTTATCGATCGCAGAAGCAATTCTTCTCGCACATTCATCCTTGCCCAAAACACCACAAATGGCAAACACACTAGGGCCTTTTAGCGCACCAACCAATGCAATTCGCAAGGGCGCCATGATCACGCCTAGTTTTATATTGTTTTCACTTGCCCATAACTTTATGCCGGCGCTTAAGGTTTCTGCCTTGCTGTCGGGAGCATTTTCTATACAATTCATTACAGCAGATAAAATTTGAGGCGTTTCCTCTTTCCACTGTCTTCGCGCTGCTTTCTCATCATATTTAACAGGTGCAACAAAAAAGAAATACGTTTCATCCCAAAGGTCAGTAAGTAGTGTTAGTCTATCTTGCACCAAGCGCACTACATCAGCTGTTGAAACCGGCGTATTGTCTATGCCCTTTTGCTGAAGTAGTTGATCAAGCGATGATTCAACAAGCGTTGAGTCAGCTTTATGGAGATGCTGTTGGTTAAACCATTTACAGCGTTCGGGGTCAAAACGCCCACCAGCTTTGGTTATACCCTCAAGCGAAAACAACGACGCCAATTCTTTTAAAGAAAAAAGCTCTTCCTCGCCACCAGGGTTCCATCCCAATAAAGCCAAATAATTGATAAGCCCCTCCGGCAAATAACCAGCTTCTTTAAAACCTGGCGTCTCTTTGTCCCATTCTAATGGAAATACAGGAAAACCGAATTTGTCGCCATCTCGCTTGGAAAGCTTTCCTTTTCCATTAGGTTTTAAAATCAACGGCACATGAGCAAAAATAGGGGTCTTCCAGCCAAAGGCGTTGTACAAAAGCACATGCAGCGCCATTGAAGGCAACCACTCCTCTCCTCGAATCACATGACTGATTTCCATCAAGTGATCGTCTACTACATTGGCGAGGTGATATGAAGGCATGCCATCTTGTTTTACAAGAATCTTATCGTCTAATAAAGAAGTATCAACAACGACATCACCACGAATTTTATCAGTCATCGATAGCGATCCATCAGCTCCCCTAGAATAACTCTTAAATCGAATCACGTAAGGAGTCTTGTTTTTAATTAGTGTAGCGACTACCTCTGCTTCTAACGACAAGCTGTTTTTGAGGATGCCTCTGTTTTCCCAATTATAAACAAACCGACCACCCTGTTGCTCTGCTTTTTCGCGCAGGTCTTGTAGTTCATCTGCTGTATCGAACGCCAAATAAGCACACCCGTTTTTCACCAACAGCTGGGCATGCCTTAGGTAGCCTTCCTTTCGTTCGCTTTGTCGGTATGGGCCCCCAGTTCCTGGCCTGGTTGGGCTTTCGTCTGGACTTATACCCAACCAATCAAGCGCTTTTGTTATGTAGTTCTCCGCCCCTTCCACAAAACGGTTTTGATCGGTATCTTCAACCCTTAGAATAAACACCCCCCCGTGTTTCTTAGCGAATAAATAGTTGTATAGCGCCGTACGGACACCCCCAACGTGTAAGGGCCCGGTAGGGCTAGGTGCAAAACGAACGCGTATTGACATAATGGTTTGTCAAAGATACAACGACTATTCATCTTTTATTACAACTCTAATTGAATATATTTGCGACATGGATACTTCGGTGGATTTTACATACCAAACAGATTTCGTGCTTGTTGATGAACAAATGTTTGTCAACTGGCTTACAGGCTGTGCAAACCTGCATAATGCAACGGCTCTTACGCTTGTTTATGCCTTTATGGACGATGAAGCCTTACTGAAATTAAACCTTAAATACTTGAATCACAATACGTTAACAGATATTATCACGTTTGACGACACCGTTGGCAAAGACATTGTTGCTAACATTGCTATATCAGTAACGCGTGTTCGCGAAAATGCAGCTGAACTTGATATTTCTTTTGATGAAGAGCTCCTTCGTGTTATGTCTCATGGATTCCTACATTGTTTGGGCTTCCAGGACAAAACAGAACCTCAAATAACAGACATGCGGCGGGCAGAGCAAGCATGTATAAAATTGTTTCACGTGGAACAAAACAAGGAAATCAATGTTTCGTGATATTTATGACGTAATTGTAGTTGGCGGTGGTCACGCAGGCGCAGAGGCAGCCGCAGCCGCAGCCAATATGGGCAGTAATACCTTACTTGTCACCATGAACCTCCAAAATATTGGCCAAATGTCTTGCAACCCAGCTATGGGCGGTATTGCGAAAGGACAGATTGTTAGAGAAATAGATGCGCTTGGCGGCTATAGTGGAATTATTTCTGACTCGTCGGCAATACAGTTCAAGATGCTCAACCGATCTAAAGGCCCCGCTATGTGGAGCCCACGCGTTCAATCTGATCGGATGATGTTCGCACAGCACTGGCGCAATAAATTAGAACGAACAGAAAACCTTGATTTTTACCAAGAAATGGTCTCAGACTTGCTCTTTAAAAAGGATAGCATTGCAGGAGTTGTCACCTCATTAGGCATTGAAATCAAAGCGAAGTCTGTGGTACTAACAAGCGGCACTTTTCTTAATGGCCTTATCCATATTGGTGAGAAACAATTTGGAGGCGGTCGCGCTGGCGAAAGTGCTTCGTTTGGTTTGACCGAACGATTAATAGAAAGAGGTTTTACATCTGGCCGTATGAAAACAGGCACTCCACCCCGGGTTGATGGAAGATCTTTGGATTACAGCAAGATGATAGAGCAGCCAGGCGACATTAACCCTTCTAAATTTTCATATCTTGACGACAGCTATACACTTAAAACACAGCGGTCTTGTCATATGACATATACTAGCCCTGTTGTCCACGACTTACTTAGGGAAGGATTTGATCGATCCCCCATGTTCAATGGACGAATTAAAAGCATAGGCCCACGCTATTGCCCTTCGGTAGAGGATAAAATCAACCGTTTTGCCGAAAAAGGCAGACATCAATTGTTTGTTGAGCCAGAGGGTTGGGATACCGTAGAGGTTTATGTAAATGGCTTCTCGACATCGCTTCCAGAAGAAGTTCAGTTTAAGGCACTATCTGCTGTTGCCGGCTTTGAAAAGGTAAAGTTTTTTAGGCCGGGTTATGCCATAGAATATGATTTTTTCCAACCTACGCAACTCAAACACAGCTTGGAGACTAAGCTTGTCTCGGGCTTATTTTTTGCGGGGCAAATTAACGGCACTACAGGCTATGAAGAAGCAGCTTCACAAGGCATCATGGCTGGAATTAACGCCCACAACCATGTCGCACAAAAAGAATCTTTTATTCTCAGTCGCGGAGAGGCTTATATCGGGGTATTAATTGACGACCTTATCACCAAAGGCACCGAAGAGCCGTATCGAATGTTTACATCAAGGGCAGAATACCGCACCTTGTTAAGACAAGATAACGCAGATATTCGCCTTACCCCCAGATCTCACGACATGGGCCTTGCTTCTGACAAGCGAATGCGCCTGTTAGAAACTAAATCACAAAAGACCTCGGCTTTGTTGCGATTCTTTGAAAAAACAAGCGTAGTGCCCGAAGATATTAACCCAATTCTGATGGACAAGGACTCTAGCCCCGTAAAGCAATCTCTAAAAATGCGAAAGGTGTTGGCCCGTCCGAATCTAACAATCGCAGACTTTCTCAAGCTCAACAATGTTAGTGAATTTGTGGCTAAAGAAGCCATTGACACCGTTACTTTAGAGCACGTTGAAATCCAAGTTAAATACTCAGGTTATATTGCCAAGGAAAAATTGCAAGCAGACAAACTCTCTTCTTTAGAACATGTACCGATCCCTAAAGATTTTGACTATGAGAAGGTAAAATCTTTATCTATAGAAGCACGACAGAAACTCAATAAAATCCAACCCGTAACCATAG
>CENX01095975.1_pt1 | contig 11566 bp, 13 predicted proteins | sample 361321 | NCBI WGS metagenome assembly CENX01 (sample SAMEA2619678, study PRJEB7988) | marine metagenome | isolation source: saline water (ENVO:00002010), including | reverse complement strand
CAGCAGGTATCTATCTCTTTCTATCGGGGCTTGTAGGTTTAGGTTTGGTGAGAGGTAGGAATGCCTAGTCTTATATTTTTTCTTCTTTTAAGTTTCAATGCTACTGCAGCTCTATACGATAGAGGCAATGGTCTTATTTATGATGATGTTCTAGATATTACTTGGCTTCAAGATGCTAACTATGCGCAGACTAGTGGTTATGATTCTGATGGTAAAATGACTTGGTACGAGGCAAAAACTTGGGCTGAAAATCTTTCATTTCAAAACTTTACTGACTGGCGTTTACCTTTGTCTAACGGTTGGTATCAATCTTCATCTACTTATACGAATTATGAAGATGCAGGCGAGCTTGCACACATGCATTATTATAATTTAAATAATCAAAAGCACATTGTTGATACTTGTTCTCCAGAATGCTCTTCAAATGATGAGTTTATTGATGGAAATACTGGCTCCTCAAAAAGCATCTTAAATATTCAGAGTATGTATTGGTTCGGTGACGAAGATATTGGTCTTGGAGAATCATATGGATTAGTTTTTGGTCCTCATGATGGTGGTGCTGGTACTGGAGATAAAAATAATAGTATACCTTCATCTTGGGCAGTCCACGATGGTGACATCGGTACTGTCGATACAGATGGTGATGGGTTTAGTGATGCTGATGAAGCGACATTGGGAACAGACCCTGACGACCCAACAACTCCGTTGGAAAATAAGCTAACTGCGAGTGACGGTAATCAGAATGATTACTTTGGCATGAGCGTCTCGATAGACGGCGACACGGTTCTAATTGGTGCTGATGGTGATGATGATAATGGCAATAAATCAGGCTCGGCTTATGTATACACGCACAGCAATGGCGTGTGGACTCAACAGCAAAAGTTAACCGCCAGTGATGGTGCCGAGAATGATTACTTCGGCCATAGCGTCTCGATAGACGGCGATACGGCTCTTATTGGTGCTTGGGGAGATGATTATCGCCAAGGCTCGGCTTATCTATTCGTTCGCAGTAATGGCGTCTGGAGTGAGCAACAAAAGTTAACAGCCAGTGATGGTACTTTCAGTGATTACTTTGGCGACGAGGTCTCTTTAGACAGTGATACGGCTCTTATTGGTGCTCATATGGATGATGACGATATCAATGGCGGCTATAACTCAGGCTCCGCTTATGTATTCGTTCGCAGTAATGGCGTGTGGAGTGAGCAACAAAAATTAATTGCTAACGATGCTACACAAAATGATAAGTTTGGCATCGACGTCTCTCTAAACGGCGATACTGCTGTTATTGGTGCTCCGTTAGATGATGACAATGGTGATAACTCAGGATCGGCTTATATATTTGTTCGCAGCAATGGCATATGGACTCAACAGCAAAAGTTAACTGCTAGTGATGGTGCCGAGAGAGAAACTTTTGGCTATGGCATCTCTTTAGACGGCGATACAGCTTTTATTGGTTCTTATGGTGATAATACTTATTATTCAGGTTCAGCTTATGTATTCGTCCGCAGTAATGGCGTCTGGAGTGAGCTACAAAAGTTAATCGCCAGTGATATTGCTGAGTTTCAATACTTTGGCAATAGGATCTCTTTAAATGGTGACACAGCTTTGATTAGTGCATATGGTGATGACGACAATGGCATTAGCTCAGGCTCGGCTTATGTATTCGTTCGTAGTAATGGCGTCTGGAGTGAGGAACAAAAGCTAACCGCTATTGATGGCTTCGAGAATGATATTTTTGGCAGAAGCGTCTCGATAGACGGCAATACGGCTGTTATTGGTGCATATTGGGGCGATGGTATTTCCACTGACTCTGGATCAGCCTACATTTTTCCTTTATCACAACCCCATCTAAACGTCCCAGCCATGGGCGGCATAGGCTTGTTAGCGCTGGGTCTGTCGATGCTGGGCTTAGGTGCGGTTAGGTTGAGGAAGAAGTAAGAGTTATAGTGGATTTAGGTTTAATGAGAGAAAGGATTGTCGAATAAATTTACAAAGTGTTGGAAAAAAGTATAAATATCCAGAACGATCCTGCGCAAAGAATAGAGAGAAATACGGCAGCAGATGCCGCATCTTTAGATTGTCCAGAAAGCTTGTTATGTTCAACGCCAACTCGATCAACAATCATTTCAATACCCGTGTTAAGTAATTCGATAATCATTACAAAAATGATTGATAATAGAAGAAGAAAAATTCCTAGCGGTGTTTTGGCTACAAAAAAAGCTAAAGGTATTCCCACAAGAAGACATCTAAATTGAAACCGAAAAGCCTGCTCTTTATGAAAAGTGGTTTTTAAACCTTGAAGCGAATAGCGAGTTGCATTAATCAAGCGACTCGAAACGCTCACATTACTTTTTAATCCGTATTTTTTTTCTTCCATCTCTCATACCATTGATATTTTAGCTTTATTGATGATCAATTTTTTTAAGTTAATCTAATATCAAGCAGCTAAAAAATTTACTTTTTCACATTACTATAGACTTCACAATGGCTATCATTAGCAGCCGATGGTTGGCTATCAGACCCCATAGACAGGCTTGTGCAATCTAGTAACTTTAAGTTACCACTAGACTCCTCTATTATGGCTGTGCAATGCTCGACCCAATCACCATCGTTGCAGTAAATAACACCATCTTTAAGCTTCAAGTCGGGCTGATGAATATGGCCACAAATGATGCCATCCAGTTTACGGCGCTTGACCTCTGATACAGCCGCATTCTCAAAAGTTTCAATGGCTTCACGAGCGCCCTTTATACGATTTTTTATATATGATGCTAAGGACCAGTGCCGATAGCCTAAAAAAGAGGTGAATTTTAGAATGTTTCGGTTAACCCAAAGCAGGAAAGGATAGCCAAAATTACCAATAAATTTAGCTAATCGCCCAACAAGGATGTGCTCATCAAAACAATCTCCATGTACAAGAAGCATTTTTTTTCCTGCAGCTGTTGTATGTATTGCCTCTTCCATAACCTCTATACCACCAATTAAATTTGAGACATATTCCCGCATGGTGGCATCATGGTTGCCAGGAATATAGATCACACGCGTTCCTGACTGTGACATCTTAAAGAGAATTTGAACAACTTGATAATGAATTGATGGCCACCAAAACCTCTTCTTCATAGACCACAAGTCTATGATGTCACCAAGTAAAAATATCTTTTCGCATTCTATAGAATTTAGAAGATTTATGAGGTGCTCAACCTGAGAATCCTTCGAGCCCAGGTGGATATCTGAAAGCCAAACTGTGTTGCATTTGATACATGGCATCGCAAGATTCTTCATAAACAAAGTCCTCTTAACAATATGCAAATTAAAAACATAAAGTACGATGTGATCATTTCATTTTTTTTACATTTCAATGGGCTTTGTAATTTTGGTGATTATTAACAGTAAGATGCGGGAAATTATGGGCAAAACTTGAGTTAGAAATACCAGAACTATTTCAGTGGTTAAACTTATGGGGTAACCCCGCTCGAGATTAAAAAACCTTGAGGCTCAAGTAAATCGTCTAGTTAATAGTAAATTAAATATCTCTGTCATGAGTTTGACTTCTAAAGGAAATATTTCTGTTCGCACTTTAATCAATTGACTCATAAGCTTCATTATTTATTACTTAAGCAGTAATACTCTGCCCCCATAATATATCAATCCCAAATTGACTGGAGTTCATCACCAGCAAGGTAATATTTTATAACAAGCTGGCGGGTTTTTTATTATTCTATACGAGGCTTTTTTATGAAATTACGTTATTTAACGCAATCCGTATTTGCTTGTTCCTTTGCTATTGCCGTGGGTGCCAATGCATATACATATAATGCAACAATAAATTTCGAAAAGATTTGGACAACTGCTCATACCTTTGATTCTGAGATTAATGCCGTTGCAGGAAATAAATTATATGTCACTAATCCTAACGGTAGCTTAGCTGTCTTAAATAAAACCACTGGTAATTTACTTGAAACCATTAATCTTGGTGGCGCACCAAATAGTGTAGCTGCATATGGATCCACAATTGCTGTAGCTGTTGAGGGAGCTTCTCGTCAGGATAATGGATACGTAGAGTTTTATGATGTATCAGGTCCTTCAGCAGTACCGACCGCTACTGTAACAGTTGGTGCCCTGCCGGATATGTTGACGTTTACGCCTGATGGTTCAAAAGTCATTATTGCGAATGAGGGAGAACCAAATAGTAATTATACGGTAGATCCAGAAGGGACAGTAGGAATTATCGATGTCAGTACACTTTCTTACACATCCGTTGATTTTAGTAATGTCACACCAGACGCATCAACTCGTATTTTTGGCCCTAATGCTTCGGTAGCACAAGATTTGGAACCTGAGTATATTGCTATAAACAGTTCTGGGACAAAAGCATATGTTACCCTGCAAGAAAACAATGCCATCGGCATTATTGATATTAACAGTGGAACAGTAGTCGATGTGGTTGGCTTAGGCTTTAAAGACCATTCAACGCTTGGCAATCAATTTGACGCGTCTAATCGAGACGATCTTGAGGGTAATCTTCAAAATTGGCCAACATTTGGCATGTATCAACCCGATGCCATAGATAGCTTTCAGGTTAATGGCGAAGATTATTTCGTCATTGTTAATGAAGGCGATGCCAGAGATTACGATGGTTATTCTGAGGAGACACGAATGGATGATCTGAACCCGACATCTGAGTTGGAGGCATCGTTGGTTGCCAATTTGGGTCCAGATTGGCAGGATGATGAAAATCTCGGCAGGCTAAAGACCACTACTTCTAATGAAGATAATAATGGGGAAGTGGCGCAATTATTCTCATACGGTGCTAGATCATTTTCTATATTAGATGTCGATGGTGAAATGGTTTTTGATAGTGGGAGTATGATTGAGGAAATTACATTAGCTTTAGGTAATTGGGAAGATGGTAGGAGTGACGATAAAGGACCAGAACCAGAATCAGTTGTTGCTTTTGAACTTGGCGGTAAAGACTATATTGTTATTGGTAATGAAAGGACTAGCGACCTGATGTTTTTTGAAGTGTCGGATGTCGAGAATCCAATCTTAGCTCAAATTATCAGCACTGTTAATCTTTATCCAGGATATGAGGCAGGCGCAAGCCCTGAGGGATTATCTGTAGAGATTTTAAGCGATACTGAAGCTGTTCTATACGTTTCTAACGAATGGCAAACAGCTACTTCAGCTTATGCTCTTACTGCGGTTCCAGTGCCCGCAGCTGCTTGGTTGTTTGCTTCAGCATTGGCAGGTTTAATAGCCCGTAAGAAACTGGATAATTAATTACCTTAATGAAAAAGCCACTGTTAATGCAGTGGCTTTTTATATATTTATGTAAAATAAAAGGTGAAACCATTTATTTAGTAATGGGCGGGTTGGGCTTGTTAGCAGTGGGGCTCACGATGCTGGGCTTAGGTGCTATTAGGTTGAGGAAGAGTGACTCTATACAAAAAAATTATCTCTTAAGTGTTTTAATCACTTCTTCCACTTTTTCATTAAATTGTTCTTCATTCTTTAGTGCATCATTCAAACATGATTTCAGATGTGTTTTTAATATTTTGCTCTCAACAGTAGTAATTGAACTTTTTATTGCCTTGAGTTGATTCAAAATATCTATACAGTACCTACCTTCCTCGATCATTCTAGAAACACCACGAACTTGACCTTCTATTCGCTTTAGATTGCTGAGCTTATCTTGATGACATGGATGCTTCATATAAACCTCGGTACTAAGTAGGTAAATGTTGTGGCTACTAAAAATAAAAAAGCAGAAATGTAATAAACATACCTCGCTCTTCTCCTAGTTTGCATGCAAGTTTTACCCATAACAGGATCAATCGGGCATGGCATATGGTACGTTTTATAATTCATGTAACCTGCTAAGACAAGCATTATCAGAGCAAAAAAAGTTATATACAATTTATGCTGGGAGACGACTATTAGAAAAGGAAATATATTTAAAAGGCTCGCAAATGATGCTCCTGCACCCAGTAGGACAAAAAGAGCAGGTAAAGCGCAGCATATCAACGTAGAAGATGAAGCAAATAGCGATAAGAAATTAGCGGTTTGATCAGAGGTTTTCATCAGATCTTTATCAACTGCATTTCAACGGCAGTTTGCCCATTAGATAAAATCTTTGTCTTAATATCGTCAAAATTGATATCAACATTTTCAGCATATGCAATCATTACCCTCCCTTTGCTTAAATCAACATCTATTTTTTTAACATTCTTGTCTTTGGAGAAAGTTTTTTCGATTCCTCGAGCGCAAAAATCACAGACCATTCCTTTAACTTTAACAACAGCAATTTGAGAATTAGAAAGTCCATTAGAAAAAAAATTATAGTCGCTTGATTCTAACTCTGATTTAGAGAGCGTTTCTGATCCACCACTAAGTTGATCAGAAACATTAAATTGATTTTTATCTATATTTTGATGCTCTTCATGGCAGTGATTTGCTGCTGAAGCCATAGATATTGATAATAGTAATGAACAAAAATAATATTTTTTCATGTATTGATCCTCTAAAATCTCCTCATTAAATGAACGTCCCAACTAGTCTTTGAGTTGTAGCCAAACTCAATTAAGTAATCACCTTTAAAAAACTTTAAAGTGGGATAGGTAGACCATTCATCATCTAGACTATTTTGTTTAGTCTTAATAAACATCCATGTATGTAAATCTCCATACTCACCTATGTAGGGTGCTATACCGAATTGATAGTATTGGTGAGAGTAATTACCCATTTCACTTTCAACTTTTTTTAGGCCAAAACCAAAGAAAACTCTTCTTGTTTCCCAATCTCCATGAACACCAATAAAATGATTACCTCGACCATTGGAACCTATCCCTGATTGGAAATATAAATTTCTTTGAGAATTGAAAGTATTTTTCCTATTCATTAAGTAGGTCAATCTCGCATACGAATAATTCTTATCAAAATACTTATCATCAACAGCTTCAAGACCAATGGAGTAGTTATAACTTGGGGAATAATGGTAAAACAATGAACTTTTCATATTGTCTGACATAGCCATTAAAGTTGATCCGCCAGAATATGAAATTGGTCTTGATTCTGCAGCAGAACTTATGACTAGGAACAGAAGTAAATATTTTTTTATACTCATAGGGGGTATAGTATATGATTCTAAGAGATATTCAACTTTTATATTTCTTTTTAATCTATTTCTAGAACCATTTAAAATCTCATTTCACGATCGCCCATATCCCCCTGGTAGGATTTAGGGTAGAACAAATGGTAGGACAATTTAGGACTACCTCTAAGCGAGAACTATGCGGTAGACTGCTAAAAACGCTGACTTCAAGCACAGTTGGCGCCTAAGGAAGGCATCCATTGCAGGCCCCGGGTACCATTTTGATACTCCTCGTATTCCTTAGTGCTTGAATTTAAAGCGATCTTTCGGTTGTTTTAGCTGAGTTGACACTTAGGGTAGAACAATTGGGCATACAAATATTCCTGCCCTAACCTACTTTTAAGGCCCGCTTTATTGTCTACTTTCTGCCCACTTGATATGATAAGAAGATAACAAAAACCCAACGTCGTTCCCCAAGATGGCGTTAGGGATAAATGGAACTTGGAGAAGAAGGATGACCTATCTATTTCGCTTAGTTGCGTGTCTTTTTTTCGTGTATTCGTTTAATACTAAAGCGATGGTTATTAGTGGTTGCACAATAGAGAATTACACACAGTGTGCTGGTACTGATTTCTCAAATACATACATGAATAATCCAAATTTACGTCATGCAGATCTTCAATCAACCACCTGGCATCAGGCTTATATTACAAACGGTAAGTTTCATTTCGCTAACTTATCTGGTTCTGATTTATCCTTTGGTATATTTAGTGAAGCAAAAATGCAAGATGCTGATTTACGGCAGACCACTATTGAGTCGACAGATTTATATAAGGCAAAACTTATGAGAGTTGACTTTAGAAATGCGACCTTCAGCAATCAAGTAAATGTTTTCCTAGCTGAAATGTCTAATTCTGATTTACGTGGAACAGATTTAGGTGATACTGATTTATCTGCAACATTCTTATACGGTGCTAAATACGATGAGAATACTATTTTTCCTTCAGGCTTTGATCCATCAAGTGCAAATATGGTTTTTATATCTGAAATTCCACTCCCAGCAGGTATCTATCTCTTTCTATCGGGGCTTGTAGGTTTAGGTTTGATGAGAAAGAAATTGCATTGCTTACCGTAAATGACGCAATGGTTTATAGGCAAGATTTTGATGCCAAAAATCAACTACATAGTCAATTCGAACTCGAAGCAATTCTCGATAATGAGGCAAATCACTTAAATGCACCCATCGGCACTCAATAATACCTTCCTCGACCTGAGGAGTTGTATCATCATCATCCCCGTCATAGGACATCATATACCAATGGGTTTTTTTGAGGTAATGAATACTATTATGCTGGGTAGTGTGCCAAGTTGATACCAACTTACCAGTGATGAGTAATTTTTTTTTATTTAGGCCAGTCTCTTCGGCAACCTCTCTCAAAGCTGTATCTTCTTTTGTTTGATTTTCTTCAATCCGTCCCTTCGGCATATCCCATTTGCCGCGCTTGAACATTAGTAAGATATGATGACTATTGTTGTAAACTAAACCACCAGCAGACTCAATGAAAGGCAAGTCGATTGTTTGTTTAAGTGTTTGAGGGGTATTTGAGATGATGAAATCCTGAATATAATTAACAATTAGAGATACGAAAATAATATTTTGTATTAATTATTCCTTAGCGTCAATATTTTCTTTCATATCTTTCAAAATAGCTAACTGTTGTAATGAGAGCCCTCCGAATTTAACACCGCCTAAACGAATACTATGAGTTTCGTTAATATCTATACCAGTCAGGGGCTCATAGTTCTTTCGGCCCAATAATCTAACCAAATGAAGCATAGAGGTTAATCGCGCCTCCTTCTTTGTGTCAGCATTAATCAAAATCCAAGGTGATTTTAAAGTCGAGGTATGGTTAAACATCTGGTTTTTGTATTGAGTAAAAAGTTCCCATTTTTTTCTGGCCTTCAAATCATTATTAGAGAGTTTCCAGAAAGTTAGCGGACTTCTTATGCGATCCTCAAAACGAAAAAGCTGAGTTTTTTTGTCTATAGATAAATAAAACTTTACCAACAATAAACCAGAATCTATGTGCTTATATTCCCAGTTGAGGACATTCCGCATGAAGTATCTGTAACGCTGCTCACTACAATAACCCATTGTGGGCTCAATGAGTGCACGAGTATACCAAGAACGATCAAAAAAGCTGATATTTCCTGCCTTTGGTAAACAAGCCTCATAACGTTTAAACCAAAACTTTGACTCAGACTTAGTTGGAATACCAAATGCATGGACCTCAAAGTGCGTTGGCATCAAATTTTCAGTAAATCTTTTTATCGTTGAACCTTTACCTGCCGCATCTCTGCCCTCAAAAATAATAGCTAAACGCTGGTTATTCTTTATTAATTTTTGCTGAATTGTAAGTAATTCGACTTGAAGACGACGCTTTTCAATTTGATATTGCTCTTCAGTTACACCTGAATAAGGAGTCTCTAATGCTATAATTTTTTTATTATCCACATATAATCCTTCAAAAATGCAATGTTATAATATAGATAAGCCGTATTACATTTTTATTACAGGTATAAAAAGATACAGAAAGCCCAAAAGTTGATATTTGAATAAAAAATAATATCTATTTAATTTACCTTCAATCGTCTTCCAGTAATGAAATATTAAGCATTAGTAGTTAATTTTATAAATAAGTAGTACGATTCCAGAGTTCATCGCTCATATCATCTATACCCTCTCGATGGTTTTTGCAAACCCAATTGACAATATAAGCTGCAACATCAGGTAGTTTTATCTGTATATTATTTTCAACAACTCTATTACACCATGATTCAATCTTGTGAGGGTTAAGCTCTTTAATAACTGTTGCATATTTGAGTTCCTGAAGAGCCATAGCATTACTTTGCTGCTCCATTTGTCCACCTTGAGGCTTAGTTAAAATCGGCAGACCTAAATGCAAACACTCACTAATCAACTCAAAACCTGATCCACAAATTACTGCATCAGTTTTTATGAGATCGGACTTAAACATATCGTGAGAAGCTTTACGCAGTATAAGATTACCTTTTTGGTGATCATTTAAATCTGGAGAGTAAATAGTAAAAATATATTTCGGCAAAGTGGCGAGTACTTCTTGCACAAACTCCTGATCTTCAAAAGGTAAGTAAACTAAGACATTTTTAACTGTTCGATTAGGCTCCTCATCTCGTCTTGCCATCACCAGACTAGTATCAATAATTGGAGGCAAAATAGGACTTCTAAATTTATCCCAATGTAAGCCAATAGAAATATTAGCAGGAGCAAAATAGCGTAAGACACTTTTTGATATAAAGTTTTCGGCCGATAGGGGAATGTTATAACCGAATGCATATTGATGACCAATACCAATAACTTTTTTACCCCTGAGTCTGGCTGCCCATGCGCTGACAGGCTCAAAATCAGTAATAATTAGGTCATAGGGTTCAAGATCCAAATGAAAAATGTCGGTTAAAAATTGCAAATAATTATTCTTTTTAAATGTTTTTAAATAATTAACTTGGCCATTTTCACTGTAGAAAGTTAAGCCTTTTCTATAATGGTAATTTCCAAAAATTTCCATATCAAAAAAACCGTTTTGATCTCTCCCTGTAAAAAGATAGTCGACACAAACGTTTTTAATAGCAAAATACTTTGCTAGCTCTCGCGCTCGAGAGATGTGTCCATTACCTGTACCTTGGACTCCATAAAGTATTCTCATAATCTACCCTTAAAAATTTTCAAAAATAAGAAATGGTTTAACAGCCATTATGTCGACAACAAATAATTAAATAGAAGGAGCTGAGCAAATTGAGCAGATGAAATTGCCAAACAAATACCTGCCAATAAATCAGCAGGAAAGTGAACTCCAAGAATTACTCTTGAGCAACTAACAGCTATTGCCCACATAAAGAGTAAAAGCCCAAGCATCGGCATATAGAAGGAGATTACAATTACTAGCAAAAATGCTGCTGATGTATGGCCTGAAGGGAAGCTAAACTCATCTGACGCATTAATGATTGATGTAAAACCAGAAAAAATTTGTGGTGGTCTTTTTCGTTTTAAACTTTTCTTAAGAAGAATATAAAGAGATCTTTCAATTATGAAAGCAATAATTATATGAGTCAAAAATATTACTTGTTGGCTGGTTAAAAAAGGCAATAATAAAAGAGGGACACTTAGTTGCAAAAAGCCATCGCCACTACGAGAAAAATATTTTGCGATGGTTTGCAAATTTTTAGCGCTACTGGAGTTAATACACTTTAAAAAAAGTCGTTGGTCAACAGTTGCTGCATACTTAAGTAATTGCATATGATTAACCTAATTATGAAATATGAAATCTGCTTTAAAGAAATATTTCGTTTTTGTGAAAAACGATGTTAAAAATTCTCAATTTTAAGATGGCTTGCGCTGGGTCTGTCGATACTGGGCTTAGGTGCGGTTAGGTTGAGGAA
>CENX01213674.1_pt1 | contig 11574 bp, 7 predicted proteins | sample 361321 | NCBI WGS metagenome assembly CENX01 (sample SAMEA2619678, study PRJEB7988) | marine metagenome | isolation source: saline water (ENVO:00002010), including | reverse complement strand
TTTTCATATTCGTCTATGATCGCTTTTTCTACAACCTTATGTTCTACTTCCGAAGAAAGATTTGCATAAACCGTAAAAAGTCCGGGGTCTTTGAAAAGAGAGTCCCAAACGTAAACACTGGTTGTAAGGCCTTTGTCGGTAATATTTTTATAAAACCTACTATTTTTACCTGACGATAAAATTGATGATAAAACCATTATGGCTGCTGCATCTGCGCTTGTAGCTGCTGGCGCTTTATGTGCCACGCCAACTATTCCTTGTTGTCCGGCCCTTTTAAGCGTTACGGTGCGAACTCCTTCTTGCTCTGGTTCTGTTGTGTATACTTCCGGTATGGGATTTTTACTTTTTCCTATTCTCCCAAAGTGCTTTTTTATCATTTTTAATGTACTCTCTTCTGTAAAGTCTCCTATTGCGATTGCAGTTGCATTGTTTGGCCAATAAAAAGTGTCATAAAACTCTTTTAACCTTTCTATGGATACGTTCTCTATGTCCGCCTTCCAGCCAATTGTTGAGTGGTGGTAAGGGTGGGCTTGATATGCTGTTGCCCAAATATTTTCATCTAGAACTCCAGAGGGGCTGTTTTGTCCTCTTTCGAACTCGTTTCTAACAACAGTCATTTCGGACTGCCTGTCTTCTTCTTTAATGTAGGCGTTTCGCATTCTATCAGCTTCAATTTCAATTAATTTTTCAAGGTGCTCACTTGGCAAAACTGCAAAATAGTTTGTTCTGTCTAGCCATGTGGTCGCGTTCATTCTTGCCCCCAGAGACTGTAGAGTTTGAAAAACAGAATTGCCTTTTTTTGTGTTAAACTTTTTTGACCCCTTAAACATCAAATGTTCAAGCAGGTGTGTAGACCCGGTGTATCCAATAGCCTCATTTCTAGATCCAACCTCATATGTTACCATAAATGTGGCTACAGGCGCTGTGTTGTCTTGCTTCAAAAGAACCCTTAGGCCGTTTGATGTCATTGTATATTCTTTTATTCCCCCAGACTCTTTGACGTATTCAAACCCATAAAATTTTTCTTGTGACATTGTGACCCCCATAAACAATAGTATTAAAATTAATTTTTTCATTTTATTCTCCTGTCTTTTTATGACTATCTCCAAGGAAAAAACCTTGAAACACTGGACATATAATCTAAATATTCTTGGCCATAAATGCCAGCAAGGCGTTGTTCTTCTTTGGAAATAAACATACACCAAACCAAATATTGAAAAGGAATTGAAAAAAACAAAACATAAGAACCTTTCCACATTGAAAACAGAATATTAAAGTGAAATATGGCGGTTGTGTTTATAGGCCTTCTAATAAAACTATAAACACCCCTGCTCAAGAATTTTTTTTTGTTGTTGTTTTTTAAGCGCTCATTGATAGACAAAAGGCAAATTGCCACCGCCTCAACTAAAACCAGAAAAAACAACACCTCAAACCAAGGGCTTTCTAGGTCGTAGCGCCTGATGTTTAATAATACCTCCATCTTTGAAATAAGATATACGGTTGTCGCTGTAATTAATAGAGCTGGTAGGCAAAACATCATCTCTGTTATTATTTTTTTGTTAAAAGTATTATACAAGCCTGTTTCTTTCTCCAAAAATGGCTGTACCAACCCTTATTAATGTGGAACCTTCCTTAATAGCAATTTTATAGTCGCCGCTCATTCCTATAGAAAGTGTTTTCATGTCAAAGTTTGTCTCTTTATTTATTTCTTCGAAAAGCTCTTTTGTCTTCTCAAAAGCTCTTTTAATGTCTTTTTCATTTCTTGTGTTTGGGCCCATTGTCATCAGACCCTCAATTTTTATGTTTTTGTTTTGTGCGCATTTAATAATTTTTTCTTTATCTAATAAAGAAAAACCTGATTTTGCCTCTTCTCCGCTGCTATTAACCTGAATCAACACCCTTTGTATTTTTTGTATTTTTTTTGCTGCTTCAGATATTTTTTTTGCCAACTTCTCTGTGCCAACCGAATCAATTGTATCAAATATTTTTACTGCTTTTTTTGCTTTATTTGATTGGAGCTGCCCTATCAACCTTCTTTCAACGTGCTTTATTTGTTTTATGGTTGAAAACTTTTCTTCGGCCTCCTGAACCCTATTTTCTCCTATTTTTTTTGCTCCAGCAGAGATCGCTTGGTCTATTTCTTTAGGAGATCTTGTTTTGGTGACAACCACCATTTCGACATTGTTGGGTAGGCTAGACTGTATCTTCTTCAGTTTTTTTGCTATCGCTGTCATTCTCTTCTTCTTCTGACATAATTCTTGTGATAGATGAAACCAAAGTTCCTTCTCCCAATTTAATCAGTTTAACCCCCTGGGTTGCCCTGCCGATGGCTCTTATTTGTGCAACTGGAAGCCTTATTAAAACACCTTGGTTTGTAATAATCATAAGGTCGTCTTTGTCTACAACCTCTTTAATTGTTACCATTTTTCCAACTTTTTCTGTTGTTTTCATGGTTAAAACCCCTTTACCGCCTCTTTTTTGCGCTCGGTATTGAGATATTTCGGTTCTTTTTCCAAAACCTTTTTCTGTTGCAACCAGCACGGTGGTTCCTTCTCTTTTTATTAGCAACATTCCAACGAGCTTGTCGTCCTCTGAACTTAAAGTAATTCCTTTAACGCCCATCGTTTTCCTTCCGCTTGCCCTTATTTGTTCCTCTGAAAACCTTATAGATTTTCCATTTCTTGTTCCTAATAATATATCGTTGTCCCCTGTAGACACTCTTGCCTCAATCAGTTTGTCTCCGTCTCTTATTTCAACAGCATATATTCCTTTTTTTCTTGGATTAGAATAGGCAGAAAGTTTTGTCTTTTTAACTATACCTTTTTCGGTTGCCATAACAACATAATGATCTTCGTGGAAATCTTTGACACTAATAAATGCGCTTACTTTTTCATCTGGCTCACAACCAATAAGGTTTACAATTGCTCTCCCTTTTGCGGCTCTTCCCCCTTCGGGGATATCATAAACCTTTACCCAAAAACACTTACCCCTGTCTGTGAAAAACAAAATATAACTGTGTGTGTTTGCTACAAACAGGTGTTCTACGAAGTCTTCTTCTCTGGAGCTGGCCCCTTGTACACCCCGGCCCCCTCTTCTTTGGCTTCTGTATGTACTTAGGCTGGTTCTTTTTATGTATCCATTGTGGGTAATTGTTAAAACCATTTCTTCCTCTGCTATCATATCTTCAATACTGAGGGTTGTAAAATCTTCTATTATTTCTGTTCTTCTTTGTTCTCCATATTTTTCTTTGACCTCAAGAAGTTCTTGTTTAATTATTTCCATTCTTTTGGTTTTGCTCTCTAAAATTCCTTTGAGCTCTGCTATGTGCTGTATAATATCTTTGTACTCACTAATTATTTTATCTGTTTCTAGTCCGGTTAATCTTTGTAGTCTCATGTCTAAAATTGCTTGTGATTGTTTTTCTGAAAGTCCAAAACTCTGCATTAGAGCCGTTTTGGCCGAAACGGGATCTTTGCTTTTTTTGATTGTTTCCACAATTTGGTCTATGTTTTTAAGAGCAATTTTTAAACCCTCTAAAATGTGTGCTCTTGCTTCAGCTTTTGCTAAATCAAAGTTTGTTCTTTTTACAACAATATCAAGTCTGAAAGATATGAAAACCTCTAAAACTTCTTTTAGGTTCATGACCTTCGGTGTTCCGTCTACTAGTGCTAACAAAATTATACCAAAAGTGTCTTGAAGTTGGGTTTGTTTATATAGTTGATTTAAAACCACTTCTGGCACTGCATCTCTTTTTGTTTCTATCACCACCCTCATGCCGTCTTTGTCTGACTCATCGCGTAGCTCTGCAATTCCTTCTATCTTTTTGTCTCTTGCAAGGTAGGCTATTTTTTCTATTAAGTTTGCTTTGTTTACCTGGTATGGAAGCTCTGTAATAATTAAAGAATCCCTTCCTTTGCTTGAAGGCTCAACGTGTGCCCTTCCTTGCATTATAACCTTCCCCCTTCCTGTTTCGTATGCATCTTTAATTCCTTGAAGACCGAGGGCTTTTCCAGCTGTTGGAAAGTCTGGTCCTTTTATATGTTTCATTAGATCTGCGACCTCCGCCTCCGGGTTGCTCATTAGTTCAACCAAACCATCTACCAACTCAGAAAGATTGTGTGGCGGTATTTTGGTTGCCATACCAACAGCAATTCCCTCTGATCCATTAACAAGAAGATTGGGGTAAACTGCTGGTAAAACTGCCGGCTCTTTTAATGTCTCATCAAAGTTATTTGTCCAGGGTACTGTTTCTTTGTCTATGTCTCTTAATAACTCGCTGCCTATTTTTGACATTCTAGACTCTGTATATCTCATCGCCGCCGCTCTGTCTCCATCAACAGATCCAAAGTTTCCTTGTCCTTGAACAAGCTCGTGTCTCATGGAAAATTCTTGTGCCATCCTAACCATGGCATCATATATTGAACTATCTCCGTGGGGGTGATATTTACCCAAAACCTCTCCGACTACTCTAGCTGATTTTTTATATGGCCTGTTCCACATGGCGGACATTTCGCTCATACTAAAAAGTATTCTCCTGTGAACTGGTTTTAGCCCATCTCTTGCGTCTGGAAGAGCTCTTGACATAATAACCGACATTGAATAGTTTAAATAACTCTCCTCTAACTCTTTTACTAACTGCTTATCTAATATGTTGTCTCTGCCTAGGTCCATTTTATATGTCTATATTTGTTGCAAACTTTGCTCTTTCTGTTATAAAAGATCTTCTATGTTCTACCTCTGTGCCCATTAATTCTCTAAACCTAACATTGGTTTCTTCTTCCATTATATGATCAACCGTAACCTGCATTAAGGTTCTTGTTTCCGCGTTCATTGTTGTATCCCAAAGCTGTTCGGCGTTCATCTCCCCTAAGCCCTTATATCTTTGGATGTCTATTTTAGCCTTATTTTCTGACTCCATTCTTTGTAATACCTTATCTCTTTCTTCGTCTGTATAGGCGTATCTTTCTTTTTTACCTTGTTTCATTTTATATAACGGCGGCATCGCCATGTAAAGAAAGCCTCCTTGTACCAAACTCTTCATTTTTCTCCAAAAAAACGTTAAAAGGAGTGTTCTAATGTGGCTGCCATCAACATCTGCGTCAGTCATAATAACAATTTTATGGTATCTAAGCTTTTCAGGATTAAAACTGTTTGGGTCATCTTCGTCTTCCCCAAACCCACAACCAAGAGCTGTTATAATAGATTGTATTTCATTGTTTGCTAAAAGCTTGTCTTCTCTGGCTTTTTCAGAATTAATAACCTTACCCCTTAAAGGTAAAATGGCCTGTGTTCTCCTGTCTCTTCCCTGTTTTGCGGTGCCTCCAGCAGAGTCTCCCTCGACCAAAAACAACTCACACTGTAAAGGGTCTTTGTTAGAGCAGTCTGCAAGCTTTCCTGGGAGAGTTGTTGAGCCAAGACCAGATTTTTTCCTGACCAATTCTCTTGCTTTCTTTGCGGCCATTCTTGCCCTTGCTGCCTCCGCAGCTTTTTCAATAATTTTTTTTCCTACTTTAGGATTCTGTTCTAGAAAGGCCTGTATACCGTCGTAAACTACATTGTCTACCAACCCCTTAACCTCGCCGTTACCTAGTTTTGTTTTTGTTTGACCTTCAAACTGCGGCTCTTGAACTTTTACGGAAAGAACAATTGTTAAACCTTCTCTAAAATCGTCTCCTGAAAGAGAAAACTTTTCGTTTTTTTTGGTTTTTATTAGGTCGTTTTTGTTTGCATAGCTGTTTAGAGCTCTTGTTAGGGCCGATCTAAAACCAGAAAGGTGGGTTCCGCCCTCTATTGTGTTAATATTGTTTACAAAGGAAAATATATTACTATTATAGTTGGTGCTATATCTAAGGGCGAGATCTACTGGAACCTCTATATCGTCCCTGGAGACAGATATAACCTCTTCATGAATTAGGTCTTCTCCGCCATCTAAATATTTCACAAAATCAGAAAGCCCTCCTGGAAAACAATATTCTGTTTCTTTTTCTTCAAATTCATTGACCATTTTAATTGAAAGATTTTTATTTAAATATGCTAACTCTTTTAACCTTCCTTTTATTGTTTCCTCTTCAAAACCTTTATGTGAAAAAACCGTGTGATCTGGTTTAAAAGAAATAATGGTTCCTGTTTTGCTGCTTTTTCCAATTTTTTCAACACCGGTTATTGGTTCTCCTATCTTATATTCTTGTTTATAGTGATTACCATCTCGATGAACCTCTGCTATTAAAGAGTCAGACAAGGCATTTACCACAGAAACTCCAACCCCATGTAAACCCCCCGACACCTTGTAGGTGTTTTTGTCAAACTTACCACCCGCATGCAAAACCGTCATAACAACCTCTAAAGCGGGCTTTCCTTCTGTTTTATGTATTTCTACAGGAATGCCCCTACCATTATCTTCAATTGAAATAAAACCATCTTTTCTAATTGTAACAGTTATGGCCGAACAAAAACCAGCTAATGCTTCATCAATACTGTTATCGACAACCTCGCTTACTAGATGGTGATATCCTCTCTTTCCAACATCACCAATATACATTGCAGGTCTTTTTCTAACAGCTTCCAACCCTTTTAAAACGGATATTTTATCTGCGCCGTAATTGCTTTTACTCATTTATCCTCACTGGCATTAATAATATGGTGGTTTTTTGATCTTTTATTTTAGGTAAGAATAGCGTAGCAGACAAAGAGTCTTTAAAAGTAAATACGATCTCATCGTTTAAATATTTAGATACAGCTTCTTTTAAATAAACCGCATTGAATCCAATTGATATATCTTCACCTGCATATTCTGCAGATTTTAAAGGAGCGTGAACGGTTTTATTTTCGGGCTGATTAACGCTTTTAAAATAAACCTTTCCCTCTGAAAGATTTAAAGATATTTGATTTGTATTTTTATTAGTAGCTATGGATGCAGCTCTTATATTGCTCATCATTTCATCTTTATTAGCCCTTAAAACAAGAGGGTTTTCTTCTGGGATAACTGCGTTATAATTGGGATATTTCTCATCAATTATTTTTGAATAAAAAACATCTTTACTGTTGTTTGTAAATATATAATTACCACTTATAACTAAATTTGTTTCGGATTGCCCTTCAAGAAACGTTCCTAAAATAGATAAAAATTTCTTTGGTATAATAAAGGAACCTAAAATACTTGTTGTGTTTTGTTTTGAAATTTTAACTAACCTATGTCCATCTGTTGCTACAAAATCTACTGTATCTTCTAAAAAATGAAAACACGCTCCATTTAAGGCGGGTTTTGTCGGCTCACTATTTACTGCGTATAACAAAGAAGATATTATATCTTTTAATGCAACTGTTTCAACACAGTACAGATTTTCATGTTTATTTTCAGGTATTTCTGGATATTCTTGAAAAGGCACTGTTGGAAGATCAAATGACACTCCTTTTTCAGATTTAACATTTATGTGTGGGCCTGACATCTCAATATCTATCCTTCCATCATCAATGACACTAATAATATCATTCATCTCTGATGTAGGAAACAAACCCTCTCCTTCGTTATTTACAGAGGCATTAATTTGTGTTTTTATTCCAACCTCCATATCAGTAGAGTGTAATATAACTCCAGCTGCAGAAGAAGAAATATATGTGTAATTTACGAGCGGATTTTGGGATTTAAGTTGAGTGGTTTTAGTTAATTTTGAAAATGCCTTTTGAAGTTCTTTTCTAGTGGTTGAAATATTCATAATTAACCTTCAATATTAAAATAATAAAGGTTTCAGTACAAGCTTTAACTATACCTTATTTTTATTAAATATCTATATATAAAAAACTAATAATATTATTATAAAAGTTTATATGTGAATAACCCTTTAAAAAAACAATTTTATCGACGTAGAAAATTATTAAAAAATAAATAAAAAATTTGTTTATAACAGGTTAAATAACTGTTTATAAGTTTGATGTGAATTGTGTTAAAAAATTATCCACCTATTTGTGGATAAGTAAGTTCATTTCTTTTTATATAAAAATTTTGTTTGACGTTTGATATCCACGTAGAGTACCAATCTGCTTTTTTCTTATTCAAAGCCATATCTTTAAGGGCTAACCAGTTTTTATCTAAAGTTGGAACACCACCCTCTTCTACACTTTTAACCCAGACTAAATGATAACCATAATTTGTTAGAACTGGACTGCTTACAGTTTGAACATCTAAAGAACTAATTACTTTTTTAATTTCAGGAACTTGATAATATTCTAAATCAATCATTCCTAATAAACCACCATTAGAGTTGCTTGTTTCGTCGTCTGAATATTGTTGAGCTGCTACAAAAAAACTATCAAAACCAGTAATTGAATTTTTAATATCATTTGCCTTTTCATAAGTTTCTTTTTTATCAAGTTCTGTTATTTCGTTTCTTATTAATATATGTCTAGCTAAAACCTTTTCACCGGTTCTTTCAAGAACCTCTATCAGGTGGTAACCATATTGTGTTTTAATTGGGTCTGTTAATGTGTTTTTATCAACTGTAAACACAACCTTTTCAAATTCTTTAACAAAAACGCCCCTTGAAACATAACCCAAGTTCCCACCCTTGTCTTTTGAGCCTGGATCAGATGAATATTTTTTTGCTGCTTCTTCAAAACTTAATCCATTTATTATCTCGTTTTTAATACTAAGGGTTTTGTTATAAGCAGCCTTTTGTGACTTCTCTGAGGGTTTTATCTCAAACAAAATATGATGAGTTTCATATAAGGTTGGAAAAGCTGAAATACTATCTTTGTATGCGTTATAAAAATCTACTACATCTCCTCTTGAAACACCTATAGAAGAAGTTAAAGAAGCAGTGTATTTTTCTGCCAAAAGCTTACCTCGCATATCATCCCTATAAGACCTTTTAAAATCAGAAAGTTTTTTACCTAAAGCAGCTTCAGCTTGCTCTTTTCCACCTGTTTGTGATATTATATTATCTACCTGTTGGTTTAGAGCTTTATCCACATCCTTTTCAAGTATTTCAACAGAATCTTGTTCTGCCATTTCAATAATTAAAAGCTGCTCTACCATACTTTCTCTAGAGTTTTCTAGTAGTTTTTTATAAGCTGCAGGGTTTGTATTAGGGTTTATTTTTTGTTGTGCCGCAATAGCATTGGCAGCGAGAACAACATCACTCATTAAAACAATTTTATTTTCAACCACAGACGCAACCCTATCTAAAAGAATTTCTTCTTGTGGGAAGGCAAAACCAACAAACATTAATATATATATAAAATATCTCATTTTTGTTTCACGTGAAACGGACGCTTTAAATATACTAATAAAATTGAAATATCTGATGGCCTAATACCATTTATTCTTTTTGCTTGACCAACTGTTTGTGGTTTTATTTTTAAAAATTTTTCTCGGCTTTCATTAGACAAGCTTTTTATATCTTTATAATCAAAGCTTTTTGGTATTATCATATCCTCATAAATTTTTATTTTGTCTATTTCTTCCATTTGTCTGTTAATATAGCCACTATATTTAATTATTGTTTCTGCCTCAAAATATATCTCATTTTTATAAAAACCATTCATCTCTCTTGAAACCCTGTGATCTAAATTAAAATCCTTAATAGACACAGCAGGCCTTTTTAATATGTTAGAAATTTTTTGTGACTCTTTTATTTTTTTTTCTCCAAGAAAGCAAAGACGATCATTTATTTCAGCTGGTTTAACGCTTGTATCTTTTATTTTTTCAACCAACTGTAAGGTGTTTTCTGTTTTATACTGAAGTTTTTCCACACTTTTTTTATCGAGCAAGTTGTATTTCACAGAAAACTTTAACAGCCTTTGATCTGCGTTTGAAGACCTTAATTGAAGCCTATATTCTGCTCTAGAAGTAAACATTCGATATGGTTCGTTTGTATCTTTCAAAATTAAGTCATCTATTAAAACGCCTATGTATGCATCGCTTCTCTTTAATATAAGCGGATCCTCACCTCGTATATAACAAGAAGAGTTAATTCCCGCCAAAAGGCCTTGCGATGAAGCCTCTTCATATCCTGAGGTGCCATTAATTTGGCCTGCTAAAAATAGCCCATTAATACACTTGCTTTCTAGGGTATTTTTAAGTTGGGATGGATAAAAAAAGTCATATTCAATGGCATAGCCGGGCCTTATAAACCTCACACCCTCAAAACCTCTAACAGTTTTTAAGCTTTTCAACTGAACATCTTCTGAAAGGCTTGTAGAAAAACCATTAACGTACATTTGTTCTGAGTTGCTCCACTCTGGTTCAAGCTGTAGTAGGTGAGATGGGTTTTGTTTAAACTTATAAACCTTGTCTTCAATTGATGGGCAATATCGAGGGCCCGTTGCCATGTTTTTCCCAGAATACATTGCAGAGGTGTGTAGGTTCTTTAAAATTGTTTTATGGGTTTTTTCTCCAGTTCTAAAAGAAAAACAGGGTTCATTTTTTGGATTGAAGTCTTCAGTCCTATATGATAGGGGTTTGGGTTTTTTGTCCCCAAAGTCTGCTTCACCCTTACTAAGATCAACAGAAGACCTTTCTACCCTTGGCGGTGTTCCGGTTTTTAATCTTCCGGCGGTTAAGCCATACGAGCTCAAGAACTCTGTTATACCCTCTGACCTTTTTTCGTCAAACCTTCCTGCTGGAATTTGTCTTTCACCGATATGTATTAGGCCATTTAAAAAGGTGCCACACGTTAAAACAACAGACCTACAAGAGATTTTTGTGTTGTCTTTTAAAACCACACCAACAATTTCGTTGTTTTCAACACTAAGGGCTGTAACCTCTCCTTCAATTAAGCTCAAACCTACAGCTTTAACGTGTTTTTGAGCAATTTTTTCATAAAGATTTTTGTCAATTTGTGATCTTGGAGACCAAACAGAGCGACCCTTAGACTTATTCAAAGTTTTGCTTTGAAGGGTAGACATGTCAGCAAACATACCCATAATTCCACCCAAAACATCAACCTCTTTTACCATCTGTCCCTTTGCTAGGCCACCAACTGCTGGGTTACAAGATGTTCTTCCAACAGATTCTTTGTCCATAGAAATAAGAGCGGTTTTAATACCGCGCTTGTGTGAAATAAGCGCTGCCTCAAGACCCGCGTGGCCGCCGCCAACCACAACAACCTCATATTTGGTAGTGTTACGTTTCACGTGAAACTATTTGCCCACACAAAACGATGAAAAAACAGCATCAAGCACATCGTCTTTTGTTGTTTTGCTTGTTATTTTATCTAGTTCATTAATACAAAAATTGAGATCCTCAACAACGAGCTCAAGAGAGTTTTTCTCACTTAAGAGGGTGGAGGCGCGTTTTGCATGTTTAAGCGCAAGAGATACAGCGCGTTTTTGCCTTTTTGATGTAAGCATAGTTTCGCTAGATGAGAAGCCCCCTACAAGTTCCAGGTAAATTCTTTTTTTTAGTTTTTCTATATTAATATTTTTCTTGGCGGAAATTAAAAGGTCATAATTTCCGTCTGCGTCATTAACATCTATTTTGTTAAAAATGTATACATAATTATCTTTTGGCTTGTCAGGTTTTTGGTCAAACATCACAACAAGGTCTGCCGAAGAAATCTCTTCTTCTGATTTTATCAC
>CENX01105925.1_pt1 | contig 11586 bp, 8 predicted proteins | sample 361321 | NCBI WGS metagenome assembly CENX01 (sample SAMEA2619678, study PRJEB7988) | marine metagenome | isolation source: saline water (ENVO:00002010), including | reverse complement strand
CCCGAATCAATTTGGAGGCCCAACCCGATCCCATCAACCCTGAGCCAGCAGGTCGCTCTCACTCCCATGGACCAGGTTGTCTTGTTGCCCGGCTATTCTGCAGAACGCGTCCCAGCGCCGACCGATCCGCATGGCCGTCCACAACTCTTCGAACCCCTAGGGATGGCTCTCGATCCAAAAGACGGCTCCATTGTTGTCACTACCCGCACTGCTGGAGTCTGGCGCTTTAAAGACAATACCTGGACTATGATTGCCGACGGCCTTCTCGATGCCCTTGGTGTGATTGTTGAAAAGGACCGGCTCGTCGTTGGTCAAAAGGCAGAACTCACCGCACTCTATGATAAAAATGGCGATGGATTCTACGAGACCTTTCGCACTCTAAGCGACGACTTCCTTTTCACCGCCAACTATCACGGATACCTGCACGGCCCGGCAAAGGATAAGGCTGGAAACTACTACTTCACCCTGAACCTTGATCACCGCAATGGTCGCCAGATCCACAAAGCGAATGGTCCATTCATGGGTTCCCAAGGCGGCTACCGTGGCTGGACCTTGCAAGTCACCCCTGACGGTAAAACTATTCCATTTGCAATGGGACTGAGAAGCCCCGCTGGTATTTCGGCCAGCCCTGAGGGAAAAATTTACTATACTGAGAACCAAGGTGAATACAATGGCACTTCGAAAATGCACCTCGTTCAAAAAGGAAACTACTACGGTCATCCTTCCGGCCTCGTTGACGTTCCGGGCATGAAACCCGACTCGCCAGAAATCGCTTGGGACAAATGGGCTCCAAAGCGTGCGGTATCAGTCGCTCTTTTACCACATGGACGCATCGCCAACGCTCCCGGCAGTCCGACTTGGGATACAACAGGAGGAAAATTTGGTCCTTTTGCTGGAGATATCTATTGTGGAGACCAAACCCTCTCGACCCTTTTCCGGATTGCCCTTAAGCCAAAAAATGAAGCCGCTCTTATCCATTTCGCAGACGGTTTCCCCTCTGGTCTAATGAGACAAACGTTCGACAATGAAGGCGCGATGTATGTCGGGCAAACTGGTCGCGGATGGCGCGCTCGTGGCGGCAGTCAGCATGCCCTCGTCAAACTCACCTACACCGAGAATGACTCTCCGCAGTTGAAGGATATTTCCCGTAAAAGTGATACCTTTACCTTGCACTTCAGCGGTAATACCAAAGGACTCGAGGAGGGCACTGACCTTGCCATCGAATCATGGTTTTACCACGATAAGCCCGACTACGGATCCCCAAGTAACAACAAGTTAAAAGAAACGATCGCTAGCCAAAAGGTAGACCGGGCGAAGGGGACAATCACAATCAAACTTAAGCCAAACGATCAGCGACAAGCCGGAAGCCGTGTCTTCTACTTCTCATCTAAGAGTCTCCCAAAAAACCGTAAAGATTCTCTCCAAGCATACTACACGATCTCCCAATAAAAGCGGCCTTCTTCCTTTCTGCGTAAACTCCCGGATCATTCAAAAAAAACAATATTAAGAATATTCGGTAGTTAACCGCACTCCCTTTACTCCAATGAACTAGAGGATTCATATTTTATCGTATTATGGGGCTCTTTTCCTCTCTCAACACCGACCGCCAAAACTTCGACGTTAGCGCCGCCGATGACCAGCTCTCCGTTGATCTCACCAGGTTCATCATTGGGTCGACACCCCTTGGCAAAGAGCCTTGGGGTGGAGACTCTTTCGCAGAACAGTTGGAGAAGAATATAACTCTAAAATCCGATCAATATGGTTACGAACTGGGCGTAAAGAACGGCAAGCTTGATTACGCCTTTTTCACCATCAAAGATTTCAAAGGTATCTTCCTAGTGAAAGGCAAATCGCTCCTCCTCTCGAGCACGACAACTAGAGAAGTCGTCATCTCTATTTTCGGAGAACCTTATTGGACCGACACCGATAATAGCGAAATCATTCTCTTTTACGAATTTCAGGAAAGCACAACCGAACTTCAATTCGAATTCCCCGACGGCGAACACCTAGGATTTATCACTCTGATGAAAGGGGGGATTCTATCAAAACAAGAACAGCGCGAAAGCTATGGTGTCACCAAACCTTGGCCACCAGAAGAAAGACAATGATAGCTTTGCGACGTGAGCGTTTTCATCGACGCTCGAGTCCTCAACACCTATAGAGCTGAAGTCTAATAATGCACCTCACCTCGTCTCTGCTCCAGCGTTCCCTTCGTAACTCCAAGTCTCTCAATCGCGCCCAACTTCCTCACCAAGTCCTGAGCTTCGCCCTCCCCATTGAGGAAATTCTGATACCAGCCAACTAACCTTGCAGCCTGTTTCGCGTCCTCTTCGAGTAACTCCACCCGAAATTTTCGCAGCCCTAACGAGACAAACTCATCAACACTCGCTGCTCCTGTCTGAGCTCGTCCGTTAAAGAGCGTGTTTCGGCACCCTACATCAGCTTTTAAAATGTGTAACTGCCCCACTCTATCCCGCAGTTGAACATCATGTTGATCACAGGGCTTCCCACAATTTTTGATACTAGTTCCATCACTCAAAAACGTACAGAACGCACAGTGTTCCATATGAAACATCGGCATATGCTGATGCACCGTGAGCTCAAACCACTCCGGCGGAGCGCTCGCCAACAATCCACTTACCTGACCTTCATTCAAATCATATGAAACCGTGAGATTTTCAAATTCTCCATGCCTCATCAACAACGCTGCTGAAACAGGGTTCGCAACATTCAATGAAAAATCCGCGACCGTTTTAATCCCTCGTTCTTTGAAATATGAAACACCTCCAAGATTACGAACCAAAACCCCATCCGGTTCAGCCTTCTCTATCAATTTAAAAAAACCTATCTCCGTTGGCTTCTGAATTCTAGGAGTCGCCAAGAACACCTTCATCCCACCTTTGCGGGCTATCTCTACTGCCTCTCGATAGTCTTTTAAATCCTCAAAATCACAATAGACGAAACCCACCCCCGCTCGCGCGCATCCCACGACCTGTTCTAACGAACGACATAACACCCGCAACTCAGGCAAACCTTCATCCACTACCCCACGCTGCGGCATCAGCCGGGCCAAAATAGCCCGACCATCTTTCACAACCGCCTCTTCTTTTAACTCCTCTACCAATCGCCGCCGGACTCGATTCAATTCGCCCAGTGGAATCATCACCTCGCCTTGAAGCAAATTTCGCACCAATCCCAACTGAAATTCGGTTCCTCCTAATCTTCCCAACTGCCCCGCTAAAACCTCCTTATTCAACGGACGCTTCTCAGCTTTCTCAAGCATCACCTCACTTACCACCTTTTTCCCTCGGCATTCCACAACCAAAGGCTCACCAGACTTTCCTGAAACTTGAATCATCAGAGAATCCCCTTTCTCTTGCAATCGCCCACCTTTCCAACTCTTCTTTACTTCTTTCTCCAAAGCGGGATCGCTGGTCTTCCACAAGCCCTGCCCCGCGTGCACCCGCTTCCAATTGATTCCCGACCGTCGATCAAAGAACAACTTCTTGCCCTCAACTTTCCAGACCATCCCACCCTGCTCGTCATTTCGATCCTCTCCCGCATCAAAGACAAAACCGTCCCCGGGGTTAAGTGAAACCTTATTCGTTGCCAACTCAACCCAACCCTCTCCACGGGCCACAATCTTACCAGCCCACGCCCCACGCTTCTTCCCCCACTTCCCGTGAGTCAATCGGGGATGATTTGTGCCCTCCAGCCATCCACTCGAAAGCCCCCGCGAAAACATCATCTCTAGCGTATAACGATCCTTCTCTGTGATCTCAACGTCGTCCAGCGCCTTGCGATAAACCCGCGTTACCGCAGCAACATACTCGGGCGACTTTAATCGCCCCTCGATCTTATAACTCGTCACTCCCGCCTTCACCAAATCAGGTATCACATCCACAGCCGCTAAATCCTGCGGGCTCAGAAGATAACGAACCTCGCCCATCGGCACCGTTTCTCCATCCACTACCAGCTCGTAAGGCATCCGGCATGCTTGCGCACACTCACCACGATTCGCAGAACGCTGCCCCAGACTTTCCGAAGTTAAACACTGCCCCGAATACGCCACACACAGCGCCCCGTGCACAAAAACCTCCAAAGGCACCTCACCCTTCTTTCGAACCCGCGTGATTTCTTCAACCGACATTTCCCGCGCCAAAACAGCCCGATCCAAATCTAAAAACCCATCCACAAAAGCCAAGCCCTCCGGCGAGGTGATTGTCATCTGCGTCGAAGCATGTAGCTCCATCTCGGGCGCAATCTCTTGCACCAACTTTGCCGCTCCCAAATCCTGCACAATGACGGCATCCACTCCGGATCGTGCCATCGTCTCGATCTGCTCCACCGCTCCCCCTAGCTCCGAGGGAAAAACAAGAGTATTGAAAGCCACAAATCCCTTCACCCCGTGCCGATGAAGAAAGTCCATCAATTCCGGTAGATCCTCTTCCGTGAAATTATCAGCCCGCATCCGGGCATTAAACTTCGGTAGTCCAAAGTAGATCGCATCCGCCCCATTGGCGACCGCGGCACGCGCGCAATCCCAATTCCCCGCCGGAGCCAATAGTTCAGTCACAGATAAGTCCTAATCGCCCCAAATGCTGGAAGCAATACTAAGAGACTCAAGACCCTCGAAGCCTGAAGGAGGTTATTCTACTCGCAGCTCTGCATTAGACTCCCTCACCTTCCCGCCACGAACAAGGTATGGGTAAACCTCTTCGCCTTCGGATAGGCCTTTGCTGGAATCGCCTCTACTCGCGAAAACACCTTTCTCAATAATCTCACAAAACCAGGATCCTCGTGCGCCGACCAGTAAACCACCCTTCCATTTGCTCTCAAAGCAGCTCTCGCAATCTCCAGGCCCCGTCTTTGATAAAGACGACCATTCCCTTTCTGCACTAAGGGATCAGGACTATTATCGACGTCCAATAAAATGGCATCATACCTTCCGCCCGATTGCATGATCTTAAAAACGTCCTTTTTCAATACCTCCACCCTTCCATCATCCAAAAGAGCACCATTCACTGCCCGTAGGTATTCCCGGTTCCAGTCGATAATTACTTGTAGCAACTCAGCCACCTCCACATCAGAATCTGCTGAAACTAACTCTAATACCTTCCGCAAGGTGAACCCAAAGCCCAGTCCCCCGATCAACACCCGCTGAGTTCGCCCACCTGGGCCACAAGCTAATTCCGCCATCATTTGCTCGGACGAACAAGCCGTAGTACTCATCAAGGGAACCCCACCCACCTTGAGGAAATACTCCCCGTCATGCTCTTGCAGAAGCAAGGTCTCTCCATCGGGAGAGGTGCTGGCAGCAAGATTATTCGTCGGCTTCACGATGAAGAGAGTAGTATTCCATCGACACATTGAAAGGCTTTCGAGACACTGCCTGTAAGCAATTATCACTCGTCCAATGACCAAGAAACGAATCATCTTCATTGTTTTCGTTCTCCTGCTCCTGCTTCATCAAGACAGCTGGAACTGGGATAACGCCAATCTAGTCTTGGGCTTTATGCCCGTAGGACTCTTTTACCACGCCTGTTACTCTCTCGTCGCAGCTCTCTTCTGGGGCATCGTCATGAAGGTTGCCTGGCCTACCGAGCTCGAAGAATGGGCCGAAGGCGGAGCTGACTCATCGGAAGGAGGTAGCAAATGACTACTGTCATCGTCATCGCAATCTACCTAGGCCTCCTTCTCGGGCTCGCTCTCTTTTCTAAGACCCTATTTCGGGGAACTTCAAAGGACTATTTCGTCGCCAGCCACTCCATCGGCCCCTTCATGTTGCTGATGTCGGTCTTCGGCACCACCATGACCGCTTTCGCTCTCGTCGGCTCGACCGGCAAGGCTTTTGAGCGAGGCATCGGAACTTACGGCCTCATGGCCTCGTCGTCCGGACTCATTCACGCCGCCTGCTTTCTCCTGATCGGCATCAAACTCTGGGCCATCGGCAAACGCTATGGCTACGTCACCCAGATTCAATACTTCCGCGACCGCTTCGAAACCAAAGCCTTCGGCTACCTCCTATTTCCAATCCTGGTCCTCCTTGTGATCCCCTATCTTCTTATCGGAATCATCGGAGCCGGCAAAACTATCGCCGGAGTCACCGGAGCAAAGATCACCCCAAAGGGCACCATCCCCGGCGTCTTTCCTGAGTGGACAGACAACGGAGCCATCCCCCCTTGGTTCACCGGACTTGTCATCAGCGCGGTCGTTTTGACCTACATCTTTGCAGGTGGATCACGCGCTGCTGCCTGGGCCAATACCTTCCAAACCATCGTCTTCATGATCATGGGAGTTCTTGCCTTCTATTTGATTTCGGATCGACTCGGAGGGCTCGGAGCAGCCATCGAACAGGCCAAGGACTCTCACAAAGTCCGCACCCTCTCAGAAGGAGGTGAAATCGGAGTCTCCCACTGGACCTTCCTCAGCTACATGTTCATTCCGCTTAGTGTTGGAATGTTCCCCCACCTCTTTCAGCATTGGCTGACCGCGAAGAGCGCAAAGAGCTTCAAGCTCACCGTCGTCGCACACCCCATTTGCATCGCCATCGTCTGGGTCCCCTGTGTACTCATCGGCATCTGGGCCACTGGTCTCTTCGACTCCGGAATTCCTAGCGGAGCCATCCTCGCCAAAACGGTCGGCGTTCTCGTTAAAGACCCCGTCATCGTGGGACTGGTCACAGCCGGGATTCTAGCAGCCATCATGTCGTCACTCGACTCTCAGTTCCTGTGCCTTGGCACCATGTTCACCAACGATATTGTTCTCCATCGTGCTAAAAAGGAATACTCCGACAAACAAATCCTCTTCATGGCACGGGGCTTCATCGTAGCCATCGTAGTTCTCACCTACATCGTTGCGCTCCTTCTCTATGAGAGAAGCGTCTTCGATCTTGCTATATGGTGCTTCTCCGGCTTCGCTGCTTTAACCCCTCTTGTTATCGCTGCCCTCTACTGGAAGCGCGCGACCAAAGTAGGAGCTTACTCCTGCGTCATCGCAGTCTTTATCAGCTGGCTCACCTTCTTCGCGATGGCAGGATTCGGTGGCGAATACTTTGTCTTTGGAGGCATCGTCCCAGCCGCCATCATGTGGTTCATCGGTGCCGGCGCCATGATTATTGGCTCGCTCGTCTCACAACCACCTAGCGAAAAAACCCTCACCAAGTTTTTTTAGACGACAGCTAGACTTACTCGTAAATCATTTCAACCCCGGGGAATGCCCCGGGGTTTTTTCTTGGTTTGATCCAATCGCTTCCCGACCTCAATTCCCCAGTTCACCAGTAGCCGTTCTATCCACTCTTCTTTCTCAGCCTTGCGTCCCCAACAATCGAATGAGATAGCCTTGGAAAATTCCAAGTTCCATCCTTTCCCTAAGGCCCCCTAACAGCTACACACCCGCCTCGCGAGATCGCATTCCTTCTGCAAATCAATGACCGCTGATAAAACTTCCCATACCAAAACCGCAACCTATTTGGCGGATATCCGTGAACGTGTTGGACGGATCGTCGTCGGTCAGGACGTGGTCGTTGAGCGAACCCTTATTGCTCTCCTCACCTCCGGCCACCTCCTTCTGGAAGGAATGCCAGGCCTTGCCAAGACTCTCCTCGTCAACACAATCTCTAAGGCGCTCCACCTCGACTTCCGTCGAATCCAATTCACGATTGACCTTCTCCCATCCGATATCCTGGGCACGGAAATTCTCGACGAAAAATCTGGCGAATTCCGCACTCATCAAGGCCCTATCTTTACAAATCTTCTTCTCACAGACGAGATCAACCGAGCCGCTCCCAAAGTCCAAGGCGCTCTTCTCGAATCCATGCAAGAGCGAAAAGTCACCCTTGGTGCAGAAACCTTCTCGCTTCCCACACCATTCCTTGTGATTGCAACGCAGAATCCGATCGAGCAATCAGGAACTTTCGAACTTCCCGAAGCTCAGCTTGACCGCTTCATGCTCTGCCACCGACTCGGCTACCCCAAACCCGAGGAAGAAGAAGAAATCCTTCGTCGAAACCTCAAACTTGGCGTTGAAAAGAAGGGGGAAGGCGCTGTCGCTCGAACCGAATTCGACCTCGTCGCCGACGATGCTGTCGGCACGCCGCAGGATCTCGTCAACGCCATGGAAGCGACCCACGATATTCATGTCAGCGAAGTCTTGCTGAAACACGTCGTAGATATCGTGGAACGTACCCGGAATCACCCCGACCTTGAAATGGGCTGCTCGCCTCGTGCCGGCATTTCTCTTCTTAAGGCCTCGCGTGCTCGCGCTCTCATTCAAGGTCGTGACTATGCCATACCTGAAGATATTTTCGCCCTTGCGGAAGACGTCTGCCTCCATCGAATTCGCCTCTCCTATGAAGCCCTTGCTGAAGGAAAAACACCCAAAGCTGTCCTCCAACAGATCCTCACCGATTCAATTTCGTAATCATCGGTGCTGATTATAATACGCGTCCCAACATCACCTTCGGCTTTTAAATGCCCCTTCTTACCGACCAGCAAACTAAGCCACTCGATTCGCGCCAGTTCCTGATTGCCGTAAAACGACTTGCCGACTCATTATCTTATGGCACGGACCGATCGCCCTTTCTTGGTCAAGGTCTCGAGTACGTGCAATCGCGCCAGTATGTTCCTGGTGACCCGGTCAAATCCATCGATTGGCGCATCACCGCCCGCACTGGCAAAGTCCACGTAAAGGAATACGAATCTCCTAAATCTCTTCCGGTGTGGTTCATCGTCGATACCTCAGCCTCAATGGCTTTGTCATCAACCAAGATCTCTAAGTATCAAATCGCCACACAAATCGCAGGTGGACTCGCGCTCGCCTCCATCGACCGCGTTTCGCCCGTAGGCATCCTTGGAGCAGGTTCACGCGAACTCAATATAAAACCTTCGCTTTCCCGCGAAACCATTCTGCAGTGGCTTCACGAACTCCGAGCCTACCAATTTAACGAGCCCACTTGCCTAGGTGAAAAGCTCCTCGCCCTTAATCCGTCACTTGGCGAAAGCTCACTAATATTCGTGCTTTCTGATCTACACGATCCTAGCGCGATACCAGCACTTAAATTACTAGGACATCGCCATGACATTGTCGTCATCCCAGTTCGTGATCCAGCCGAAGACTCTATTCCAGGAGCAGGCTTCATTCACGGACGCGAAGTCGAGACCGGACACAAAGCTACTCTTTCGGCTAAGAGGCAATTCACCTCTCTGGAAGCTCTTACCACCAATCTCAAAAAGGCCTCACTCGATCATTTCCCCATTCGTACTGACCAACAATTCTTGGCATCTCTTCGCCTCTTCCTTCAATCTCGAAACCTTCTCTCATGATGATGAAAGCGCTCTTATTCTTTCTCATCAGCAGTCTTTGTTCGTTCAGCCAAACTAAGGCGCCTCTTGGGCTCCCCGAAACTCTCGAAGACCTCTATATTCCCGGTCCAAAGATTGAGGTCATTCCCCGAACCAACAACGATTCTCCACTCGTAATTCGAATCCTAAAAATCAAACCTGCAGAGAATGGCTTCCGCTATGACCTGGAAATCTACGCGCTTGACCCCGGGACACACCGAATCTCCGAATTTCTACGCTACGCAACTGACCAAAGCCCGGTCCAATCTTTGGACGCCACCTTCGAAGTGACGACCACTCACCCTCTCGACACTCTTCCGAAACCTTCCGAGCCCGAACCTGTCGAACTCGAGAAACTTGGTGGCTATCAAGACCTCATCGTCGTTCTGGGAATCTTTTGGTTTTTGATCTTCCTCGCCATCATCTTCTACCGCAAAAAACCAGTGGCTGACTTGGTCGTAGAAAAACCACTTCTAACTCTGCACGAAAAACTTCAAGCGCTTGTCTCAGCAGCGTCGCAAGGCGAATTAAATGACCAACAGCAAGCCAATCTCGAACGACTAATGATTGGCCATTGGAAAGAGCAGATCCCTGAAATTGAATCCCTTAGCCCCGCAAGAGCGCTCGTTGAACTCCGCAGTCATCCGGAAGCTTCACCTCTTATCTTGAAGCTTGAGGAATGGCTTCACGCACCCAACAAAAAACTCTCACGCGAAGAATTTCTTCCCCTTCTCACTCCCTACATGGAGAAGTCATCACTTAAGCCTCACCGTTAGGATTTCAAACTCTAAATGTCCTTCGCACACCCCATAGTTCTCATCGCACTTACCATTCCGATCCTTTTGATCGTTTTTCAATGGATCAAGCGTACGCGAGCTCTTCCACTCCCATTCGATTACCAAAAATTAAAGGACCGCAAATGGCTGGGTGTGCTCCTAAATATCGTCAACACTCTGCCCCACCTCATTTTGGCGGCGCTCATTCTCATCGCTGCTGGACCACGAGCCTTCGAGAGACCCAAGTCAGAACGCGAACTCACCAACATTCTCTTTTGCCTCGATGTCTCCGGCTCCATGGTCGCCAAATTTGGCGCGGGTGACCGCTATGATGCGGCCATGAGCTCGCTTAATGAATTTCTCAACTATCGGGACGGCGATGCCTTTTCACTCATGGTCTTCGGGGGCGATAACCTCCGCTGGGTTCCGCTCACCACCGACGTCTCAGCCTTCCGAAATGCCCCCGCCTTTCTCCACCCGACCAAGCTTCCTCCGTGGTTTAATGGCGGGACTTTCATTGGCAAAGCCCTCAAGCAAGCGCAGAAGGAGCTCCTTGCCTCAGAAAGTGGTGACCGCATGATCATTCTACTTTCAGATGGCGCTAGCTTTGATCTCTCGAATGGCAACGACCTCAAAATCGCTCGTGAACTCGCAGAAAATAATATTACCGTTTATGCCATTCACATCGGAGGAGGAGCTCCTCCAGCCGAGGTTTCCGTAGTTGCCTCGATCACTGGGGGAGAAACCTTTGCTGCCGGTGACCCCGGTGCCCTAAAAGCGGTCTTCCAGCGAATCGATGAAATGGCGCAGGCTTCCCTTGTTCGACTCACGCCTGATCCCGTGGACAATTTTAAGCCTTACGTCATCACTGCCCTCTCTCTTGCCGGGGTTTACCTCCTCTCTCTCTTCGGACTTCGCTACACTCCTTGGTAATGTTCTTTCCCATTCTTGTCGCAGCAACTACCGCAGTCCTCGCGACTGGTGCGGAGGTGCTTCACTCCATGCGAATCAGGAAGGTTCGTCACCTCGCCTTCGGACCCGCTGGAGGCTTCTCAGCACCCACCATTCTTGCCCCCGTCCTAAGAGTCCTTTTCCTCGGCGGCCTAGCTTGGGCCCTCACCACACTCTACCTACTGGAACCAAAAGCACATCGTTCTGAGGTCAAAGAGATTGAGTCGAATGAACGACGCCACCTTCTCCTTGTCCTCGATGTTTCTCCATCGATGAAACTAAAGGACTCTGGAGAGGATTCCGGCTTAACCCGAACTCAACGCAGCTCCAAACTCGTTCAATCTTTGCTAAAACGTACTACCGATGACAAACTACACATCACCATGGTCGTGGTTTACAATGGCGCGAAACCAGTCGTCCAGGAAAGCCGCGACCTTGAAGTCATCCTTAACTTTCTAGACGGCATGGATATGTCTTCAGTTTTTCCGGTAGGAAAAACTCGTCTCTTTGATGGACTT
>CENX01014661.1_pt1 | contig 11593 bp, 10 predicted proteins | sample 361321 | NCBI WGS metagenome assembly CENX01 (sample SAMEA2619678, study PRJEB7988) | marine metagenome | isolation source: saline water (ENVO:00002010), including | reverse complement strand
GCAATTTCACTCATTGGAACAAGAAGTGGTAAATTTTTATTTTCAGTTTGAACGGTTTCGTAAGCTAGTGCTATACATTTTGAATCTATTATGCTTTCTGTTAATTTTTTACTAGCTGCAAAATGAAAATAAGTAAAAACAATTTGTGATTCTCTGATTTTACTCAACTCTGCTTCTTGAGGTTCTTTTACCTTAACAATCATATCACTTTGCTGGTACACTTCATCAAGGGTTCCAACAATGCGAGCGCCAAATTTAGTATATTCATCATTAGAAAAACCACTTTTGACACCAGCTGATTCTTGAACTATTACTTCGTGCCCATCATTGATTAATGTCTGAACTGCATAGGGTGTCATCGACACCCTATTTTCGTTTTCTTTTATTTCTATAGGTACGCCAACTACCATAACAACTTAGCTCTTCTGTTTATCTTCTTCAAGAGCCTTGATGCTAAAGTTCAATCTATTATTATCATCAATTTTAGTTAGCTTAACCTTTATCATCTCTCCAACCTTTAGAACGTCTTCAACTTTATTTACCCGTTCAGCTCTTAGTTGTGAAATGTGAAGCAGACCTTCTTTACCTGGGGCAATTTTTACAAAAGCGCCATAATTCTGAATACTGACAACTTCCGCTTCATAAGTTTTTCCTGGTTCAGGAATCATAGAATATCCCGACATTAATTCTTGTACTTGATCAATTTTTTCTTGATCTGTTCCAAGTATTAATGCTAGTCCATCATCATCAATGCTTATATCAACTTCATAGTCTGCCTGAATAGCCTTAATATTTTTTCCACCTGGGCCTATGAACTCACCAATTTTATCTTGAGGAATAGAAACTTTCACGATTTTCGGAGCATACTTTGATAGCTTCTTGCTTGGCTCAGCCATCGTTTTATTCATTTCATCTAGAATGTGAGATCTCCCTTCTTTAGCTTGGTCTAGAGCCTTTCTCATAATATCCATAGGAAGGCCATCAATCTTGAGGTCCATCTGGATGGCAGTAATACCATCTTTTGATCCTGCAACTTTAAAGTCCATATCACCAAGGTGATCTTCAGTTCCTAAGATATCAGTAAGAATGCAGTATCTATCTTTATCTTCCATTATTAAGCCCATGGCAATTCCTGCTACCGGCTCCTTAATTGGAACACCTGCATCCATAAGTGATAGGACTCCAGCACAAACAGTTGCCATAGATGATGAGCCATTTGACTCCATAATCTCTGAAACAATTCTGATTGTGTATGGGAAGTCCTCAAAATCAGGTAGCACATTAACTATAGCTCTTTCTGCTAAATTTCCATGACCTACCTCTCTTCTAGAAAGACTAAACTTAGGTCTTGCTTCTCCTACACAAAATGGTGGAAAATTATAATGTAGCATGTGAGATTTATAAGTTAGACCACTTATATTATCTAGCATTTGCTCTTCACGCTTTCCTCCTAGAGTGGCAACAGTCAATGATTGAGTCTCACCTCTAGTAAATAATGCTGATCCATGTGTTCTTGGTAAGATAGAGGTTTCAATTTCAATATCTCTAACCTCGTTATGAGAACGTCCATCAGCTCTACTTCCATCCAGTGTCCTGGTTCGAAGATTATCATTAATCTTATCATTAACATAAGATTTAACTTCGCCTAAATCTTCAGGATGTTCCTCTTCAAACTGAGATACAACTTTTGCGACATAGTCATCAATAGCTCCGTATCTATCAGCTTTGTTTTTGGGATCATTTAAGGAAACGTAATCTTCTTTAATCACATCATCAATCTTCTTATGAAGATCAGCGTTCACCTCAGGAAGTTTAACCTCTCTTTTAGGAACGCCACACTCTTTTACAAGTTCGTTTTGTATTCTTACGATATCTTTTATAACACCATGAGCATACTCTATAGCTGAAAGTACATCTTCTTCTGATATAAAGTCAGATACACCCTCAACCATAACAACAGAGTCAGATGTTCCAGACACTACCATACTCATATCACTAGTCTCAAGTTGTTCTGGAGATGGATTAATAATGAATTTCCCATCTAATCTACCAACGCCAACAGATGCCACCGGACCGTCCCATGGGATATCTGATATAGCAAGCGCCGCAGAGGCTCCTATTGTACCTAAAACTTCAGGCTCATTTTCACCATCATAGGATAGTACATTGATAGAAACAATCGTTTCATTTATAAAACCCTTTGGGAATAGTGGCCTAAGAGGCCTGTCTGTTAATCTAGCCGCAAGTATTTCTTTTTCACTTGGTCTAGCTTCTCTTTTGAAAAATCCCCCTGGGATTCTTCCAGCAGCATAGAATTTTTCTCTATAGTCCACGGATAAGGGGAAAAAGCCCCTATCTTCTGCATCCCCTTTACTTGCACATACTGTTACTAGCAAAACTGTCTCTCCTGATGTCACCATCACAGATCCAGATGTCTGCTTTGCAATTTTTCCTGTTTCTAGCTTTATCGTCTTATCTTGTATCTTTATTTCTTTTGAATTCATTTATTTTCTTATCCCTAATTTTTCGACTAATTTCTTATAATCTTCTAATCGTGTTTTCTTTAAATATTTAAGTAATCTAGATCTCTTTGAAACTAAAAGCATTAATCCTCTTTGAGCACTTTTATCTTTTTTGTTAATTTTAAGATGATCTGTTAAATTGCTAATTCTTTCTGAAAAAATTGATATCTGTGATTCAGTAGAACCCGTATCATCTGCAGTTTTTCCATATTCTTTAACTAATTCCTTTGTCTTGTCCTTACTTATCGTCATTTACTTCTCCTTTTTAACGCTCTATCTTTCTACAGTAATCTCTATCTTTAGACAACTGTAATTTTAAATCTTCTATATTTTCAAACTTTCTCTCGCTACGCACGTAATCTACGAACTCTATATCTAATTTTTTATTATATAAATCAAATTTATTATAATTAAAAAAATGAACCTCAATAGATATTTCTTCCCCACTAGTCAATGTGGGTTTATATCCAATATTACACATCCCACCATAGTAATCCTCATTAATTTTTGATTTTATTAAGTAAACACCGTTTTGAGGAAAAATTTGCTCAATTGATTTTACATCAATATTTGCTGTAGGAAATCCAATTTCTCTTCCTATGCTATTTCCCTTGACAACGGTTCCTCTCAAACTATAATTATAACCAAGGAGTTTTTTTGATCTTAATACATCTCCACTTTGAATTAATGACCTTATTAATGACGAACTTATAATATCATGATCAATCTTATATGCCTCTACAACTTTTAATGAGTAATTATGTAGAGAAGAATATTTATCTAAAAAAGAGGTATTACCCTCACGACCTCTACCAAAATGGTGATCATAACCAATTACAATATCTTTAGGATTGAAGGGGTTAATAATGAAATTAGATAAAAAATCGTATGCTGACAATTGAGCTAAGCTATTATCAAATTCAATTTCACATAAATAGTCAACTCCCAAAGATTCTAATATCTCAAATCTTTTCATATTATTTATCAAGTGATATTTAGATTTATCTAAATTATTTAAAACAATAAACGGATTTGGATTGAATGTTATTACAACAGAAGAGGAGTCGTGTTTTTTAGATAAAGCTAACATATTTTCAATCAGATGAATATGCCCTAAATGCATTCCATCAAAAGTTCCAATTGTAACAGCAGATGTATCTACAATATCATTTGTTAAGCTTGAAGACTTTAGTAATTCCAATTATCAATATCCTCGAGGCTTAAAGAATTTTCGAAATTATATAAACCAACTTTGGTTCTAACTAAACTTTTTAAATGACCTACGGTCCCAATAGATTTAGCAATATCTAATCCTAATTGCCTTATATATGTTCCCTTTTCACAAACAACTTCAATAGTTAAATCCTTTTTATCATAATTTATAAAGTTGATTTTTTCTATAAAGATTTTAACAGGTTTTAGGTGAACGAATACATCTTGCCTAGCCAACTTGTAAAGTCTAATTCCATTTATTTTTTTTGCAGAAAAAGCAGGTGGTCTTTGTAGGATAGCACCCTCAAATGAAGATAAAATATTTTTAAAAAAATCTTTTGAAAACTTTTTATCGTCAACTTTAAACGATTTAATGGGTATGCCAGTATTATCTAATGTATCTGTTTGTTTACCAAGTGATATAACAGCTTTGTACGTTTTAGTTTCAGACATATATTTAATGCTATTAGCCGTTTCCTTTCCAGTCACTATAAGAAGTATTCCCTCTGCAAATGGATCTAATGTTCCACAATGCCCTACTTTATTGAAATTTAATTTTGATTTTATTGTTTTGACAACATCTCCTGATGAAAGATTTTGAGGTTTCCATACAGGAAAAAGATTAGTCTGCATTCGTTCCATCTGTCTTACTTTTATTTATTAAATTACTAATTTTTTCCATCTCTTCGAATGTATTATCATGATAAAATTTAATTTGTGGGACATATTTAATTTGAAGTTCTTTTCCAAGATGAAATCTATATTCTTTGACATTACGATTCATTAGGATAATTAATTCTTCTGGTACTATTGAATTACCCATAAAACTCAAATATATTCGAGAAAATCTTAAATTTTGAGAAGTTTTAACTTTGGTGATTGTTGCTAGACCTAAGCCTTGAACAATTACTTTTGTAGCAATAATGTTACTAATTATATCTTGTATTTGCTGAGCTACTCGATCTGATCTTTTAAACTGAAAATTATCCAAATTCTATTTTAGAGTTCTCTTTATTTCTTTTATCTCAAAAACTTCTATAATATCGTTTTCATTAAAGTCTTGCATGCCTTCTATTCCAATTCCACATTCAAAACTTTCTAATACTTCATTAACATCATCTTTGAAACGTTTCAAAGAGGTAAGCTTTCCTTCATGGACAATCTCACCATCTCTCTTAACTCTTAAGAAAGCATTTCTTACTACCTTACCCATCGTAACCATACATCCTGCAATCAAACCAAGCTTTGGAATCTTAAACTGTTCTCTAACTTCAGCAAGACCTAAAACTTCTTCAACTTTATCAGGTTCTAAGAGACCCTCTAAAGCTAATTTGACTTCTTCAATTGCTTTATAAATAATAGTATAATGCCTAATATCTATTCCATCGTTTTTAGCCTGTATTTTAGCTTCATTAGATGTTTGAACATTAAATGCTATAATTATTGCATTGGATGCAGCTGCAAGAGAAACATCATTTTCAGTTATCATACCAACTGATCTATGAATGATTTTAACAGTAACTTCTTCAGTAGATAGATTCATCAAGGAATCACTTAGAGCTTCAATTGAGCCATCTACATCACCCTTAATAATAATATCTAATTCTTTTACTTTTCCTTCTACTATTTGCTGACCAATTTGATCAAGAGTTAGCTTCCTATGACGTCTTTGTGAAGCTTCTCTTTCAAGGATAGATCGTTCCGTAGCTATTTTTTTAGCATCACGTTCTTCAGTGAAAACTTTAAAAGTTTCCCCTGCCTTTGGCACACTTTCAAATCCAAGGATTTGCACTGGGTCAGAAGGAAAGGCTTCCTTTAAATTATGAGCACGTTCATCAAGCATAGCTCTTACTCTTCCACTTTGTGAGCCACATAAGAATATGTCACCAACTTTCAAAGTTCCCTTTTGAACTAATACTGTTGCAATTGATCCTAGTCCTTTATCAAGCTTGGACTCAATTATCGTACCGAATGCAGTAGTTTCTTTATTAGCTTTTAAATTAAGGATTTCTGCTTCAAGTAATATTTTATCAAGAAGATCATCGATACCATCGCCTTTTTTTGCAGAAATCATCGCACACTGTATCTTTCCACCCCAATCTTCAACAAGTATTCCTTGCTCTGAAAGTGATTTTTTAATTTTATCTGGATTAGCAGCAGGCAAATCAATTTTGTTTATAGCAATAATCATTGGTGCAGCGGCAGCTTTAGCATGATCAATTGCTTCAATAGTTTGAGGCTTGACATCATCATCAGCTGCAACTACGATAATCACAAGATCAGTTATATTTGCACCCCTCGCTCTCATTGCTGTAAACGCTTGGTGACCAGGGGTATCTAAAAAAGTAATTTTCTTATCATTATCAAGAGTTACTTCATATGCACCAACGTGCTGCGTTATTCCGCCAGATTCTCCAGCTACGACGTTCTCTTCTCTTAAATAATCTAGAAGTGATGTTTTACCATGATCAACATGTCCCATAATTGTAACAACCGGAGCTCTTTCAGTAGCATTTTTGATATCTTCTTCTGTATCTACTAGATCTGATTCTTCTTCAGCAAATTCTTTTAGAGTTTCAACTTCAAAGCCATACTCATCAGCAACCATAGTTATCGTGTCCATATCAAGGCGTTGATTTATTGTAACCATTAATCCTAAACCCATACATGACATAATTACATCTTGCGATTTAACGTTCATAGATTGAGCAAGCTCGTCCACAGAGCTGAATTCAGGAATTTTTATTACATTTGAGGTCTCTAATTCTTCAACATTCTCTTCTACAACCTTCTTTTTCTTCTTTTTCTTCTTGGCCTGATTTGATATGGTTTTATTTAACACTGATTTGTCAACAGTATTGCTCTTTGTATCTTTTTTACCTTTATTGATTTTTTCTGCAATAGCTGATATATCAATTTGCTTAAGATTTTTCTTAGAAGGTTTTTTATCTTTTGGCTTTATATCAAGATCTATATTAAGCGGCTTGCTATTATCCGGTGATGAAATTTTCTTTAGTTTGACCTCGGGAGTTGAAGGTTTTTGCTCCTCAACTTGCTCAGGTCTTTTAATTATTTTTAGTCCTACACGCTCTTCTTTTATTGGCTCTGCCTTCTCAAGCTCTAATTCTTTCTCTTTTTCTTTCTCATTAATTATAGCTTGACGAGCTTTTTCTTTTCTAAGTCTTTCAATCTCCAAACGCTCTTTGTTAAATTCAGCTAAAATAGTTTCATAGACATCATCCTCAAGAGGTGAGTTTACACTTGCGACATCAATACCCTTGCCCTTTAAAAACTTAATAATATCTAGATGAGATATATTTAAATCTTTTGCTACCTGAAATATTCTTTTTTTAGGCATCTAGCTCACGTTCCTTTATTTTACCAGCCAGTTTATCATATGTCTTTTCACCAAAACCCTTAAGTTCAAGTATGTCATCTTTTTTATCTAAAAAATCATCACAAGTTGTGACATCTACCTCACCAAGAACCTCTAATTGTGATTCGGAGAAACCTGAAATAGTTGATAAGTGATTTTCATCTACTATACCATGTTGTTTGTTATAATCACTTTTAGATATAGCATCAATTGTAAAACCAGTAACGTCACTTGCCAAGGAAATATTCTGGCCATTTCTACCAATAGCGACCGCAAGTTCGTCATCTTCAAATACAATGACAGCGTAAGATTGTTTTTCATCAAGAAGCATATTAAGAGGTTTTGCTGGTGCTATTGCACGGGTGAGTAAAATTTCAGGTTGATCACTAAAATTAATAATATCAATCTTCTCACCATTTAATTCTCTAACTATTGATTGGATTCTACTTCCTCTCATACCAACGCATGCTCCAACTGCATCAATTCTGATATCAGATGAAAACACAACAACTTTACTACGTTCACCTGGAGCTCTAGAAACACCTTTTATCTCAATGATTTCATCTTCAATCTCAGGAACTTCCATTTCAAATAATTTTACAAGAAATTCGTTACTTGATCTTGAAATAACAATTTCAGGACCCTTGGAGGTTACTTTTACGCTTTTTACAACGCCACGAACTGATTCACCTCTTCTATATCTATCATTTTGAATTTGCTCACTTTTTGGAAGAACAAGTTCAGCACTTTCGCATGTGATAAACACATTATCTCTTTGAATTTGATTCACATATCCACTTACAATTGTTCCAAGCTTATCTTCAAACTCATCATAAATAGCCTGTTTTTCAATATTTCGAATACTTTGCGCTAAAAATTGTTTTCCAGTATTAATTAATCTTCTTCCAAAATCTTCTGGATTAATAACATCAATATAAGGATCACCAAGTTCTAGATCAGGCTCAACTTTCTGAGCTTCCTTAATATGAATTTCAGAAACTTCATCAATTACTTCATCGACAACTTCTTTCTCCTGATAAATTTCAATTTCACCTTTTTCCATGTTCACAATAACACTAAAGTTATCTCGCTCTTCACCATATCTTTTGTGAATAAGGTTGTAAAATAAATCTTCTATAATCGTACCAAGATTAGTTCTGTCTATGCCCCTATCTTTGGCTAGATCCGAAAATGCATCAATAATGTCTTTACTTATCAATGGTTACTCCTTTCAAAATTCCTTATAAAAAGAAAGTGGGAATCCCTTCCCACTTTCATCAAGCTAAATTACTCATTAAAATTCTTTATATCAAAATAATAATTACATCTTTTTAAAGCTTTGCTCTAAGCGTGCTCGATTTAGTCTTTAGAGTGTTTGAAGCCTTGTCGTTAGCAAGAATAGCATCTACCATCTGGCGAGCTTTGTCGATATCACCTGATTGATGATATGCATTTGCCATTTTAAGCTCAACTTCAATAGATGGATACTCATCTATAGAACTACTATATGCATCTAAAGCAAGTTCATAATCACCATCATTTGCTCTCATATCACCTCTTAGAGATAGAAGTTTAGAAGAGATAACATTATCAGTAATTTTAACACCTAAATTCATAAGAGAATCAACCTCAAAAAATTGATCATTTGAATAATAGTGATTCACAAGCGTTGCCATTGCAACTTGCTTTGAAGCATCATCTCCCTCATCTAGCACTTTTGAAAGTAACATTAGTCCGCTATCTTTATCATTGGTAAAAGTAATTAGTGCAACGCCTAAATCTGATGCTGACTCAACTTGAAGCGCTTTCGAGCTTGAGCTATAATATCCACTTACTCCTATAATAAGAACTATAGCAGCAAGTACACCAAATAATGCATTTCTGTTATTTTCTAAGTAGGAAAGGCTTCCTATAATTTTTTCCCTAATGGGGTCTTGTCTTAATTCTTGTTTATCCATATTCCTTCCTTATTCAATTTTTATCTTGTACCCTCGCCCCGAATCGAACGGGGATCTATCGCTTAGGAGGCGACTGTTCTATCCGATTGAACTACAAGGGCGCAGTAAAGCCAACTAATTTAGTTTTGATTGATACGTATATACAAGTGATTTAGCGCATTTGTTTTATTCATAATAGTTTATATAATTAAACAATATTATGGAGTATTAATGCTAACACATCTATTTTTTATAATTATACTATCTTTTGGGTTCTCTCAGACTCGTATTCTTCGCTTTGATGGAATTGATGATTATGTACAACTACCTGATATGGGTGGATACACAGATGATTTTACAATTTAAATGATTTTAAAGGTAAATAGTGTTGATGGTACAAATGGAGGCCTAGTTTCACATCGATGGTGGGGCGAAGAGTAAAGTATATTAAAGCTTTGCTTTAAGTGATGAATTTAAATACTATATTATAATACTATCTATCAATATGAATTTGGTTAAGCTCTTGTTCTCCACTTCTTAGATGATCTAGCATTTTACCTGGCTTAAGCTCAATTACTCTAGTTGCAAGAGATGATATAAACTCCCTATCGTGGCTAGCAAAAAGAAGCGTTCCTTCATATTGAGATAATGCGGAGTTTAGAGATTCAATTGATTCCATATCAAGATGATTCGTAGGCTCATCCATTATTATTACATTTGGTTGTTGCATTATAATTTTTCCAAACAACATCCTTCTTTTCTCCCCACCTGATAATACATTTATAGGTTTATGTATATCATCTTTAGAAAAAAGAAGTTTCCCTAGGACAGACCTTATTTCTTGCTCAGTATCAGAGGAGTCTGACCATTGCCCCATCCAATCAATTAAAGATAATTCAGAATCTATATTTTCTTCAGCATCCTGTGAGAAAAAACCAATATTTGCATTCATAGACCATGTTATATCACCTGAGTCTTTGGTATCCATGTCAACTAGTGAATTTATAAGAGTTGTTTTACCTATACCGTTTGCTCCTAGTATTGCAATACGCTCCCCTACATCAACTGAAAAGTTGATTTTATCCAACACTTTAAGATCATCATAGCTTTTTGATAGATTCTCCACCTCAAGGATATTATTATAAAGTTTCTTTTCTTGCTTAAATCTAATAAATGGATATACTCTACTTGACTTTCCAATATCATCAAGCTGTATCTTTGAAATTTGATTGGCTCTAGATGTTGCTTGCTTTGCCTTAGATGCATTTGCAGAGAATCTTTGGATAAATGATTTTAGTTCTTTGATTTGAGCTTCTTTTTTTCGATTATTTTCAAGCAGCCGCTCTCGAGCCTGGGTTGAGGCAAGCATAAAATCATCGTAATTGCCTGGATATAATCTAATCTCACCATAGTCAAGATCAGCGATATGCGTACATATATTATTAAGAAATTTTCTATCATGAGAAATAATAATCATTGTGCTATCACTCTTCTTAAGAACATTTTCAAGCCAGGAGATCGTATCAAGATCAAGATTGTTGGTCGGCTCATCAAGAAGTAGAATATCTGGATCTCCAAATAAGGCCTGAGCAAGCAGGACTCGTAATTTAAGTCCAGGAGCTAACGTGCTCATTTTTTTATCATGAAACTCCATTGGTATTCCAAGTCCTAGAAGTAATTTATTTGCATCTGCCTCAGCAGTATATCCATTTAATTCTGAAAATTCAATTTCAAGATTTGCTACTTTTCCACTTTCTTCCTCGCTCATTTCTTCGAGCGCGTAAATTCTTTCTCTTTCGGTTTTGATATCCCAAAGCTTTTTATGACCCATAATTACACAATCAATTATTACTACATCTTCATATGCAAATTGATTTTGTTTTAATGTTGCGACTCGCTTACTAGGATCAATTTTTATATTTCCTGATGTCGATTCTAGTTCTCCGGATAAAATTTTCATAAAAGTTGATTTACCTGAACCATTTGCGCCTATTAACCCATACTTGTTACCTTCGTTAAAAGTAATATTAATTTCCTCAAATAGAGGTGAGGACCCAAACTGCATAGATATATTATTTGTAGATATCATTTGGCTAGTTATTTTCGTGAGTTAAATCCCGAGTCATTAAATCTAAGATTGCCTGTTTTGGGGATAAATCTTCATAAAGGATTTTATAAATACTTTGAGATATTGGCATTTCAATCTTATTGTAAATAGAAATAGAGTAAAGTGCTTCGGAGGTAAAATATCCTTCGACCGTGCTATCTGCTTCACTAATTACTTCAATAGCTGATTTGCCCCTTCCAACTTCAATACCAAAGTTTCTATTCCTACTATGCTTACTAAATGCTGTAACTGACAAATCACCTATTCCAGCAAGTCCATAGAAGGTAGACTCTTCTGCTCCTAATTTTCTTCCCAAACGAGCAATTTCATTTATACCTCTTGTGATTAATGCAGCAGTTGTATTATCTCCAAAACCAAGCCCAATGCATATACCACTAGCTATAGAGATAACATTTTTAATCGCACCAGCTAATTCAAC
>CENX01114408.1_pt1 | contig 11616 bp, 9 predicted proteins | sample 361321 | NCBI WGS metagenome assembly CENX01 (sample SAMEA2619678, study PRJEB7988) | marine metagenome | isolation source: saline water (ENVO:00002010), including | reverse complement strand
TGTTTCATTCTGTTTTATTTTGTTGTCCCATAGTCATTAAATAAGCTTTCAAAAAAGCGTCAAGTCCGCCATTCATAACACCTTCAACATCAGTTGTTTCTTCTCGACTTCGAACATCTTTTACAAGTTTGTAAGGATGCATTACATAGCTTCGAATTTGAGATCCCCATTCAATTTTCTTTTTTGCAGCCTCAATTTCGCTTCTGGCACTTAATTTTTTCTGTAATTCGATCTCATAGAGTTGAGATTTCAGAAGTTGTAGGGCTTTGTTTTTATTCTCAAGTTGAGATCTAGTTTCAGAATTCTCTATTATAATTCCAGTAGGTTGGTGTTTTAGCCGAACTGCTGTTTCTATTTTATTTACACTTTGCCCTCCAGCACCGCTAGACCGCATGGTTTCGAAGTTTATTTCTGCTGGATTTAGAACAATTTCAATACTATCATCTACAAGCGGATATACATAAACAGAAGCAAAAGAAGTATGCCTTTTGGCATTACTGTCAAAAGGTGAAATACGAACCAGTCGATGTACTCCATTTTCCCCATTCAGCCATCCAAAGGCATAAGACCCATCAATTTCAATAGTGACAGTTTTAATCCCCGCTACTTCCCCGGCTTGATTATTGAGTTCTCGAACTTTAAACCCTTTTTTATCAGACCACATCAAATACATGCGCATCAGCATAGAAGCCCAATCACAGCTCTCAGTTCCACCTGCACCGGCAGTGATTTGAAGAACAGCACTCAAATTATATCCTTCATCTGAGAGCATATTTTTGAATTCAAGTCCTTCAAAGTCTTCAACTAATGCAGCATAATGAGAACTTACTTCAGCACTTTTAATTTCACCTGCTTTTTCAAATTCCATAAGAACCTCAAGGTCCTCTAAGTTTTGTCTTAGATTTTCAAAGTCTGTAACCCACTTTTTTTCCTCTCGAAAAAGTTTCATAAAAGCTTGAGCCTGCTTAGGATTATCCCAAAAATTCGGATCTGCTATTTTTTCTTCCTTATTTTGAAGTTCAATTTTTTTGCCTTCAATGTCAAAGGTACCTCCTTAACGCACCAAGGCGCTCAATTAGACCTTTATATTGCTCTATACTTATCATATTTATAAAAATACAATTCTAAATTGAAATATAATTAATCAATATGGGCATTTGAGAATTATTTGTTGCATCTCAAAGCAATTTTTAATTTTGACTTATATTTAGGGTAAAATTTAAATGTCCGTGGAGGTAAATCTTATCAGTGATACAATCACAAGACCTAGTCCTGCCATGTTGGAAGCTATGCAAAAAGCACCAGTTGGAGACGATGTTTTTAAAGAAGACCCTACTGTAAATTTACTAGAAAAAAGGCTAGCTGATTTGTTTGGAACGGAGGGTGCATTACTCTTCCCCTCTGGAACAATGGCCAACCAAACTGCAATTAAAATTCATACTCAACCTGGAGAACAATTGATCTGTGATCACTATTCGCACATTTACAATTATGAAGGAGGCGGAATCAGTTTCAATTCGGGAGTATCTTGCAAGCTTTTAGAGGGTAATCAAGGAAGGCTAACATCAAGTCAAATTGAACCTGCAATCAATTCATCTGATTTTTATCACAGCCCGAAAACTAGTTTAGTATGTCTCGAAAATACTACAAACAAAGGCGGTGGAGCCTATTATGATTTTAATGAAATTAAAAAAATTAGAGATTTATGTGATAATTATAAACTTAAACTGCACCTAGATGGTGCCCGATTGTGGAATGCTTTAGCAGAAACTGAACAGTCTGCAGCAGACTTTGGCAGACAATTTGACACAATTTCTGTTTGCTTTAGTAAGGGATTGGGTTGTCCAGTTGGATCCGTTCTTTTGGGCTCAGAGGAATTGATTAATAAAGCCTTACGCGTAAGGAAAGTGTTAGGAGGAGGAATGCGCCAAGCAGGTTACCTTGCCGCTGCAGCGCTCTATGCACTAGATAATCATTTGACTGATTTGAAGGAAGACCACAGAAAAGCCAAAGAAATCGGCAAAGAACTAAAAAAATGTTCGTTTATTAAAAAAGTGGTTCCTGTGCATTCAAATATTGTCATTTTTTATTTATCGAGCGATTGGAATTCAGATCGCTTTATTCACCAAATGGAGGCTAAAAATATCAGGTTACTCACATTAGGTAACAGGAATATGCGATTGGTGACACATCGTGATTATTCAGATAAGCAGCATCATTATTTTTTAAATATCCTTCGAGAATTTCATTAAGTATGAAACAACGAAAAAACTATTTACTTTTTGTTTTGTGCTTCTATTTGATAATTGCAAATTCGTGCAAAAAAAGATCCCCTATGGTATATGATAATTCAATTTTGCCCCCAAAAGCAGATAAGGCAATCTACCAACACAAAATACACGATGATATTCGGTTAGACCCCTATTATTGGTTAAAGGATAGGGATAATCCAGAGGTAATTGATTATTTGGAAAGGGAAAATGACTATTATCAAAAAATGACAGCTGATCAAGAAGAATTTAAGGATGATTTATTCCAAGAATTGAAAGCTCGTATTAAGGAAGACGATAGTTCAGTTCCATATTTCTACAATGGCTATTGGTATATCACTCGATTTGAAAAAAACAAACAATATCCCATTTATGCAAGAAAAAAAGACTCCTTGACTGCAGCTGAAGAAATATTATTTGATTGTAATACTATGGCTAAAAATCATAAGTATTTTAGATTAGTGGGTCTTAATGTGAGTCCCGATAATTCCAAAATAGCTTATGGTGTTGACACACAATCTAGGAGAAAATATACCCTTTTTATTAAAGATCTTATAACACAGCAAATGTTAGAAACTAAAATTGAAAATACAACTGGAGGTAGCACTTGGGCTTCTGACAGTGAGCACCTATTTTATGTGTTTAAAAACCCAAATACGCTTCGTTCTGAGGCCATCTACAGGCACAATATTTTGACCCCAAATCAGGAAAACTATTTGGTCTATTTTGAGAAGGATGAAACCTTTTATACCAATGTAAGTACATCTAAATCAAGGGATTATATTTTTATCAGTTCACATAGTACACTATCTTCAGAATATCAATACATCAAGGCTAACGAACCACAAGCTGAGTTCAAATTAGTTCAAGAAAGAATAAGAAAATTAGAATACTATGTCAACCATTATAAAGATGAATTTTATATGCTCACAAACCAAAATGGAGCTGATAATTTTGAGTTAGTTAAAGTTCCCATAAAAACATCAGATCAAACCAATTGGGAAGTCATTATCCCCCACCGAGAAGATGTTTTGTTAGAAGATATTGAAATTTTTAAAGACTACTATGTGCTCACAGAGCGATCTAAGGGTCTCACTAGGTTACACATTATCAAATGGGATGGCACCTCAGATTTTTTTATTCCTATTGATGGAGAGACCTACTCACTCTATGGTGCTTATAATCCTAATTTTGACTCAACGAAGTATCGATATGGACATAGCTCATTGGTACATCCTAAAAGCATAATTGAGTTTGACATCGAAGCACAGACACAAGACACCCTCAAGCAACAACCAGTTATGGATCGAACTTTTGATTCTAAAAATTATGTAGAAAAACGACTTTGGGTACCTGCTAGAGATGGAGTAAAAATTCCCGTTTCGCTTGTTTATCATAAAGATACAGAACCTAATTCAAATACCCCACTTTTACAATATGCTTATGGGTCCTATGGGTCAACAATTGATCCAAATTTTTCATCTACAATGCTCAGTCTTCTTAACCGTGGATTTATTTATGCAATAGCACATATCAGAGGTGGAGAATATATGGGAAGAAAATGGTATGAAGAAGGAAAATTATTGAAAAAGAAAAATACATTTTATGATTTTATTGATATTTCTAAATATTTAATTGATAATAATTATACGAGCGCTTCTCATCTTCATGCTTATGGAGGCTCTGCTGGAGGGCTATTAATTGGAGTAATTGTCAATAAAGCTCCAAAACTGTATAAAAGTGTAATCGCTGCTGTGCCTTTTGTTGATGTGGTTACTACTATGTTGGACGCAAGTATACCGCTTACGACTTTTGAATATGACGAGTGGGGCAACCCCAATGAATTGGAGTACTATAATTATATAAAATCATATTCTCCATATGATAATGTAAAAGCTCAAGACTATCCCAATATATATGTTACAGCCGGCTTGCACGACTCTCAAGTTCAATATTGGGAACCAGCAAAATGGGTGGCAAAATTACGAGACCTAAAAACAGATCAAAATGTTTTATTTCTAGACACTAACATGGTGGCTGGACACAGCGGTAACTCAGGGCGATTTGACTCGTTGAGAGAAACAGCAAAAACATTTGTTTTTTTGTTAAACTTTGAGGGTAAATTAAACTAAAATAATTTGATTAAATTTGTCAAACCAAGACATATAAATTGAAGGTATGAAAGATGATGTGAACTCCTATCATAGTGTATTAGAATTGATAGGTAACACACCCCTAATAAAGCTCAATAAGAGTGTAAAAAATTATAAAGGTAATTTTTACTCCAAGTTTGAAGCTTTTAATCCGGGACATTCAAATAAAGACAGAATAGCTTTACACATAATAGAGGCAGCAGAGGAAAAAGGCCTCTTAAATCCAAACTCAACCATCATAGAAACGACTTCTGGTAACACAGGTTTTAGTCTTGCTATGGTATCACTTGTCAGGGGGTACAACTGTATTTTGGCAGTGAGTTCTAAATCTTCTGTAGATAAAATAAATATGCTTCGTTCCATGGGGGCTTTCGTGCACGTGTGCCCAGCAAATGTGGCGGCTAATGATCCTAGATCATACTTCCAAGTGGCAAAAAGATTAAAAGAAGAGATAAATGAGTCAGTTTATATCAATCAATATTTTAATGATTTGAATGTTGAGGCTCATTATCGTTCAACAGGGCCTGAAATATGGAAACAAACCAACGGAAATGTCACTCATCTGGTTGCCTGTAGTGGTACTGGGGGAACAATATCGGGTTGTGCTAAATATTTGAAGGAACAAAACCCAGACATCAAAATAATTGGGGTAGATGCATACGGCTCTGTATTAAAAAAATACCATGAAACTCAAGAATTAGATCCAAATGAAATTTATCCTTATAGAATAGAAGGTTTAGGGAAAAATTTAATTCCCACAGCTACTTTATTTGAACTCATTGATTTCTTTGTGAAAGTTACAGATGAAGAAAGTGCTCATGCTGCAAGGAACACCACGAGATTAGAAGGCATGTTTGTTGGTTATACTTCAGGAGCTGCGATGCAAGCAGTTCATCAATTGGCTGGAGAAAAATATTTTAAGAAAAAGGACCAAGTAGTCATTATTTTCCCTGACCATGGTTCTCGTTACATGAGTAAAATTTATAGTGAGCATTGGATGGCCGATCAGGGATTCTTTGATTCAAGTCATAGCTCGACTCAAAAAATTGAATATATCAAAACAGGAGATACAAAATGATGCAGGATTTATTTGATAAAATCATACAGAACAAAGGACCGCTCGGAAAATGGGCAGATCAGGCTGAGGGTTACTTTGTTTTTCCTAAACTGGAAGGCCCAATAGGCAATAGAATGCGTTTCAAGGGTAAAGAGGTAATTACTTGGAGTGTAAACGACTATCTAGGGCTAGCCAACCACCCTGAAGTTCGTCAAGTTGATAAAGAAGCTGCTGCGGAGTATGGTGCAGCTTATCCTATGGGTGCTAGGATGATGTCTGGCCACACTGAATTGCACGAACAATTAGAAAACGAGCTTGCTGCTTTTGTATCAAAAGATGCTGCTTACGTTCTCAACTTTGGCTATCAAGGTATATTGTCTACTATAGACACATTGGTTTCTAAAAATGATGTGATCGTGTATGATGTTGATGCACACGCTTGTATTATAGACGGAGTAAGATTGCATATGGGAAAGCGTTTTACTTACAAACATAATAATATTGAAAGTTTAGAAAAGAATTTACAGCGAGCTTCAAGGGTAGCTGATCAAACTAGAGGAGGCATTCTTGTTATTTCTGAAGGTGTCTTTGGAATGCGTGGTGAACAAGGTCGACTTAGAGAAATTGCCGCCCTTAAGAAAAAATATAATTTTAGGTTTTTGGTTGACGATGCCCACGGTTTTGGAACTTTAGGTGATCACGGCAAAGGTGCAGGTTTTGAGCAAAACGTTCAAGATGATATAGATGTTTACTTTGCCACTTTTGCAAAATCCATGGCCTCTACTGGGGCCTTCATAGCTGCAGACCAGGAAATCATTGACTTCTTGAAGTATAATATGCGCTCACAGATGTTTGCAAAATCATTGCAAATGCAGTTAGTGAAAGGGGCTTTAAAACGGTTGGAGCTGCTTAGAAAAAGACCAGAGTTCAAAGCCAAGTTGTGGGAAAATGTCGATGCTCTTCAAGATGGATTAAAAAATCGAGGGTTTGATCTTGGAACAACCCAGAGTTGTGTGACTCCTGTTTACTTGAAAGGAAGTATTCCAGAAGCCATGGCACTAGTAAAAGACCTTCGTGAAAACCATGGAATTTTTTGTTCTATTGTCGTCTATCCAGTCATTCCTAAAGGGTTAATATTACTTAGGCTTATCCCTACAGCTTCACACTCTTTAGAAGACGTTGAAATTACTCTAAATGCATTTTCAGACATAAGGGAAAAGCTGCAAAATGGAACTTATAAAAAAATATCGGAGTCTATTACAGCTTAACTGACATGACGTTCTATTGATTGCTGAGCATTACGGGCATAACCAACATCGTTATATTTTCATCTTCATCTACACTATCCATTGGTTTAATTAGACCTGCTCTATTTGGTAGCGATAATGAGAGTTTGATTTGATCAGAAATTAGATTATTGAGCATTTCAATTAAAAAACGTGAATTGAAACCAATTTGGATATCATCCCCCTGATAATCACAATTTAATTGTTCCTCGGCACTATTGCTGTAGTCATAATCTTCCGCTGAAACTTGTAAAGCCGACCCAGCTATTTTAAGTCTTATTTGATGGGTGGTTTTATTGGAAAAAATACTAACTCGCTTAACAGAGTTTAAAAAGGCTATACGATCAATCAACATTTGGTTAGGATTTTCCTTAGGGATGACGGCTTCATAATTAGGATATTTTCCATCAATAAGGCGACAGGTTAATACCCAATTATTAAAACGAAATTGAGCGTTTGAATCGTTATATTCAATCGTAACTTCCTCACCCGAAGAAGCTAATATATTTTTCAACAATTGAAGTGGTTTTTTAGGCATGATAAATTCTGCGGTATCAGCAGTGTTCAAATCAGTTCGAGTATATTTTACAAGTTTATGGGCATCAGTTGCAACAAAGGTTAGTGATTCAGAAGAAAACTGAAAAAAGACTCCACTCATCACAGGCCTTAAATCATCGTTTCCACTTGCAAATAGAGTACTGTTGATAGCATCCGCCAGTTGCCCCGCTCCTATAACAGTATTTTTTGGATCTGGGACTAAAGCAGCTTGTGGAAATTCACTTCCATCTACATAGGCTACTGCATATTTTCCATTATTAGCTATAATCTCGACCGTATTTCTTTCTGTTTGAATAAGGGTTAGGGGTTGTTCAGGAAATGTTTTCAGGGTGTCTAACAAAATTTTTGCGGGTAGGGCAATTGTCCCAGTGTCTTCTGATTCTATGGTCAGCTTAGTTGAAAAAGTAGTTTCAAGATCAGAGGCAGTGAGTATTAAAATATTTTTATTGATTTCAAATAGAAAATTGTCTAAAATAGGTAGGGTATTTGTATTATTCAAAATACCTCCCAACATCTGTAACTCTTTTAGCAAAGCGGCGCTAGAAACGATAAACTTCATGATTTACATTTTTCCAAATATATTTTAAATGCATTGATTTTGGAAAGAAACTTATTAACAGTCAATACCTCCTGTGTTTATTTAGGATGAAGTGAATAAAAAGTCTTACTATTACTAAAAAAAATATAGGGACAAGTAGAATAAAGATTTTCCAATATGTACTTTCTTGGTCTACCCTAACCGGATCTAAAAACTGCATTTTAAAATTTTTATTTCTTAATTCCACAAGGTTATTTAAACCAGACAAATAATGAATACAATTTGTTATAAATGCCTTGTTATCATAAAAATTGGAGGACCATCTATCAAATCCCAACGTTAAAGGAACACCCTTATCAACTTGGTTTTCAATAAAATTACCGTCTGAAATGATAAGCATTTTTGATCTTCCTTTTTCAATTGGGTTTGCAATAGTAAAGGGTTTAATTCTATTTTTAAACAAAGACTCAAATTGTCCTTCATTCAAAACGCCAACAATTTTTTCTTGCCCATTATATTGTGAGGGTTTAATTTCATCTTTCACTTCATTTAGTGAAATAATTGCAGGAGGGGTTCTGGTTTGCGAAAAGTTTGATGATTTTAATAAAACAGTTTTTTTTTGATTGTTTCTTAGAGTGTCTATAGGGCTTGAATAGCGCATCCAAACATTTCCTAAATCTTTACCAATTGCAACGTTTGTATTAGTCTTAATTAGTGGATAATAGGGCCATGGGTAGGGTAAGTATTGAGTCTTGTTTTCTTCACCACGAGCCAATACAATAGGAGCGCAATATAAATCTTTCAATAGACCGTTTTGTATACGTATGCCCTGATTAAAAAAATAATCTTCTAAGCCAAGTTGGTTTTTTTCGAGTGGGGCCCCCTCCTCACTGTTCATTAGCATACTTTCGTCCATTATAAGTGGATCTAACAACCAAAGAATTGCTCCCCCTTGAAGCTGGTATTGGTCTAAGATGTATTTTTCATCGGTTGAAAAAAGTTTTTTAGGATTAGAAATTAAGAGTAAAGAGAATCGATTTAGATTTTGTAGTGTTTCTGCTCTATCGATTCCATTTGAATTAAAATCGAAGAAAGCAACATTATAATATGATTGCAGACTTTGAACCAAATCTACCAAAACAATATTTTTAGAGGTTTGATTAGAAGTTAAAAATGCAATATTCTTCTTTTCTGTTAGTGTAATTTGTTCGATCCCATCCATGAATTGAAACTCGAGTTGTTGCAATGATTGCACCAATATTTTTTCTGGGGTATCTCCTAGATTTTTTTTAAGCAGAGAAACTCGAACGGTATGATCTCCATGATTCAGTATAGCCCATGGGAAAAGTACTGTTTCTCTGTTTGTACTCGAATTATTTTCAGCTACAAACGTTGGGTAAAGGCCATAGGATTGCATTTCTTCAATAACAGAATCTGTTGTTCCTTCTTCAAAAGGGTTAATAAAACTGATATACAATTGATCCGTGTAGTGTTCAAAATTATTTAATAAACTCTCAATGGATACTCTAAAGTATTGATATTGAGCAGGTAAATCGCCACTTAAAAAAATGTCAATTCGAAGAGGTCGGTCTAAGGATTTTAACTTTGATTTTGTATTCTCTGAAAGTTTGTGTCTCTGATCTTTTGTAAGATCGATTGATCCATTGATGCCTTGCGCAGCTAAAAGAAGCAAAAGAGTGATAGTTACTCCACCCACAATTTTATACATTTTCTTCATACTTCTAATCGACGCTTTATATTAAGTTGTACGATCAAAAACAATAAAATAATATGAATTAGAAAGTAAACTAAATCGTTAAACTTAATTAGGCCGCTGCTAAGGTTAACTAAATGGTCCTCCATTCCTATGAACATTAGTTGTTTATAGAGCCAATTACTTGCGGTCAGATAGGCAAGTTGCCCCCATAAGTAATAGTGAGCGAAGCAACATATTAATGAGCAGATAAAAACAGTGACTTGATTTTTAAAAACTGATGAAAAAGAAAGCGTTATGCTGCTGTAAATAAGGGCAAGAAAAAAAAGACCTATATAACCGCTGATAAATCTACCTAAATCTAAATAATTCCCCTCTGGCAGAAGGTTTGCAATGACATAGCCATTTAAGATCGTTGGGATAAGAACAAAAAGAATTAAAACTATAGCAGCCATCCATTTGGCTAAAACAAGTTCAAAAATCTTAACTGGCTTAGTAAGTAGAATTTCTATCGTTCCGCTTTTCATCTCCTCGGAAAAACTTCCCATACATAGGGCTGGAATAATGAACATGAAAAACCATGCAGATCCAATAAAGAAATTATCTAAAACTCCAATTTGTGTTTTGAATACATTATTGCTAGTGTCCAAGAACCATAAAACTAAAGCGTTTAGAATGAAATAGGCACAGAGAATTAAATAGCCAGTGGGACTATTAAAATAAAATCGAATCTCTTTAAAAAAAATGCTTCTCATTCTACTCAAATTCAATAGTTACAGTATCTCTGTAGGAGAGACCAAAGAGGCTTTGAGCACCTCCAACAGTCGTAGGATTACTTTTATAAATGGCTAATTCTAGATGTCCGGAACTATTAAATAAAGCAATTTTTTTACCATCTTCTTGTCGTTTTTCCTTAGATAAACCCCAGTCAATGCTATCGCCATAAGAAGCATATATTTTTCTAAATTTAACGGTTCTAGCATAAATCGTAAAGGGTCTTGTCTTTCCAATGGATTCAAAAAGTTTTTTGGTTATGTTGGTAATTATATTTCCGTAATTATCAATATATATAACACTTCCCATGATTTGTTTTTTATCTGGATCGATCACAGGTTTGATATTTTTTAGCTCTTTGATTTTATTAATCTTATTTCCTACAATTTCTAATTTCCCTTTTTGTAATAAATGAGCAGCTATTTGAACAAATGTGTCCAATACAGGAAACGTAGTCATTAAATTATTATGAATATTAATTTCTACAATTTTATCGGCATTCTGATCTTCCATTAATAAAGAAAAAATACCATTGTTAGCACCAATAAAAAAATGACCTTTAAATTCGATTACTAGGTGCTTATTTTCAGGGGTTTTTTCAGACTCAATTCCTACAATATGAACACTTCCTTTTGGAAAAGCACTAAAGCTATTTTTTAACAAATAAGCAGCTTCCGCTAAATTGAAAGGGCTAATTTGGTGTGAGATATCAACAATATGAACATCTTCTATCAATTGCATTAGCGCTGCTTTAGTTACGCCCACAGAAAAGTCTTTCAGTCCAAAATCAGTGGTTAGTGTGACAATGTTCATAAAGGAAGTGCAACAGTTTACTATGTAGTAAAAAAATATTTATTTTTATTGTGAATTCAGATAATTAACAAAAATAAATTATTTAACTGACTTACGCTTGAACGAAATAAAAATTGAACTCACGGAAGTAAACCCCCAAGAATTTTTTGGTAGTCAAAACCGATTTTTAGAAAAAATACGCTCATATTACCCTAAATTAAAAATAGTAGCCCGAGGCAGCACTTTGAAAGCCTATGGAGAACCAGAATTGATTGAAGATTTTGAAGCTAAATCGAATATGCTACTGATGCATTTTACCAAGTATAATATTCTCTCTGAGGAGGTGATTGAACGCATATTACAATTTAACCCTAAGGATCCATTTTTGCCCGAGGATGCGTCTGAAGCTCAAATATTGCATGGAGTAGGGGGTAAAATCATTCGAGCCAAAACAATCAATCAAAAGCGATTGAT
>CENX01063002.1_pt1 | contig 11630 bp, 11 predicted proteins | sample 361321 | NCBI WGS metagenome assembly CENX01 (sample SAMEA2619678, study PRJEB7988) | marine metagenome | isolation source: saline water (ENVO:00002010), including | reverse complement strand
GATAAGTTTTTAGAGGAAATTTGGAAGTGGAAAGATTTTTCTGAAGACAAAATTACTTCGCAAATTAAGCGGCTCGGTTGCACTGTTGAGTGGGATAAATACAGATTTACGTTTGACGATGAATTTTGTGAAACGGTAAACAAGGCTTTTGTCGAGCTTTATAGGTCTGGAAAGATATATAGAGGATATAGACTCGTAAATTGGGACCCAATTCTTAAGACTGCAGTTTCCGATCTTGAAGTTGTAAGACAAGAAAAAGAGGGTGTAATTTGGCATATTGATTATCCTCTTGTTGACTCCTCAGAAAAAGTAACCGTTGCCACAACGAGACCTGAAACAATGTTTGGGGATATGGCTGTTGCTGTGAATCCCAAAGACAAGCGTTATCAAAAGTTCATTGGGAAGTATGTTGAGCTTCCTTTTATTGGCAGAAAAATCCCAATTCTTGGTGATGATTATGTTGATATGGAGTTTGGGACAGGTTGTTTAAAAATTACACCAGGACATGATTTTAATGATTATGAGATTGGAAAAAAATATGCTCTCCATCAGGTAAACAATACTGTCGAGACTTCTAAAGAGACTGAAAAATTTGAACCAATAAATATATTTACTGATGAGGCTTTTACAAATGAAGAAGTACCAAAAGATTTTGCAAATCTAGACAGATTTAAGGTGCGAAAAGTTGTCATAGAGAAGCTCAAGGAAAAGAATCTTTTAACGAAAGAAGAAAAGCACATTATAAGTGTGCCACGTGGTGAAAGATCAAATATGGTAATTGAACCCAGATTGAGCTTTCAATGGTACGTAAAAACCAAAGAGATGGCTGCAAAAGCAAATGAAGCTGTGAATAAAAAAGAAGTAGTTTTTCATCCTGAAAATTGGATCAAAACGTACTTTAACTGGATGGATAATATTCAAGATTGGTGCATAAGCAGGCAAATTTGGTGGGGACACAGAATACCTGCATGGCATGATGATGATGGCAATGTTTATGTTGGCTATGATGAGAAAGAACTTAGAGAATTTTACAAGCTCGATGACAGAAAGCTTACTCAGGATGAAGATGTCTTAGATACATGGTTTTCATCATCGCTTTGGCCTTTTGGCTCTCTGGGCTGGCCACAAGAAACAACAACATTTAAAACTCATTTTCCTACATCTTTATTAGTTACTGGGTTTGATATTATCTTTTTTTGGGTTGCAAGAATGATGATGATGAGTTTAGAGTTCACTGGAAAAATTCCTTTTAAAAATGTCTATGTAACTGGGTTGATAAGAGATGAAAATGGTCAAAAAATGTCGAAGTCAAAGGGAAATATTATTGACCCCCTAGATTTGATTTATGGCATTGAACTTGATGACTTGCTTAAAAAAAGAACCTCTAATTTGATGCAGGAAGGATTAGCTGAAAAGATTGAAAGAAAAACTAGAAAACAATTTCCAAATGGCATTGAATCTTATGGTAGTGATGCTGTTCGGATGACTTTTTTTTCTCTTGCCACCCACACCAGAGATATAAGTTTCGAATTGGGTAGGCTTAAGGGTTATAGGAATTTTTGCAATAAGATTTGGAATGCAGCGAGATTTATCAATAATTATCCTAAAGAACAAGACAAATTTGAAGCAAAAAATGATGCAGATAAATGGATAGAGAAAGAATTCAATGATGTAAACAAACAAATCACAAAAAATATCGAAGAATATCGTTTAGATTTTGCAATGAATGAGGTTTATGAGTTTTTTTGGGGCAAGTTTTGCGATAAGTATATCGAAGATTGTAAGGCTTCGGGAGAAACAGCTAATTTGCACCCTATGCTCAAAAAAATCCTTATTTTGATGCACCCTTTTGCCCCTTTTATTACAGAAGAAGTCAACGACCTTATATTTAAAGACGGCTCTTTAATGAAGCATATCAATATCGATTAATATTCTATTAAGTTCTAATTCTGATATCCCTTTATAAAACAAAAAAAAGCCTCAAATATAACCTATGTCAAAAGTTGTTTTAATTGGTTCAAGTTCTGCTATCGCCCAAGAACTTAAAACAAATTCTCAAAGAGAATTTGTTTGTTTTTCTAGATCAGATGATAATTTAGATATTGCAGGTGATTTATCTGGACTTGAAGATTTAAATAACATAAATGGACTGGTTTATTTTCCTGGCACAATCAATTTAAAACCCTTCACAATGTTAAAGGATAGTGATTTTCAAAATGATTTAGATATAAATTTTCTTGGAGCAGTAAAAGTTGTAAAAAAACTTATTACAAAATTGAAAGAAGCAGAGGGCGCAAGTGTTGTGTTTATATCTACAGTCGCAGCTAGTATTGGTTTACCTTTTCATGCAAGTATTTCTCCTGCTAAAGCTGCATTAGAGGCTTATTCTCGATCTATGGCAGCTGAGTATTTAGGTGCAAAGATATCATTTAATGTTATAGCTCCAAGTCTTGCAGACACTCCCATGGCAGGTAATTTATTAAAGACAGAAAGGCTTGTTGAAGCAAGTAAAGAAAGAAATCCAATGAAGCAAATAGGCTCTCCCAAACAAATAGCTAATACAATCGATTTTCTTTTAGATGCGCATAAAAACTGGATGACTGGTCAAGTAATTCCGGTTGACGGTGGCATGAACAATTTAAAATAAAACTAAAGCTTTTTTTTAGGGTGCTTCCATGCTTCCTAATTGGATTATAATTTTCTTATGAAAAAAAGATTCAAAGCTGCATCAAAATTCAATAAAGAAGCTGATGTCACATACATAGAGGGAGATGTGTTTAAGAAAATAAAATCACTTCCAGATGAGTCTATGAATCTGATCATTTCATCTCCTCCCTACAATCTCAATAAATCTTATGAAGAAAAAAAAGCTTTTAATATCTATCTTTATGAAATGGAAGAATTGCTTGAAGAAATTAAGAGAGTTCTAAAAAAAAATGGAGCAGTGTGTTGGCAAGTTGGCAATCACTTAACAAAAACTGGAGGTGTATCCGAGATAATTCCTCTTGATATAAAGTTTTATGAAATGTTTAAGAAGCTTGGTTTTAAATTAAGAAATAGAATAATTTGGCATTTTAGATCAGGATTTCATGCAAAACAAAGACTCTCTGGCAGATATGAAACAATGCTATGGTTCACTAAATCAGACAAATTCACATTTAACCTTAACCCTATAAGGGTTTGGCAAAAGTATCAGGGTAAAACTCATTTTAGAGGCGAAAAAAAAGGCAAATTATCCGGAAATAAAAAAGGTATGAATCCATCAGACTTCTGGGTAAAGATGGAAAATGAATTTGATGAGGGCATTTGGGATTTTCCAAATGTAAAAGCAAACCATCCAGAAAAAACTCAACATCCCTGCCAATTTCCCATTGAACTTGTAGAGAGGTGTGTATTGGCTTTTTCCAAAAAGGGGGAGATGGTATTTGATCCTTTTGCAGGCGTTGGAACAACACTTATTGCAGCTTTGAAAAATGACAGAAAAGCAGTTGGTTGTGAACTTTTTAAAGAGTATATCGAAGAAACAAAGACCAGAGTCAAAAATCTACAAAATGGCTCATTACCCTACAGAGAAAGAGGTTTGCCTATTCAAAAAGCAACTGGAAAAGTAGCACAGAGGGTTTTTGAAAATAAAAAAAATGAAAGTTAAAGTTTGGGAAGAATTTAATAAAAAAGAGAAAAATTTTTTTTCTCATCCTGTTTATAAAAAAGTTTTTGAGAAACTTGTACAGCATGAACCTATTACAGAACATGTGCCTTCAAATAAACGCAAAATTGAAAAAATTATCAGAGATTTAGGATTTACAAAATATACTATAGACACGAACTCAGTAAGGCATATTAAGGGAAAATACCTTCATATCGGATGCAATGTTCAATTTGGGCATCAAACTTTCTTTTTAAAAGATATGGTTTATTTTCAGCACCTTTTCAATAAAGGAGAAATAAGCGAAGTGTTATATATTTGTGCAGGCAAGTATCTTTTTGAAGGAAATAAATCAAAGGCATCAAATCTAATATTTGAAAACTCAAAAGAAGATCTTGAAATCTTTAAAAAAATCTTTACTATTCCCGTTGTTTTTTATTACATTGAAAGCTGGAGCAATAAATATGATTGAATATATACCATTAAAAGAGAGAGAGAAAAAAATTGAGGCACTTCTCAAGGAATCTAAATCAACTAATCCTTTTCGTTTTGAGGGAACGAATTATGATTTAAAAATAATTACTATTCCTCAGGAATTCTTAATATATAGAGCATCAAATACAAGGATATTTGAAGATAAAGAAGAATACATTTCAAAAAATAAATTGGAGCCTAACTATCTTGAAAATAATGAAGAGGACCAAAAGATTCAAAATATTATTCACGAGTTTCTTTGCAAATATGTACAAAGTCTTGAAGAAACCTATGAAAAAACTGAATTTTTAGATCCATTAAAAATTACTACCACTGGTAGGGTTGTTAATGGAAACAGACGTCTGTGCATGTTTAGAAATATTAATACACCAACAATTAATTGTGCTGTCCTTGAACACGAAAATCTGCAAGACGAAGATCTTGCAATAGAAGCTGCTGAAGATATGGCAACAGAGGACAAAGTTCCATATAAATGGACTGGAAAAGGAGCTAACTATGTCAAACTTTTAAAGAGAGGAAAAAGTCCGTCTGAAATAGCACAAATGAGATCAACTGTAGAGAGAGAAGTTAAACAAATTATTCAGGGATATGAAGGAGCGCAAAGGTGGCTTGAGGCAACCGGTAAGAGTTGGGATACTCTTGGAGATAAGGTTGAACAGATATGGGTAGGTAATTATGGGAAGAAGACACTAAGTGATGAGGAGTTTAAACAAAATGCTATATTGCTTTCTGGTATCGTCTCCTTTGCTGATGTGAATCAAATAGGGCAAAGGAAATATAATTCACATACTAAATTTATTCGTGACGCCGAAAATGCAAAACAAGTTTTAATGGAGGTTTTTGGAGATAGCTCAGGAGAAAGTGCTTTTGGTGCGAGCACTGGAGTTGATTTTAATGAGGCCGCAAAAAAATCAAATGATGTTGAAAAAGCTACCGAAAATTATCATTCTATTGAAAAAGAATTTAGTAAGATATTCGATGAAGGCGCTGAAGACGTTAGATTGGCACAACTCAAGAAACTAATGACTGAAGCTGATAATACAATAACTCAAGCAGTATCCCAATCTAATCAATTTGATGATCTAGAAACTGATGGCATTAATGATTCCATAAAGAGCATTGAGGAAAACTTGAAAAAAATAAAAAAATATATTTCTAAGTGATTTTCTCTTTAACTAAAGACAGCAAAATAAAAGTTGAATGGAAGGAGAAAGATGCTCTTAGCATATCATCGTTCTTTGCAACAAATTTACCGCTCGTCCAAATAGATAATAATGAGGCAAAAATTAGCTATGCTGACTTTCGTCATAATTTTAAAAATTTTCGAGCCTTGGATAAAATTCTGCATGATAAGGCTAGCTTTTCAGAGCAACTAAAGGACTTATTAAATTCTACTCCTAAATATAGTGATGAGATAAAAAAGAAGTTGGAGATAAGTGATGTGGAGATTCAAGAAAAAATAGAAACAAAAGGCTTCATTAGAAAATTGCTACCTCATCAATTAAAAAATGTAAAATTAATGATATCACTCTCAGCTTCAGCAAACTTTTCTGTACCAGGTGCAGGAAAAACTACAGATGCCCTTGCAACTTATGCTTTTAAAAGAAATACCAACCAAGATAAAGTGCTAATAATTTGTCCCAAAAGTGCTTTTACTGCCTGGGAAGAGGAAATTCTAGAATGTTTTAATAACGAAAGTTATATATATTTTACAGATATAAAGAGTGTGAAATTAGGAATCGATGCGAACGCAAACTTTAGGATCATTAATTATGAAAAATACAGAACTGACCTTTTAATTCAAAAACTCATTAATGAAGAGGTTCTTGATCCTAGAAAAAATTATACGGTTATCGTAGATGAGAGTCATAAGCTTAGTGGGGAATCAACTAATCAAGCTGTCTCACAATTATCAATAGTAAAGAACAAAATAATTTTGTCTGGAACACCACTGCCACATTCGATAGAAAAAAACCTTGTTAATCAATTTAATTTTCTTTACCCAGATGAAGAGGCAAATAATTTATTAGAAAAATTTCAACCAATCTTTAGAAGAACTTCTAAGAATGATCTTAAATTACCTAAGCCAAATATAGAAAAAATACCGTTACAAATGTCTGGAGCGCAACTTGAATTAAATAGAAGGATGATTAAAAGAATTAACAATTTTGATTTAGATTTTGAACATAGAGAAAAAATTAATGAATTTAAACAAATAATAATGAGATATTTACAATTTTGCTCTAACCCACATTTACAGTACGAATATATCAAAGAATTGAGTCCTAAATTAGGAGAGCAAATAATGAATGACGGGCATGGAGTTAAGTTTGATACTGTTGTTCAAAGAGCTAAAGAAATTGCATTAAGTGGAAAAAAAGTAATAATCTGGTCAACTTTTCCAAGAAATTTAGAAACTCTAAAACTAAAATTAGCGCCTTTTAGTCCAGCAGTTGTGCACGGAAGAATACCTATTGGAAGTTCTTCAAAGGAAAGGGGAACTAGAAGATATGCTATTTATCAATTTAAAAATAATCCAGAATGCAGAATCTTTCTTGCAAATCCAGCTACTGCTGGTGAGGGCATAAGTTTACATAAAATTTGTGAGCATGCTTTATATCTTGACAGATCATATAATGGTGCACATTTCTTTCAATCGAAAGACCGTATTCACAGAATTGGAATTTCAGAAGAGGCCCGAATAAAAATTGAAATTTTTCTTTATGAAAATTCAATAGATAAGCTTATAGATGAAAACTTAGATGGAAAGGAAAGAAGGATGCTCAAATTTTTAGAAGATAGCTCTATTGTCAAAAATGATGTATCACTTGATTTAAACTTCGAGGAATTAGATGAAAAAGACGAAAATCTACACATAAATGACAGTGAAATTGAAAATATAAAAAGCTCTATGCAAAATTTAGAATGAACCTTGAAAAGAGAGCTTTATTCTATATAAGAATTGGTGAATATCTTCATTATTATAAACATTTACCTACTGACGCAGGACAATGGAAGGAGTTTGATACAAAAGAATTTAATGAATATTTAAATTTTTTAGGCTACCACAATGATTTTAAGACATCTGAATCACATAAAGAATTAGACATATCTAGAGAGGTATATTTCAATTTTATAACCAAACATCAAAAATTGGATAATCTTAAATGGACTAATTATGCTCATGAGGGAAGAAAAAAAGTTTTAAATAGAATTGATAGTAAAAATAAAGCTATTCTTGAAAATTTACTTCTTTTAGAAGATGACCTCGATAAAGCAAGCTCGATGTGGTGGAGCAAATTAGATATATTTTCTCGATCTAAAGAAGCATTAAAACTTACAGAGATTGGACGTATGGGAGAGGATTGGACTGTTGACTATGAAATAAATCGTTTGGAAAGTAATGCGCAAATTGATAAATTTTTTTTAGAATCTACAAGTGAAGGTTACGACATTTTATCTTGGATTGACAAAAATTTAGTAAAGAGATTATTAATAGAAGTTAAAACTAGTCAAAAAAGCATAGATATGGCAACGGCATATATATCAAAAAAAGAGTGGGAAGTAGCAAAAGAGTATTCTGATTATGATGGGATGCATTTATTTTACTTCTGGCTTTGTGATCCTAAGAGACTTGCGAAAATTAACTATAAGGATATAGAGCCACACGCTTCACTTGATAGAGGAGAGGGAAAGACAATTAAATTTAGTGTACCTTTTAAAATTTTTGAAGATAAATTTAGAATTATAAGTTAAGTTTATATTCCTTAATTCATATAGGTTTTAATATGTCTAGAAATAGCTCCAACATCAACTCCTAAAAATTTTGCTATTTCTCCTGATCCTTTTCCCTCAGCTTTCATTTTTTTAATAATCTTAGTTCTATAGTCAATAGTTGCCCAGTCTCTAGAATAACTTCTTCCTGCTAATCGGTGATTATCTGAAATATAAATCCCTTTATCTCTCATTTCTCTAATTAAATTAGATATAGTTGGCTTTGAAACTCCTAATTCATTTGCAATTTCTAATAATGATTTGCCCTCTTCTCTGCCTTTAATAATAACTCTATGTCTTATTTCTACTTCTTGTTCATTTATTTTACTTCCCATCCTTCCATCTTTTATTTTTCCATCACTTTTAAGTTTTTTAATACAATGTTTTGCAAGGGTTATATCTAAAAATTCATTTATCTTTGATGGGCTATTTCCTTTTGCAACTAGATCTATTATTTGCTGCTCGGATTTTGAAAGAATTTTTTGTACTTCAGCATTTCTTTTATTATCTCTTGCAAATGATGTTGCTTCTCTAATTTCATCCATAGACATTACTTTCATATTTTCATAAGGTGCATTAGTCTCTATTTTTTTAATTAATTGTCTAATTCTTTCTCTAGTTAAATTAAATTTTTGTCCAATCTCTTCAAATGTTTTGCCTTGATTTCTCAATTCATTGATTTCTCTATATCTCCCAGATGAAAATTTATTTTTTAAACGCTCTTGTTTTTGTTTTTCTCTTTCAATTGTAATTTCATTTTTAAGAGAACTTCTATTTTCAAACATTAATGCCTTAAGTTCATGATCTGTTAAAGGCTCTTGACCATCTGATAGCACAATCTTTAATGCTCCTTTCACAAAAAGATCTTTATAACCAATCTTTTCTGAAATAAATTTTATGTTTTTGCCAAGTTTGAAATACTCAATTAGTTCATCTTTCCTATTTTGTGCAATGGCATTTATCTTATGTTGTGTCAAAGTAACTTTTTTAAGAAGTCCCTTTTCTTCCAGAGAAATTTTTAAATTACGCAAAAGACTATATCCAATACCATATTCTCTAGATAATTCTTTAAGGGTTGCACCAGCGTTTATCTTATTGATAAATTTATCGGTGAAGACATTAGTAAAGATTTCATTTATTTCTGGCTTAAATTGTTTTTTACCCATTAAAATAATCTAGTCTATTAGTTTATTTGGATCTTTCTGGGAGACTTCCCATCTTTTTTTAAGATAATTACAGTTTTCACATGAACTAGCTGGTTTTGGCATATCTCCATTAAGTGTCTTTACCGCTGCAAGTATTGCATTTTCTACCCAATCATCATCGCACTCTAGCTTAACTAAATGTAAATCAAATTCTAATTTTTGATTAAACATTGGCTCATTTTTTTTTCCATTGTAGTAAACAAGATATCCTTCAGAAGCCACATTAAAGCCATTTTTTTCCAGCAACCATTGATACATTTCTAGCTGTCTACGATAACCTTTAGCGTATTCCCACTTTGAGTAGGTATCTTCCCAATCAAAAACATTTTTTGAAGTTGCTTTTACGTCAACAACTATTAACTCGCCGCTAGGTTTTTGCCATATATCATCAACTGCACCCCCAAAATTATACCCATCTTCCTCATTAACGTATCTGATACCTTTAAAATTACTTCGCCATTCATCCATTTTTTCGTGGGCAAACGGTACAGCATCAATTTTATGCTCTATAAACATTGGATGAGGTTTTGCTTTAGCTCTGTAATGATCAAATTCATTTTTACAAAGATTATCAACTGCACTATTTAAGGTGAAAGGTAAACTTGGAGGTCTAATTTTGTGCTTGTAAGCCAAATAAAAACATCTTTGACAATTTAAATGCTGTTCAACTGCTGATCTACTTATCTTAATCACTTTTTAACATCTCCACATGTGGAATATTGTCTTCAAGATATTCATCACTACATTTTACAAAACCAAACTTAGAATAATACTTTTCCAAATAACTTTGCGCAGATATGCGAACAGGTCCTAAGTTTTCTTTTTCTACAATTTCTAAAGATTTTAAAATTATTGCCTCGGATAAGCCTTTCTTTCTCTTGGTCTTTTTAGTTACAATTCTGCCAAATGAAACCTCGTTAAATCTGGTTTTAACTGGATTTATTCTAAGATAACTTAAAATCTCATTATTCTCCTCTATCCACAAGTGTGTACCAACCTCATCTAGACCATCTAAATCTTGATAAGGACAATCCTGCTCAACAACAAAAACCTCGATTCTAAGCTGCATAATTTTATAAAGTTCAAGCTTGTTTAAATCTTGAAACTTTTTTATGATTACGGACTCTAATAAAGAAGGCATTAAAGAATTATGAAAGAAAGTTTCTATGATTTCAAAGCAAAAGACATTCTCGGCAATGAGGTGTCAATGAAAGACTTTAAAGATAAGGTCGTTTTAATTGTCAATGTTGCCAGTGCCTGTTACTTTACTCCTCAGTATAAAGGCATGGAAAAACTATATAAGTCCCTTAAAGCTAAAGGTTTTGAAGTATTGGGTTTTCCTTGCAATCAGTTTGCTGAAGAAGAAAAAGGTACTAATGAGGAAATTTTAAACTTTTGCACATCACATTTTGACGTCTCTTTTCCTATGTTTGAAAAAATTGAAGTTAATGGTGCTAATGCACATCCTCTCTTTAAATTTTTGAAAAAAACTGTAAAAGGTTTTCTAGGAAGCGAATCAATTAAATGGAATTTTTCAAAATTTCTTGTTGATCAATCAGGTAACGTTATCAAAAGATATGGCAGCATGGATGCACCTGAATCAATCGAAGCTGATATTACCAAACTCTTAGCTAAGGGCTAAAGACATCAATAAAGCAGACTCTCTACCAGAATCTTTTTTATAGTATCCCTCTCGACGGCCTACTTCTTTAAAATTTAATTTTTTGTAGAAACTAATTGCCACTTTATTAGATTCTCTCACTTCAAGAAATATTACTTTTAGACCAAAAATTTTTGCTCTCCCAATTAAAACCTCAATCACATAAGTACCTAACCCTTGATTTCTAAATCCATCAATAACTGAAATATTTTGCAGATGGCATTCATCAAGGGCTTTCGAAGCAATACAGAAAGCAATTATTTTGTTTTCATCCTTAATTACAAAACTCATGGTGCGGACTTCTAGGACTTGCTTAAAAGTGTCGATTTTCCATGGAGTTGGATTTGAATTACTTTCTATAGAAAAGACCTCATCAAGATGAGATTCAGAAAAATTTTCTATTATTAGGTTATTCGCCTGTAAATTTTGCTTTTCTTTTTTCAACGAATGCAGCAACACCCTCAAGGTTATCTTTACTACCGACAAGATCGTCTTGGAGTTTAGCTTCTTCTTTTAATTGATCATAGTAGGACCTAGTAAAGCTTTCTCTCATCAGTTGTTTTGTTCGCATTAGGGCTATTGGAGCAAAATCTGCGTAAACTTTTGCCATTTCAATTGCATCCTCTAAAGTTTTTCCATCTGCAGAGACTTCTGCGCACATGCCTAGATTCTTACATTCTTCGGCTGATACTCTTTGCGCTTCAGAAGCCATTCTGAAGGCTCTTTGATAGCCAACAATTCTTGGAAGAAGCCATGTCGAACCACCATCTGGAATAAGTCCAATTTTTGAGAAACCTATTTGAAAGAAGCTAGACTGTCCCATGAAAACAATGTCTGAACTCATATAATA